>ERZ1048872.3531-NODE-3531-length-9947-cov-5.441670_pt1 | contig 9947 bp, 10 predicted proteins | sample MGYA00383100_ERZ1048872 | MGnify/ENA primary metagenome ERZ1048872 (study PRJEB29581, sample SAMEA5548370) | metagenome | biome: marine; feature: coastal; material: water | depth 50 m | study: Short-term variability in the microbial, nano- and picoplankton... | reverse complement strand
TGGTCACAACAACCAAGATCGCGCGCGAGGTTCAACCGCCTTCAAGGGTGCGCTGGATACGGAGATTTTGGTTAAGTCGATCGGTGACAACGACATCATTGTGAGCTGCGAGAAGCAGAAGGATGGGCCGCAGTTTGATACGATGCAGTTTTTGAAAGTCAGCGTTGATCCGTCACTTGCGTTGCAGCAGGTCGTTATTTTGGCGCCCAAAACCAAGCTCGCTGGAAATCAAAGACTTGCTATGGATACGTTTTACGAGGCGACAAAGGGCAATGTCGCCTCTGCTGGATTGACTCTGGATGAGTGGCGTCCGTTGTTTAACGAACGACATACAGGCGACAATCAAAAGAGCAAAGACACTGCATTTAGGCGTGCAAGAGAAGAGCTTGTGAACAAGGGCTTACTGAAATGTAGAAATGATATTTACCGCCTAGGCGACAAGGCGACATGAGGGCGACATTGCCAATGTCGTCAAATGCCATCATTCACATGAGGCGACACGACACGACACACCCCTATAGGGGTGTCGGGTGTCGTCTGTGATGTGTGGGAGGTAAAAAAGCTGTGGGTTATTACTAACCATTTGAAAACTTGATGGCCTCCGCCCAACACCCCGTTCATGAAGAAGGGCCTCCACATTACGGAACGAAAGCGGAAATCGAACATAAAGCATCACAGCCAAGCGGATGATCTCTGGGCTCGTTTTAAAGTAACTAAATGGGTAGTGTTTTGTCATTTGCGGATGCTACAAATACACCCTGCTCGCTTCAACCGAGTTTAATCTGACAGTACCCGCCCGCCCACCTCAACCAAGTTTAATCTGAAAGTGCCTCATTTTGCTTCAGTTGAATATCAACTTGGCTCTGACGGCAGTTTAGAAAGTCACACATCGGCGTTTTGAAATGTCGCTACGATTTCTGCCAGCGCGGATACAGCAATGGACGATGCATCGCGCAGGGATGGCACCAAGCCTATTGGGCCGCGCAAACGCGCAAGTGAAATATCTGAAACGCCCATATGTCGCAATGTTTCGCACCGCATATCATGGGTGCGATTGCTTCCAAGGCTGCCAATGAAACGCGCGGGCTTGGTCAAAGCTGAACGGAGCAAATGCAGCTCCCAGTCGTGATCATGAAAGAGCGTGAGAAAAGCGGAATGGGCGTCGAGTATGTCAAAGACGTACTCTCTGTTTGGGGTCGTCAAATATAGCGGCGGCGATGCTGACAAATGCCCAACAGCGGAAAGGTCTGCAGCGTCTGGCGAAAGAAGATGCACCTCATAGCCTGTTGCGTTGCCAATCTGGGCCATTGATCGAAAGATCGCACCGCGCCCCGCCAGAACGAGACGGTGTTGCGGATCATAGGTAAATGTCCGCGATAAACCTTCGCCAGAATCGTCCGGGCTGTGAAAGGTCAAGCGTACGGGCTGTCGTTTTGCAAAACACGCCGCTGCGGCGCAAATCGCGTCAGTGTCTGGATTTGGGTCAATCAACACAGTAAGGGCGCCACCACAGGGTAGTTTCAGATCCGCATATCGAGAGCCTTCACCGTAGCGGATCACTTTCTTGCGTTTGGTGTGTAAGGACTTTTGAGCATGAAGTTGAATATCACGGTCGATGCAGCCGTTGGACAGATACCCCGTCATTGCCCCAGCTTCATCGACCAATGCGAGTGAGCCGACGTTGCGGGCCGCGCCACCTTCAATTTCCAACGATGTGATCAAGGCAAACGGGCGCGACGCTGCTATGAGCGCCGCTCCCTTTGAAATGATATCAGACGCGTGCTCCGCGTAGACCATTTCGTTAGGCTGAGGCGTCGTCATTGACAACATCAGCGAAGGATTTGAAAAACTTGGCCGCGAGCCTTTTCGCGGTACTTTGGATCAGTCGGCTGCCCAATTGCGCGAGCTTACCGCCAATTTCTGCTTTGGCCTCATAACGCAAGATTGTCTTGTTTGGACCATCCGCAGTCAGCGTAACGTCGGCCCCGCCTTTCGCGTGCCCAGCCGCCCCTCCGTTGCCTTGACCGGTGAGTGAAAACGCATCCGGTGCGCCTGCAGTATCGAGTTGGACATCACCGCTGAACTTGGCCTTTACTGGGCCAATTTTCAGCACCACCTTGGCCTCAAGTTCTGTATCCGAATGTTTTATGAGCTCTTCGCAGCCCGGAATGCATTGCTGCAAGATCTCTGGGTCGTTCAAGGCCGCATAGACCTTTTCCTTAGGCGCGTTGATGATGATTTCGTCTGAAAGTTCCATGGAATGTCCTTATTTAGCAGCACGGGAATTTTATTGTGGCCAAAAGATCAGCCTGTTCGGGGGTGAGCGCAATTTTGCGGCGAAACCGTTTAGCGATCCGTTTGAGCGTTTTCATAACGTTTCCGCTCATTGTGCCGCCGCAATGGCGATGTAGTCTTCGGGCGTGTCGACATCGGCATAAAAGCCTGCAGTTTTCATCTGGTGGAACTGCACATATTCGGGATGCGCACGCGTAAATGCTTTGCAACCGGGTGATTTGCCGTCGACCAAGAGGCGCGCACGCAATTTTGCAGGAATCACAATCGGGTTGCCTCTCCGTCCATCTGCCATCGGGATCGAAATGCGCGCCGGATCGGCAACCTGATGTGCGTCAAGCAAAGCGCGCAAGTCATCTGCCGTGAGTTGCGGCTGATCGCCAAGCCCCATCAGCACCACCCCATCCGCGCCAGCTGCCCGCAACCCGCAAACGACAGAGGTTTGCTGCCCTTCGGCGAAACCCGGATTGAACACGAACACGACATTCGTGCCAGCAAGCGCGGCCTCTATTTCGCCGGCCTCATGCCCTGTCACCACGATGATACAAGTCGCGACCGCAGCGTAGTTTTGCACCATGTGGCGAACCATGGGCACACCATTCACTGGCAAAAGCAGCTTGTTCTGCGCTCCCATACGTTGTGAAAGACCGCCGGCCAGTATGATCGCGATCACATCACGCATGGCTCGGTTTCACCGCCATACGCCTGATCTGAACGAACTGTGCAAGTATCGACAAAGCGATCTCTTCGGGTGTTACGGCACCTATTTTCAGACCTGCGGGCGCTTGAACGCTTTCAATGAGTGAGCGATCAATCCCCGCTGCCACAAGCTTTTCAGCAAGTGCAGCGTATTTGCGGCGACTTCCAACAAACGCCACATGATCTTTTTTTTCGCTCAGTGCGGATTTCAGTGCATCAAGGTCGCCCTGTCCTTGGGTGGCAACGACAACAAATTGCTGTTGATGTGGCTTCTTCTGCGCCAAGGTTGCGGCGACCGACCAATGAAATTGCGGCGCAAAGGCACTGAGTGCTTGTGCGACGGGTGACGCGCCTAAAACCACAAGCTGCGGTGCGGGCAAACAAGGTTCGATGAATATGTCGACTGTCCCGCGAGAAGGGCAGCCATTGCGGGCAAACTGCGTACCTTCGATAGTGTCGCCAGCGGTGATACCCTTTTCAGCCAAAAGGTCTTCGGGCGCGACTGACACAAGTTGCGGTTTGCCGTCACGCAGGGCCTGAAGGGTTGCGCGCTTTACGGCACCACGGGTGCAGCCACCACCGAGCCAGCCTTGCAAGATCGTTCCATCCACGCTGAGCAGCGCCTTCGCTCCTGGTTTGGCCGCAGTTGATCCGGCCGTGCGCACAATCGTCGCAAAGGCAAAAGGTTCATCCTTGTCGCGTAATTGCTGCGCGGCCATGGCCAAATCAGTTGAGAGGATTTTGGCCTGTGTCAAAGGGAAACCAGATCATGTTCAAGCGCTGCCAGATCAGCGAGTGTGTTTGCGGCTTTAAAGGTGTCCAGATACGGAAGCGCGGCGGCCATTCCCTCTGCTATGGGCGCATAGTCCGCCCAACCTTTCAAAGGGTTCAACCAGATTACTTTGCAGCCACGTTTTCGCAGTTTTTCCAACGCGGCAGCGATCATCGCTGGCGGTTCTGTGTCATATCCGTCCGACAGGATCAGCACGACACTGCGCCCATCGACGAACCGTTTGGCGTAAGTGTCCGCAAAGCGCATCAGAGACGGCCCAATCTTTGATCCCCCCCCGAATCCATCGGCCATCAATGACAGGCGTCCAATGGCACGCATTGCATCTTTGTCGCGCAGTGCCTCGGTAATTCGCACAAGCCGCGTGTGAAAAAGATAGGCATCAGCCGCCGTATCCGCCCGCATCAGCCCGGCCAAAAAGGCTAGAAATACTTGGGCATAGACGGACATAGACCCTGACACGTCGCACAAGGCCACAATCTTGCGCGTGCGATCGGGGCGACGCTTGCGCAAAAGGCGCAGAGGTTCGCCACCCGTGGCAAGGCTACTGCGAATAGTTTTGCGAAAATGTAACCTATCGCCTTTGCGCGCAGCAACGCGGCGACGAGAGCGTTTGTCGCGCAACGCAGCCCCGATCTGGCGGGCGACATCCTCTGCCTCGGCAATTTCTTCGGGCCGTACCAAATCACGTAGATCATTCCGGTTCAGGTTGCGATTCTCCGAGGCGATCAGTTTACCAGTCCCATCGCTGTCAGCAGCACCTTCCTGACCATCTGGCGCAGTCGCCGATCCGGCACTTCCCGCGTGTTCGCCCGTGGCGTCACGCGATGAATGGACGCCGTCGTTTACGGTATTGCTCAACGACGGAGTAACTTTTTGCCGGACCCGACCCATGTCCATCCAGTAACTGTCGAACAGATCGTCAAACCGCTCGGCCTCTTCCTTGCACCCTGTGCATACGGCGCGCAAAGCCCGGCGGCTGTCGCCAGGTTGTATGGCGTCAATCTCGACAAGTGCAGACATGGCCAAGTCTGCCTCAGCAACGCCCAACCGCAGACCGTTTTCGCGAAGGTGCGCAATGAAGCCCACGATGCGCGCAGATGGGCCAGGATCGCGGGCTGCAAATTTCGTAACACGGCTCATGCCGCTTTGCCTGCGATACGCCCTGCGACCTCGGGCGTTATCTGGGCTTTATCGCTCTGGGTCTTAAGCAACGTAGTCAGTGTCGACTGTAGAACGGCTGGGTCATTGGTCAAATCGGCAATACCCAACCCCATAAGAGCCGCGGCAAAGTCCAGCATTTCTGCGATACCGGGAGTCTTTTCGAGGTCTTCTCCGCGCAGTTTCTGGACAAATCCCACGATCTGTTCCCCTAGCCGCACGTCCACCTCTGGACAGCGCGCTTTCAATATTGCCAGTTCAGTCGCACGTTCAGGATATGCAACGTAGGTATAAAGACAACGCCGTCTTAGCGCGTCCGAAAGATCGCGTGTACCATTCGACGTCAAGATCACGATAGGCCGCGTTGTCGCGGTGATTGTGCCCAATTCTGGGATAGAAATCTGAAAATCAGACAGCACTTCCAATAAATAGGCTTCGAATTCTTCATCCGCTCTGTCAATCTCATCAATCAACAACACAGGTGGCGCCTCTTGCGTTATCGCAGCAAGCAGCGGTCGTTCCAGCAAGAAATCCCTCGAGAAAATGCGATCCTCAACAGCTTTTCCCGTGACGCCGTCCTCAGAAGCTGCACGAATGCTGAGCAGTTGACGCTGATAGTTCCATTCATAGATCGCCTGCGCGGCGTCCAGCCCTTCGTAACACTGCAAACGGATCAGCATTGTGTCTTTGACCGCCGATAGCGCCCGCGCGATTTCGGTTTTGCCAACACCGGCAGCCCCTTCGAGCAATAGTGGCCGCCCTAATGACAAGGCGAGTTGCAAAGCAACCGACAGGTCGTCAGAAGCCACGTATCCTTCGCCGCCAAGGGCAGTTTGCAGATCTGTCCAAGTCATCAGAATTCCCCAAAGGGCGGGTGTGATCCCGCCCTATCGCTTCCATCAATCATGCAGGCCAAGTTCATTGGCCGTGCGCCAAATCCGCCAGTGATCGTGGGGCATGTTCGTATGGGTATTCCCAAACGGGCGGAACGCATCCTGCACCGCATTAGAAAAACATGGAACGCCGCCCACGTGCGGGCTTTCTCCGACACCTTTTGCACCGATGGGATGGTGCGGAGATGGGGTGACTGTGAAGTCCGTTTCATAGTTCGGCACTTCCCACGCGGTCGGCAAGAAGAAGTCCATCAAGGTCCCCGTTTTGACGTTACCCATGTCGTCGTAGGCGATCTCTTGCCCCAGGGCGACGGCGAGCGCTTCGGTCAAACCGCCGTGCACCTGACCTTCGATGATCATCGGATTAATCCTCGTACCACAGTCATCCAGCGCATAGAAGCGGCGAATTTCCGGAACACCTGTATCTACATCAATGTCCATGACGCAGACATACGCCCCGAATGGATAGGTCATATTGGGCGGGTCGTAATAGCTGACCGCTTCCAGACCTGGCTCCAACCCTGGAATAGCCTGATTGTAGGCCGCAAAGGCGATTTCCTTCATCGTCTTGAACTTTTCAGGAGCACCTTTGACGGCAAAACGATCTACGTCGAATTCCACATCGTTGTCGTGAACCTCTAGTAGATAAGCGGCAATCATCTGTGCCTTGGCGCGGATTTTACGCCCCGCCATGGCCGTAGCAGCCCCTGCTACTGGAGTAGAGCGAGAGCCATATGTGCCAAGCCCATAAGGTGCAGTGTCGGTGTCACCTTCCTCGATGGTGATGCTATCCGCGGGCAAACCAATCTCGGACGCAAGGATTTGCGCAAACGTGGTCGCGTGCCCTTGACCCTGGCTGATGGTTCCAAGCCGTGCAATCGCCGAACCTGTTGGGTGGATACGGATTTCACAGCTGTCGAACATACCGAGGCCAAGGATGTCACAATTCTTGACCGGACCAGCACCAACAATTTCCGTAAAAAAACTGAGGCCAATACCCATCAATTTGCGAGTTTTGCCGGCCTTGAAATCTTCGACTCGCTGCGCCTGCTCAGCGCGCAACCCGTCGTAGTCAACCGTCTTGAGCGCCTTGTCCCATGCTGTGTGATAGTCGCCGCTGTCGTATTCCCAGCCCAGAGCCGCTTTGTAGGGGAACTGCTCTTTCTTGATAAAATTGATCCGCCGCAGTTCAGCCGCATCCATGTTCAACTTGATAGCGAGGACCTCGATCATGCGCTCGATGAAATACACGGCTTCGGTCACTCGGAATGAACAACGATAGCTAACGCCGCCGGGGGCTTTGTTTGTATAGACGCCGTCGACTTCAAGAAATGCTGTCGGAATGTCATATGATCCGGTGCAAATATTCATGAAACCCGCTGGGAATTTCGTGGGATCAGCACAGGCATCAAAACCACCATGATCGGCCGTCACGTGACATTGTAGGCCAGTGATCTTGCCCTCTTTGGTGGCACTGATCTTACCGGTCATGTGATAATCACGCGCAAAGGCGGTGGTCATCAAATTGTCCATGCGATCTTCAATCCATTTCACGGGTTTACCCGTGACGATTGAGGCAACGACGGAACAGACATAGCCCGGATACGCCCCGACCTTGTTGCCAAAGCCGCCGCCAATGTCGGGTGAAACAACGCGAATGTTGTGTTCTTCGATCCCTGAAATCAGGCTGACCACGGTGCGAATGGCATGAGGTGCCTGAAAAGTGCCCCACAGGGTCAGCTTACCATTAACCTTGTCCATCGAGGCCACGCAGCCGCAGGTTTCAAGCGGACACGGATGGGTGCGGTGGTAGTACATAGACTCTTCGGCCACGACCTCAGCGTTGGCAATGACTTCTTCAGTAGGGTCTTTGTCACCAGCTTCCCATGTAAAGATATGGTTGTGATGCTTGCGTGGACCGTGCGCGCCGGCGGGGATAGACCCGTCTTCGGCCACAAGATCCTCGCGAAGGACCACATCAGATTTCAGTGCCTCAAACGGATTCACAAGTACCGGCAGTTCTTCATACTCTACTTCGACGGCTTCAATGCCATCAGCAGCAGCATAGCGGTCTTCGGCCACAACAAAAGCAACCTCTTGCCCTTGAAACAACACCTTGCCATCGGCCAAAACCATCTGCTTGTCACCGGCCAGCGTCGGCATCCAGTGCAGGCCCAGCGGACGCAGATCGTCGGCTGTCAGCACCGCCAGAACGCCGGGCACCTTGAGTGCCGTATCCTTGTTGATGCTTTTCACCCGCGCATGCGCATAGGGAGAGCGGACAAAGTCGCCAAACAGCATGCCGTCCAGTTTGATATCATCGACGTAGTTGCCTTTGCCTTGCGTAAACCGGGCATCCTCTACCCGCTTGCGCGAGCAGCCCATGCCTTTGAGGTTGTCGACCCGTTCTTCGCGTGTGATTTCGTCTTTCATTCTGCGGCCTCCTTGGCTGCACTCATCTGGGCCGCAGCCGCCTGAATGGATTTCACAATGTTCTGGTAGCCTGTGCACCGGCAAAGATTGCCAGCCATGCCAAAGCGGATTTCCGCTTCGGTTGGGTTTGGAATCTCCTCAAGCAGCTTAGTGGCCCGCGTGATCATACCGGGCGTGCAATAGCCGCATTGAAGCCCGTGATGCTCCTTGAAAGCCTCTTGCAGCGGATGCAAATTATCCGGCCCACCGATGCCTTCGATGGTTGTGATCTCAGCGCCTTCGGCTTGCACTGCAAACATGGTGCAGGATTTGACAGATTTGCCATTGATCGTAACGGTGCAAGCGCCGCAATGGGACGTTTCACAACCGATATGCGGCCCTGTGATATTCAGACGCTCACGTAGTGTGTAGATCAGCAACTCGCGTGGCTCAGCCAGAAATTCCTCTGTCTTGCCGTTTACGTTCAGGGTTACGTGTTTTTTCTTTGACATGATTTTCTCCTTACGCCCGCGACCAGGCGCGCGCGATCGCGCGGCGCAGGATGACGCCAGCGACGTGGTTTTTGAACGCGACAGGCCCGCGGTTATCTTCGGTCGGGTCTATATCGCCAAGCATGACGGCCACGGCAGCCTTTAATGCGGCGTCATCCACTGATGTACCGACAAGTGCATCACCTGCGGTTTTTGAAAAGACGGGCGTGTCGCTCAGGTTCGTCATCGCGATCGCGGCGCTTACGCATTCTCCACCGTCATTCACGATCTGAACTGAAGCAGCGGCCGTCGCATAGTCACCGATCTTGCGCTTCTGTTTTTCATATGCGTAGCCGCCCTTGGGACGTGGGATTGTGACTGAGGTCAAAACCTCGCAATCTTCGCGTGCGGTCACGTAGGCCGTTTCGTAGAAGTCGCGAGCGGGGATGACGCGTTCACCGTCCTGTCCGACGACGGTAAAACTGGCATCAAGACATTGCATCAAACCTGGCATGTCGTTGCCTGGATCGCCGTTTGCAACATTGCCACCCAAAGTGCCCATATAACGGACCTGCGGATCAGCGATCTGCAACGCAGCTTCGCGCAGGATTGGTGCCACATCTGCAAGGGCTGCATGATCAATAATGTCCGATTGCGTGACAAGCGCGCCGATCTTGATGGTGTCTGCGCCAATCTCGATCTCTGACATGCCTCCAACATCTTGAAGGTCGATCAGATGCGGAACCTCAGCCATGCGCAGTTTCATCATCGGTATTAGGCTGTGCCCACCTGCCATGACACGCGCATCATCGCCATGCTCCTCGAGAATGGATAGGACTTTGTCCATGTCCTTAGGTCGGTAATATTCAAATGCGGCTGGAATCATAAGCGTTTTCTCCATAAGGCGAACGTTTTTAATCTGATGAAAGTGTGTAGACCGCAGCAAACGGACACACGCAAAAATGAATGAAACACGGAGTTATTGCACGAACTGCGCGCTTTTATTCACGAACTACGCCGCGAGTTGACGCAAGCGCTTCTCCGATGACCTTTAACTTTGTTCGGCTCACTGGCGCTGGGGGCAGACCGTCACTCTCGAAAAGGCATCGCCCCGAGTCCTTCGTCCTTTCGAACCGTGCCACGTGATGCGGATTCACCAAATAGCTGCGATGCGTTTGCAAGAACCCCGCAGGCAGTAGACGTTTGGAG
>ERZ1048872.3526-NODE-3526-length-9957-cov-4.511614_pt1 | contig 9957 bp, 7 predicted proteins | sample MGYA00383100_ERZ1048872 | MGnify/ENA primary metagenome ERZ1048872 (study PRJEB29581, sample SAMEA5548370) | metagenome | biome: marine; feature: coastal; material: water | depth 50 m | study: Short-term variability in the microbial, nano- and picoplankton dynamics... | reverse complement strand
AATTCAATGCCAGCGTGGATACTAAAGCAGTTACCGTGCCAAAAGAATAACTGATTGTTTTTTAAGGGAATTGATAATATCGATGCGCTGTGATATCTCATTTAGTAGATTATTGGCATGACATTTCTCATAATTGAGGAAATATCTATTCACCAATCTATGCAACGCTCAAGGTTATTTCGCATGACATGTCAAACAGACAGAGCTGCCGACATTATTGATTCTTAAGAAGGTTGTATTGGTGCTATGAGGATCATGACAGCTTGAGCATTCCACATAGGGGCGATTCATGATCTGCCCGTCTACTGTATCCGTCCTTGTGTATAGGTAAAAGTCTGATTTCTGACGCCCATTGCCAGTCCCGCCAGTCTCCATCCACCAAACAGTTCCACTCCCGCTACCGCTATGGCTAGCAAGGTTAAAGTCTTGTTTTTTATATTGCGCCACATCTTTTATTTCTCGACCTGGATTTTTCTCGTAAGCCGAGCCGGCATTCTTATACTTCTTAGATACATAGCCTGGACGAATCACCTGCCTGAGCGCCATCATCTCATAATCGACATTTCTAAAAGCTGCCATCGCATCAACAGGGGCATCTGGCTTATCGTTACTGATCCCGCCGCCTCCAAATAAGACGCTTACGGGATGGTGCCCTTTCAAATAGTCTTTCGACAATTTAACCAACTGTTCGTCGGACATGTATACGCCCGTATTATTAATAGGGGAATTTATCACCACGTTGGGCGCCTGCGTACCATCATGGCACGACAGGCAGGCCACTGAGACCGAACCTGAGGCAGCCTCAGTGGCGCTCCCTATGCTTGAATATGCCTTATATTCCCCTGATCGGGATTGATTGCGGTCCCATAACGGCGCCCGAACCTCAGTCTCATTACCCTGTGGCGTATGGCAAAAAACGCAAATTTCCGCAGTACCCACCCTGCCAGGCACGAAATTATGCCTTCCAAACAAAGTCCTATCTCCTAATGCAGCATTTTCCGCCTGCGCCCGCTGGCTAGCCGCACCTTTTGCTGCCGGAGATCCCGCTTCGTTTTCTGCCACAATAACGGACGGAGTTGCTACCGCGCTTGTGGATGTAGACGCTTCTGCGCCAAATGCCAATGCGTTAGTCGCAACTGAGCCCCCGGCCGCCAAAGCCGCAGCACCTATTAGAGCACTGCCCGTAACAAGCCCGCCCACACCGGGTGCTAAAGCAGGTACACCCGGCACATTAACGCCTTCAGCAGAAGCCGCTGAATCGATTGGGATTTGCATCCCTTCAAGCTGACTGAATATTCCCTTTGGCAATGCTTCCGCAGAGATAGCCACAGGCATAACTGATGGCGATGAGACAAGGATGTTTTGGCCTGCCTTAAATTGAGCAGCACCTGCATCATTCGCCATGCTAATGGTGCCCGCCATCACTTTTCCATATAGCGCACCATTATCCATCGCAACCATAAACTTGGTCCCGCGAACGCCGATTGTTGCATTGGGAGTAGATAATCTGAATGATTTACTGTTTCGCTTGGCGATCAGGCCTGTAATAAAGAGAAATCCGCCCCTAATGCCAGAGAAAATGATATTGCTCTCCTCTGCTTTCTTAGGCTCAAAGCGATATTCACGTACATTGAAGACTGAGTTGGCCTTCATAGCCACGACCTGACCATCTAGGAACTTCAACACAGCATGACTCTCTTCGCCAGTACTGACTAAAGAGTTGGACGTAACAATACTATTCTTTAATACCGCACGCGCTGGCGCTTTGCCTCGCGTAATAGTGACATCACCATTTGCCTCATGAACGTAACCAGTCGCCCCCCAAGAAGGGCCGACAACCAACAAAGCAAGCACTACCGCCGCCTTAATTGTCCAGCGCAATAAAAACATGGCATCTTTCAAATAATCAAACGCGCCAAACACACGAGCACCTCACTCCAAGAGCCCGAAATTGGCACGCAAACCTTAAATCTAAATATCCAGCCAAACCCGCAACTGGATTAACACTGAATTCTCACTCATTATTCTTCGGGAACACAGTCAGCATCGGCTTTACTCGAATGCATCAGACATTCCTGAGACAATGCAGTTCAACTCCACAAATTTTCAGCGCACTAACAATACGCACAGCATTACGCCATTCCAGCACTAGCCAGCTAATCCCAAACCAGCTTCCTCTAGTTATTCTGCAGCACAATGCAGATGCCTTACAGATATTGTGTGTATCAAAATGCTACTACTGCAATCCTAATACTATTAGTTATGGCACATTGCGTGCCACTTGGCAACCAGTTGATTTTAATATGTTCAATCGCCCATGACTCTAAAAGTTGAGAATGAGCACCCACATCAATTCCCAAATACAAGAGCAATCCCGACCAATCAACTAAGCCAATGGCCTCCCTCGATATAGCTTATTCACATATTCCCAAACTACACGCTTTCATTCGATCTTTTTGCGCCGCTGCAAAATCACCCAATGCTCGGTGAGTGAAAGCGCGGCCATAATAAGAGTTAGGGTTACCGGGGTTTAACCAAATTGCCATATCGTAGTCGCGAAGCGCCTCATGATATCTACCTAAAAAATAATAGGCATTCGCACGATTGCCATATAGATAATCAAATGGCTGAATTTTGATAGCACTGTCAAAATCCGCTAGTGCCTCCTCATAGCGCTTGAGCTTGCCGTATTCAGTACCACGGTTGTAATACACCCGTTCAGCGCCGATCGCATCGGGTCTGTCACGCACCAACTTTTCTGCGTCATCCCACAGGCTCAATGCACTGGAAAACGTATTCACCCGATTCAGTGTCAGTGGCACTAATACCAAACAAAGCGTGCCCAACAATACGAAAGCACGTGTCGGCTTAAGCCAAGTAGATATCAGCGGCAGCATCACCAACAAACCCGGCATCCACAAATAGCTTCGATACAACACAAAGGGTTCTTGGATCCGCACCGTGGTGAATTCCGTCAGAAACATGATCCACGGATACAGCATCGCAAACCCCAGCAACCCTTTTCTGCCACGCTTCAACAGCAACCAAACTGAAACCACAAAGTACGCAATAAACGCAACCAGCCCTATCGTGTGGACCCCGCTGACCGACATCGCAATCGATTCACGCATGTCCACCGACATCCATCCGGGGTTAGGCAACACCCACAACCATAGATATTTAAAAAATAATGTGGCTTGGGTCAGAACGCTCAGCAGGTATGGCTCCGGCAATTCTGCCACTCCCGAGAGGCCGTGCATTCGCGCCGCCGCCCCAAGCATGTCCATTGCCATCGGCTCGTATGCCTGACCCAGAACGGAACTGATTTTGCTGCTCAATGTCACCAATGCAATCAACAGCACAGCAAGGATCAATAAGTAGTAAGGGGAGATTTGTTTGAACAATGCAACCGAGGGACGACGAATCAGGAAGGTCAAAGCAAGCGCGACCCCGGGGGCCATAACACTATGCTCCTTGGAAAACACGGCAGCAAAAAAACACAGGGCGGCAACGATCATCCACGGCCATTTCCCTCTGACCAGACCTTCCAGGTAGGCAATCAGCATGAGCAGTGTGAACGTGGTTGCCATCAAGGTGGAGCGCTGCACCAGATAGGTCACGCTGTAAACCGCCACCGGGTGTAACGCAAAGATTATCGCACCCAGAAAGGCAAATTTTGTCTGGTTAATGTGGCTGAGGCTGGTAGTTGAATTGTCTCCGGATAACGTCGCTTGAAAAACTTTTCGGAGCAGGTAAAACAAGGCAATCACGTTAAATGCATGAATCAGAACGTTACCCAATCTGAGCCAAAATACGTCCATCCCAAACCAAAAAACCGTCCAACTCAGCGTCGCATAAGATAGGCCTCGCGGATCAAGATGCAGATCGCGGTACCATTGAATGGCCCCAGACGTAGAAAAAAAAGTGAAGTCATCAAAGAAAAAATGAGCATGCAGAGAACCCGCATATACCCCGATTACCGACAACAATAATACCGATAAAATGAAAAGTTGTTGGTAAGCTGGAGCCTTTAACATTACGTTGCCTTGCCCAAGTAACAACCCCAGTATGGCGCGGGAGATATGGCGACTAGCGAATCATTTACCCGAAAATAGAACTGCATGGGAGTTGCTCTCAACATGCCAACAACTACCATGCTTATCTTCACATTGATCTCAAACCACTGAACGTAAAATAATTCAACATTAAATTACGCTCAATTAGCAGCTTTGCCTATAACTTGAGGTAGGAAATCAGGCAAAGCATCTCTTATTCAGTAAAAGTAAAACCTTCATCTTCCTCTAGGTCTGCAGGACGGAAAACTTCAATTTTACGGAACAGCTGATCGACCACATAGACCCTTCCGTCCTCATCCACATCAAGACTCGACGGCAATGTAAATCTAGCGGGTCGATTGCGATTGGAGCGTTCGCCTACATGCATCAGCAACTGCCCGTCAGAATTAAAAATCTGGAAATTGCCAAAAGCCGCATCGACGACGAAAACATTCCCTTCATTATCCACAGCGCCCTCTTTAGGACGTGAAAATTGCCCGGGATTACGACCAACACTACCAAACTTGCTAATATAATCGCCTTCAGAGCTGAAGTGCTGAACACGGAAATTGCCTCCGTCAATCACATAAATTGAACCGTCAGGCGCAACCAGTGCGTCGCGAGGAAGGTTCACTTGGCCATCTTCTGTACCTCGCTCGCTGATATTTTCCAAGCGTTCACCAGTTTGTGCGTCATACACCAGCACATGGTGATTGTTTGAAGAGCTACCACCAATATCTACAGCGTATACACGTGTTCCTTCTTTATCCACGCCAATACCTGCAGGCCGGTAAAAATCTCCCGGTTTTCCAATATTGCGTAAAAAATTTCCGTCCCGATCATAGACAACAACTCTTTTTGCTGTCGCATCAAGCACATAAAGATTTCCACTGCCGTCCGTGGACATCCCCATCGGCTTATGTATCTTTCCCTCGCCTTCATTTTGATCGCGGCCAATGAAAAAGAATTTCTGCTCAGGAATGTCGAAAACCAACACCGCATGTCTTACGGTATCGCCTACAAATATTCTTCCCCGATGAACTGCAACACCATACGGCTTCGCAAAACCTTCACCGCGTAAAGATTCGCCTGTAAATGCGCGCCTTAGCTTATCTGACTCAGTATCGGATAACACATCTGCACTGCTGTTGATGGTCCGCTCATAGTAATAGCGGGGATCTTCAGGCGGTCTCGGATATACCAAATCCTCGTCTACAACTTCTTTTTTCGATGAATTCGCCATGCAGCCACTTAAAGCAAACACAATAGCGGCAAGAATAATTACGGGGAACTGTTTAGTCATAAAATTTGTTTCCTACAAAATTTTTAGCAAAATAATGAATATTTCATAGCATACACTCATTCTCAGAAGCCTTGCAAGCAGAGGCTAGGCAATTATGCGTTGAACTAATGGCATTGCCACATTATCTATAGGCGTGATACCATTTTTTCGCTAATCCCTTGCTTTTGGATTGCAGCTCAATCAGCGGCTATCCTGAACATGATTCGCCAATCTAAATGATTATAAATATGTGATGAAGTTCAAAATATCCGAACTTAAATATCTCCTATAAACAAATTATGACTATGAGGTCTACACTGAACATGCATTCAAATCACACTCTAGCCGAAAAGCGCCATAACCGCCGGTCAATTCCAGCAGGACTCATATTCGCGTCTGCATTGTTCTTTTGTGCCTCCAACGCTATCGCAGCCCCGGATGGCAAAGCTATTTATCACGACAACTGTTCGGTATGTCATGGCGATAGAGGCGACGGTAGGAGCAGAGCCCAGAACAGCTTCCTAGTGCCTCCTAGAAATTACACGACGCCTGAAGCAGCTCTTGAGTTATCACGTGATCGCATGATTCATTCCGTCACCCACGGAAGAGCAGGAACAGCGATGATCTCCTGGAAAACTGAGCTATCTCCACAGGAAATCGAAGCGGTTGTTGACCATATCCGCGCTACATTCATGAAGCTGAACATCAAGACCAATGCTGAGCGTTCACGTCCAAGTGCAAAACTTCTGGCAAGTCAAGGCGGCCAGGTATACATGAATGCTTGCGTGATGTGCCACGGTGAGACTGGCGCACGTCAAGTTTCCGGCAGAATGCAACCTCCTCCAGGTGACTTCACTTCACCTGCCCGCATCGCTGAGCTAACAGACAAACGAATGATCGATTCCATCACCAATGGCCGCCCGGGCACTGCAATGCGACCTTATGGAGATAAATACACCGCCAGTGATATTAAAGCGGTCGTAGAATTCATACGCGCTGCCTACATGTCCAAATAATAATCAGGCAAATTGAAAACCATGAAGCTTTTACATCTCACCACTTTGCTGCCGGGTATCGTTACCGCATTATTACTGACTGGTTGCGTTGATGAGCCTTTGCCGGCAGATGATCCTAAGCCGACAGCAACTCCAGCAGTCTCAGTTCCTGCTACCGTTAAACCCGTGTTGGCAGACATGTCGCTGCCACTGCCTAACAGTCTGATAGGCGATCCCGACAAGGCAGCGGTTTTCTTCATGCAAAACTGCGCAACCTGTCATGGCACGAGCGGAGATGGAGAAGGGCCGAGAGCGTATTTCATCAACCCGCCGCCTCGCAACTTCCTGCTTGAGTCTTCGCGGCAAAGATTGAATCGCCCTGAGTTGTATGATGCTATCCACAGAGGCCGCACGGGTAGCGAGATGCCTGCATGGAGTACGGTATTGAGTGATCAGGAAATAGCAGATCTTGCTGAATTCGTTTTTCAGACATTCATTTCACCAGAGGATGACATGGAGCTTGGAACCAGCAATCCATGAACGTACGCGCGCTGCTGCTTGCGGCGTATGTCGTACTGAGCGGATGCTCTGGAACCGAGCAGCAAGAACAAACGGCCGATATCACCAAAGCTGATGTCTCTGTCGCTGACTTGGAGCTCGGGAGAGAAGTTTATAACTTTCGCTGCTACTACTGCCACGGATATTCCGGTGATGCCCGCACACTTGCTGCAAGTTTCGTCTCCCCGAAGCCCCGCGACTTCACCAACACTCCCCTGGAAGAACTCAGTAGAGACAAGATGATTCACGCCGTTCAGTTTGGACGACCGGACACCACCATGATGTCCTTCTCCAGCGTGATCAAGCCTAATGAAATTGAAGCCGTAGTCGACTTTATCAGGCAAGAGTTCATGATAGATAAAGCTGAAAATACCCGCTATCACATTGAAGCAAACGGCTGGTTTAACCATGAACGTTACGCGATCGCCTACCCCTTCGCGCTGGGTGAAATCCCGCTTGATACTCCCTGGGAAGAACTGTCCTTGGAACAGGCTAACGGTAAGCGCTTATTCATGTCGTCCTGCGTGAGCTGTCACGATCGCGCCTTAGTCATTGATGAAGGGCCGCATTGGGAATCAAGGCCGGTATCCTACCCGCGCAATCAGTTTTCTCCGGGCGATGATGCTAAAAACAATGATTCCCAACTAGATGGCATGGCCAGCGCCAGCCCCTACCTGATACACGAACGCGCACCGGTTTTCACAGATTTGTCTGAATCCGAGCGACGTGGTGAAGACCTGTTTCAAAATAATTGTTCATTCTGCCATGCCGCTGACGGCACATCGCGCAACTGGATAGGCAGCTTTATGCAACCACACCCACGCGACCTGACCAGCTCAGAAGCCATGTCCGGCATGACCAGAAGCCGTTTAAGGAACGTGATACGAAACGGTTTAAAAGACACTTCCATGCCGGCATGGAAGTCCGTCTTGTCAGAGCAACAGATCGAAGATGTCATCTCATATGTTAATCGGGCATTTCATCCTTTAGCACCGGAAGATGAATAGAAATCAGAAGAAATAGAAAACCAGAGAAATGATGAAAATCTATAATACGCTAGCACGAGACAAGCAGGAATTCATTCCCATCACGCCGGGCAAAATCGGCATCTATGTATGCGGCATGACGGTTTACGATTATTGCCACCTTGGTCACGCGCGGGTGTTGGTGATCTTCGACATGGTTTATCGCTGGTTCAAGGCAAGCGGATTTGAAGTGAATTATGTACGCAACATCACCGATATTGACGACAAGATCATCAAACGCGCTGCTGAAAACAAAGAATCCATACACGCGCTCACCGGACGCTTTATCGCCGCCATGCACGAAGATGCGGATGCGCTAGGCGTGTTACGCCCCGATCATGAGCCCCTCGCCACCCAATATGTCCCCGAAATGCTGGAAATGATCGCCAAGCTCGAAAAGAACGGGCTAGCCTATCAAGCGGCAGATGGCGACATGAACTATGCCGTGCGAAAATTTGACGGTTACGGCAAGTTGTCTGGAAAATCCCTTGATGACCTGCGCGCGGGTGAACGTGTCGATGTCGCTGACAACAAGAACGACCCGCTGGACTTTGTACTATGGAAACACGCGACTCCAACTGAGGCAGACGAGGTCAAGTGGGACTCTCCGTGGGGTAAAGGTCGTCCCGGCTGGCATATCGAATGTTCTGCGATGGGCTCCAAACTACTGGGCAACCAGTTCGATATTCATGGTGGTGGCGCCGATTTGCAGTTCCCGCACCATGAAAACGAAATCGCACAGAGTGAAGGTGCCCACCAATGCAGCTTTGTGAACTACTGGATGCATAACGGCTTTGTGAATGTAGATAAAGAAAAGATGTCCAAAAGTCTGGGCAACTTTTTCACGATCCGTGAAGTGCTTAAAAAATATGATGCCGAAGTCGTTCGCTTCTTCATCCTGCGTGCACATTATCGTAGCCCGCTCAATTATTCCGACGTGCATCTGGATGATGCCAAGCAATCATTGAGCGGCCTCTACACAGCACTGAAGAATGTGCCTGTCGATGGAGAAGCTGCGGTCGATTGGCAGGAAGCCCATGCACAACGCTTCAAGACAGTGATGGACGATGACTTCAACACACCTGAAGCGATGGCCGTGCTTTTCGATCTGGCAAAACAGGTAAACATCACAAAATCAAAGGCGCACGCATCCCAACTGAAAGCTTTAGGAAACGTGTTAGGCCTGCTGCAACGCGAACCGAGCGCATTTTTGCAAGGCCGCCCTGTCGATATCAATGCGTCGGCTGACGCTTCGATTTCTGGCACGGATCTGAGTGAAGATCAAATCAACGAGCAAATTGCTGCCCGTATTGCTGCAAAACAAGCAAAGAACTATGCTGAGGCAGACAACATCCGCAAGCAATTATTAGAGGCGGGTATCGTGCTGGAAGACAGCGCGTCTGGAACAACATGGAGACGTGCTTGATATTGAGCATCGTTTAACTTATTGTATAGTTAGATGGTTTAGTAAGTACTTTGGATTTTCCAATCAGGATTAAGGGTATGCCACACTTGTTATTACGACTGTTCGCATTGGCTTTATTTTGCATCACACTATCCGCTCAAGCGGTAGCTGATCCGCTTGCTGACGCTCAAAAAGCTTATGCTTCAGGAAGTTATGCAAAAGCATTTGATATGTACATGCCCTTGGCTAGAAAGGGTGAAGCCCAGGCTCAGCTAAGTGTGGGGGTCATGTATTACATCGGCCAGTCGGTCACCCAAGATCACAAAGAAGCCGCCAAGTGGTTTACTTATGCAGGCAGACAGGGCAATGCGCTGGCACAGAACATCATGGGTGAAATGCATGATCAGGGCTTGGGGGTACCGCAGGACTACTCGACAGCCGCCAAGTGGTATCGACTCTCTGCCGAGCAAGGCAATGTGCAAGGGCAATACAATCTGGGCATCATGCATGAGAGAGAGTTAGGCGTTCCACAGGATTACGTGCGGGCCTACATGTGGTTTCTTCTCGCTAAATCCCCTACCGAGACACTCAGAACTGTCGCCATGCAGATGACGAATGAGCAGATCTCCAGAGCCAA
>ERZ1048872.3519-NODE-3519-length-9976-cov-6.287471_pt1 | contig 9976 bp, 8 predicted proteins | sample MGYA00383100_ERZ1048872 | MGnify/ENA primary metagenome ERZ1048872 (study PRJEB29581, sample SAMEA5548370) | metagenome | biome: marine; feature: coastal; material: water | depth 50 m | study: Short-term variability in the microbial, nano- and picoplankton dynamics... | reverse complement strand
TAGCCGCTTGGCAGTTGGGAATGACTCCCAAGATGTCAGTGGCTCTCAAGTTTCTGAGCTCGGCAGTACGCCTCATTCTGAGGTGGCATAATGACTACCTTGATTCTGGTATGCAAGAGACTCATCTTAGTGGTGGTGCTGACCCTGAGTGCCTCAGCGAGTCACGGTCAGGACGTTCAGGTTCCTGTAGAGAACCTTAATTCAGTCGTTAAAAATTCGGTTACTGAAGATGGTAGCCCTGTTCTCGAAGGGAATGGCACAAGTGTTTCGCCCTCAGTGGCGGTTCAGTTGCCAGACCATATTTCTAATATTTTTGATCGGCGGTGGGCTGACCGTTTGCTGCCGGCAGCAATAACTTTCGGTGTGATGAGTCTAGCGCCGGCTTTGTTGCTCATGACAACATGCTTTGTCCGTATGTCAGTTGTTTTGTCGCTTACACGGCAAGCCATTGGGACGGCTAATTTGCCATCCACGCAAATTATTACATCGTTGGCGCTGTTTCTGTCCGCGCTTGTGATGTGGCCAATTTGGACAACTGCCTATCAAGCAGGTGTTGAGCCTTACCAGGCTGGAGAGGTTTCCTTACAAGAGGCTTTCGATCGAGGGAGTCTTCCCATTCGCCGGTGGATGTCTCATCAGATAGAGGAGGCGGGTAACCGTGATACCGTTGCATTATTTCTTCGCCGACATCCGGGTGGTGTAAATCAAGTCGATAGTTACGATCAAATACCTACAGAGGTACTTTTGCCTGCTTTTCTTGTGAGTGAGCTAGAGGTCGCATTCATGATTGGCTTTCGGATTCTGCTTCCTTTTCTAGTGTTGGACTGTGTTGTTGCGACTCTTGTGGTTTCAACAGGCCTCGTTATGTTACCTCCTACGATTGTGTCCCTGCCGTTAAAATTGCTTGTGTTTGTTATGGCGGATGGTTGGTCTTTGGTTGTTCGTGGTTTGCTTGACGGGGTATGCCTGAATGCGTCCTAGAGCAAGTTTTTTGTTTTCTTTGCGAGCCAGATGTTTCAGGGAATTTTTGTATGGCAGACTTTGATCTTGTTCCACTTGTTCGGTCTTCGCTTCTCGAGGGCGGGCTGCTGCTCGCTCCAGCCCTCTTGGCTGGTTTGTTGGTAGCTCTTGTTGTTGGTGTTTTGCAGTCAGCTACTGGAATTCACGAACCACTTATTGGTATGGTTCCCCGGCTTGTTGTCATGGTTGCTGTCATGTTTCTGACTGGAGGTTGGATGATTGACAGGTTTGTCAGCCTTTTTCAGGTCAGTGTTCTTTCACCTTAGCTGAGTTTCTGTATCCTGTACTTTCGGAGTGTGTTTTGCTCGTCGCTGAAACCCTAAGCACTGTTGGGCTCTTCGATTTGTTTTCACAATCATCCACAATCATCTCTGTGGGTGTGCTCGCCCGCATTGCTGGTGTTCTGCTTAGTGGGGGCTTGCGGATATTTCCTGGTGGAACCGTCCACCTCAGGCTTGCGATTCTTTTTATCCTTGGATTTGCGGCTGCACCGGTTGCCATTTCAGTGTCGCAGATGCATGGTGCAACTGAACAATCATTTGTGCCCTTGGTGTTTTCGGAGTTGCTGGTTGGCTGTTGTCTTGGTCTCACGATTCATTTTTTTGTAAGTGTTTTTGAGTCTTCCGGAAGTCTGCTTGCGAGCGTTGCGGGGCTTAACTGGGCAGATGTGTTTACTCCGGGCGGTAGTGGTGGCCCTGGCGTAGCGCGTCTATGCGGATGGGTAGGCCTTGCTTCTTTTGTTGTTGCCGGTGGTCAGCAATTGGTAGTCGCTGGACTCATTGATAGTTTTATCCAACTGCCAGTAGGAGCTTTTGCTCAATCGAGTGACTTATTTGGACTGCCGATTGTGATGAGGTTCATTGAGTTGCCATCACTTTGTTTGCAAATGACGCTTATGATCGCTGCTCCACTTCTGGTTGCCGTAATGACGGCACATCTCACTGCAACAATTTGTATGCGTTCAGTTGACACCACGCCTGGGCCAGGTGTTCTTCAAGGCATTGCTGCTGCCGTAATGCTTGGTGGACTGATTGTCGGAAGTCAGCAGTGGGCAGGTAATTCAGGGGAGTATGTTCGTGCTCCTTTTGAAGCTGCTTTTGAATTATCAGATCCCGGAATCGGTCGAGGTGCACTGTCCGGTTTTGAGAAAGAGGGGCTACATGATGAGTGAAAGCCAAGATCGAACTCTACCAGCCACACCACGACGAAGAGAGGATGCTCGCAACAGGGGGCTTGCTCCAAATGGTGCTGTATTGGGCTGGCCTGCGATGGCAGCAGTTGTTTTGTTTGCGATGCCAGTTTGGTTTCGCACGACGTCTTTAGCGACAGTTGCTGCAATTGAAAATATTCAAATGACCGGGAATGAAGGAAGTTCGTATGTCTTGTTGCCGATTGTTTTCCCCACAGTTGTGGTCGTCATGCTCGCTCTCGGAGTTTTGCTGCTTGTTCGCACATTTTTTGATGGAGCTGCCTGGCGGCTTGACCGTCTTGCATTCCGGTTCGAACGGATTGATCCGAAGATTGGATTACAGCGTATTATATCTAAGGTGACCTTTGTTCGTGCCGCGAACTCTTTTATTGGTTTAGCAATTCTTGCATCGGCTGCTTGGTTATTGGCCGGCCCCCTTGTTGTTGCGTTGGGTGACTTTTCAGCACATTCTGGTGCTGGTGCTGGTGCTGGTGCTGGTGGAGGGCAGGGCAGTGAGCTCCTGTTTCCAGCAGTGAATTATCTCTGGGGAATTCTGATGGTCACGGGTGTGGTTGCTGCTACAGATTGGTGGCTTCAGCGATTCCGTTTCGAAAAGAAAATTCGAATGACTCCGAGTGAATTGCGCGAAGAGTTGCGAGGCCTCCGGTCTGATCCCAAGGTTCGGTGGCAGCGAAATGGGAAGTGAGCTTTAAACTCGTAGTTCACTCTCTCCAGTTCGTTCAGGACAGTTTTTCAGTGCTTCTTCGACAGGGCCGTCGAGAAATTCGTCAACCTGTACACTCGCTCGCCCTTCAAGGCCATCGATTGTTAATGCAGCGTGTAAGTCAACCTCTTGGAAAAGTGGGTCAGCTGTAAGTCGCTCAACGAGATCGTTATCGCGGCCATCACGGATACCTGCGGTTGCTGCATGACTGTGGCGGCGAATAGCTTCGTGTAGTTCCTGCCGGTCGCCTCCCGCTGTTGTAGCAGCCATTAAGAGCCGTTCGCTGGCGAGGAAAGGAATGTGCTGTTCAAGGTTGCGGCGGATGGATCCGGGGAGGACAACAAGTCCGCCGGCAATGTTTGAATATATTACGAGTACAGCGTCTGTTGCGAGAAAAGCCTGCGGGAGTACTAATCTTCGAGGGGCTGAGTCATCGAGCGTTCTTTCGTACCACTGTACCGCAGCAGTCTGGCTTGCCGTCTGTTGGAGGCCCATGACGAAGCGACTTAAGCCGCACATTCGCTCAGCTCGCATTGGGTTTCTTTTGTAGGGCATTGCGGAAGATCCAACTTGATCAGTTTCAAAAGGTTCTTCAAGTTCACCCCACGCCGCTGCAATCCTCAGGTCATTTCCAGCTTTATGGGATGATTCTGAAATTCCGCCAAGTGTCGTTAGAACCTGAGAGTCAATTTTCCTTGGGTACGTTTGCCCAGTAACTGGAAATGATTTTTCAAAACCTATTTTTTTTGAAACAAGATCATCAAGTTGTCTTACCTTCTCGTGGTCTCCATTAAATAATTCAAGAAAACTGGCTTGTGTACCAGTTGTTCCTTTCACGCCGCGTGCACTTAGAAGTAAACGCCGGTGGTTAATTTCCTCAAGATCGAGCAGAAGGTCGAGGATCCAGAGGCAGATTCGCTTCCCGATGGTAGTTGGTTGGGCAGGCTGTAGGTGTGTACGGCCAAGACAGATTACCGATTTTGTCTCGCGTGCTTTGCTTGCTAGTTTCTCGATAACACTGGCTAATCGGCCTGCTACAAGGTCGAGTGATTCACGGATCAAACAAAGGTCGGTGTTGTCTGTAACGTAAGCACTGGTTGCTCCAAGGTGCATGATCGGTTTGGCTTCCGGGCAGTCATCTCCGAAGGTATGGAGGTGCGCGAAGACATCGTGACGCGTCTGCTTTTCATAGGCGGCTGCTTTCACAAAATCAATGGTGTCAAGGTGGGATCTCATCTCATGAAGCTGCGAGGTTGTTATCGGTAAGCCCATCTCAGCTTCGGCCTCAGCGAGTGCTAGCCACATTCTGCGCCATAGGCCGTACCGATGACGGTCGCTCCAGATATGGGCCATTTCTTTGGAGGCGTAACGATCAGCAAGTGGATTGCTCCATCGTTCAGCTTCGACGGCTTGGTAATTTTTTGGGTCTTCAACCATGATTCACTTTCGTTAAGAATGTATTTAGTTATTCATTTTTTATGTGGCTTTTCAGCCGATGTCGACATCATGCAGAAGAATCGCTCGATAGCTAGTCTCGCTCGTAGGCCTCGAGATGATTCTGCTTTCAGTGATCGATCCAGAGACTCCAGCCACTTTGGAAGTTCCCGACATCGATGGCTGCCGAGACTCCGTAAGGCAAGTTCAGCTTGGCTTAGAGCTTTTGGCCAACTTGCGACCCCAGCCTCCTTGAGTGCTGCCCCAAGGCTCGTTGGACGATCAGGCCCTCGTAATAGACGTGCCGCAGTCGAATAACGTCGTAGCACCGTAGCTGCCTGAGCGGTCAAGCCAATCGGGCTTTCACCAGCACCAAGAAGGCCATTGAGTAAAGAGATGGCTTCTGCCGTTCGGCCCGCTGCTGCTGCATCAATCATCTCCCAGACAGTTCTTTGGTGTCCCATTCCATCAAGTGAATCGACCATCTCAGGAGGAAGCGACCGCTTGCCATCTTGTGGTAAAGTTGCAGCGAAAGTTGAGAGAGCCTGATCGATCTGGCCGAGCTCATCACCGAGGCGTTCGAGTATTGTACTCGCAGTCACCGCAGGTAATTCGATCGAATATGTCTGTGCAGCCCATTGTTGAAGCCATGCGGTCAGGTCAAAACGAGGTGGTGTTGAAGTTGTAATGATTAAGCCGTGTTGATGAACGGCCTTCGCTAGTCGTGTGTTTGAAGGAAAACTTTTAACCTCCAGCACAAGAAAGCCACTGTTCCTTGAACGTTGACTTGCAAATTTTTCAAGGATTTCCCGATGTGATGAGACAAAGCTATCAGCCCGTCGTACGGTAGCGATTCTTGCTGCCGTGCTAAACATTGGAACTGTTGCTACTTCGTCAAGAATATCTCTCGGGTCAGGTTGGTCTTCACCAAGGAATTCACGCCACGCCCAGCCGTCATCCTCTTCTGCTGAATGGATACATTTCCGCAGACGAGACAAAATGTGTCGATTTACAAACTGATTTTCACCAACGAGCACAACCATCGAGGGCTTATTTTCTGGCTCGACAATGAGGCTTTTCAGGCTTTTTTTGTCGAGGAGCAGATCGAGTCCCAGCACTCCTGCGTTCTTCTTTGCCACTAGCGAACTTCCTTCGGATCGACAGAACATTAACTCCTGCAGTGTAGCGAGAATTATGAAAAAAAACTCAAGAACGCAGTTAAAAGTCTTCGAAAGAAGTGACCTGCCCTAGAATGCGTGTGTGTGCTTAAGGGTTTATAGCCGTGGTGGCTCGTGGGCTTCCAAGCGTGCCAATAAATCGGGCAGTTCGGAGAGTAATTGGCTCTTGTGTGATGCTTTCACCCACATTTCCCGCTGCATCAGGCATTTCAACTCGCACATATACGCGGCTTGGTAAAGAGCGATGTGGCAACCAATTGTATTGACCACTGGTTGCCTGATCAGACGCAATGGTGGCCCAAGGTCCGGATCGGTGGGGAGAATATGAAAGACGAACCCGGTCTGGAATCGCTAGCGGGTCTTCGAATGAATAATGAATTTCAAAAGCATCAGAATCACTCTTTTTCACTGATACTACATCGAGGTTTGTAACTTGAGGTGGTGTTGTATCAATTCCAATCCAGGTTGATGGTGACTCACCTGCTCTTGGGGCGATCGGTGTACCGGGAACGTCTCGGACAATCTCAAGCCGGCAGCCGAATAGGCCTTCGCCTGAAAAATCAACATCGATAGGGCTCGTTGTATCTTTATCGACTGCGATTCGCTCCCAAGAGTTTCCCCCATCTCGCGTGCTCCAAAGTTCGACTCGAAAAGGACCTTGTAGATCTTCAGGGACATTGAAGCTGTACTCCCAGCTGAAGCTCTGTGCACGCATGAGATGAAGTGGGCTGCCTCGGTATTCTGAAACAAAACCGGTTTCTTGGTTCTGTGATAGCTCCGGATGTTGCAGTTTTTCTTTTATGGCAGCCGTAAGTGTTGGTGACGATATCGTAAGAAGAGGTTTTTTCTCAGCAACTTCATTGTCATTTCTTGTTGAGTTGGATTGTGTGGGTGAAGGTTGCGCAAAGCCAACAGGCTCGCCACCGGCCCATGACTTCCCAAGTGTTGGCTGCCAACGCATGTCTGTATTTTTACTGGTCGGTAGACGGTCCTGAAGCATTACAGATTTTGTCTGACGACTATCGCCGGTACCTGATCCAGCTAGTGGTGATGGGAGTGCGGGTGTAGTTATTTCATTCGCAAGATCAGTTTGTGATACTTTAGGATCGTTAGGGAGCATTGAGAATTGCTGGGTTGTTCTATGGCCAGAGGCATCTGCCATGGAAATTTTTACCGTGAGGCTGCCCACATCCTGTCCAGCCCACCAGATTTCTTCACCCATAAGATGAGCTGGAGAACGTCTTGAAAGGACTGGTTCTGTGGCAATTGTTTTCCAGTCTCCGTCAGTTTGTCGGTATTGGAACAAAACAGTATCGAGATTGATTGAGTCGTCTGCTGCGGCGTAACGGCAAATAATCTCACCATCGGACCCCTTCCAGACACGACCGGACAGGCGGGGTGCTGCGGCATCAACAAGGACTCTCGCGTCCGGCCCTTCACTGCCTCGAGATCTATTTTTACGGTCAATCGCGCGAATGCGAAACCAGTATTCTCCGTCAGTACCAGCTTCAAATGGTATCGATGAGTTTGGGGGTGATGTAGAGCCAGCGGGCGTCCAGGAGAGGCCGAAATCGGTGGAGACACTCATTTCCACCTGTTGAACGGTGGCGTCAGCAGTGTCTGGCGTTGGTAGCCGGAATGGGATAGCAAATTGCCGTTGGGTTGTTCGTACCAGTTCCGGAAGTGAGGCCGTATTTTCCGCCCTCATCGCAGAAACAGGCTCCGAACCTACCCCTCTCAAACAGCAAAAGAGGAATAACAACACGCTTAGCCGAGATGTATTCATAGACTTCATGAATCTTTCCAAATCTCCGTACACTGACCTCATAATCGATATCGGCCATTTGTTTCCGAAAATCGTGCTTTTCCGATACAAAGGAATCTGAATATGGATTTCTGTGTGGAATTGCTCTTTGAGCCGTGGCTGTCCGGGGCCTGGGCGAGATGGTGAACTGGCAAAGAGTGGCATGAACTGAGAGGTGAGGACTGGGAGAGCGAGACAAGGCCGTTGCCTGTATAAGTTTTTTCGTCGAAAGAAACACGTAAAAGTTGCTGGTTTGAGCTTGCATTCGTAATTCGACAAAGAAGGTAGGTTTTTTTGGTTCCGTTGCTGATTAATTCGTTGATCCTCCTGGCTGTTGTTGTCAGTGGGATCGTTGTTATCGTTTTGATCCGTGAAAAACTCCATGGAACTGGTGCCGGTCGTGGCGATTGCGACGAAACTTGGGAGCAAAAGCTGGCTGAATATAAAAAACTGCGGGATAGGGGTGTGCTGGAAGAAGACGAATACCGAAGAATAAGAACACTTGGTGATCCTTTGCTTAAGGATGCTGAGAATATACCCAAGACGTTGCCCGTAATATCAAAACGAGTAACAGGAAAGGACAGGAGGACCTAAATAGATGCCGACCGGAAAAGATGCAACTGGAATTGGACGTCGCGGGGCCGGCGGCACAACGAAAAAAAATGCCTTCTGTTCATTTTGTAGAAAAAGTTATCGTGACGTGGGGCCGCTCGTTGAAGGGCCTGGAGACGTTTATATCTGTGGTGAGTGCATCGAGCTATGCCAATCTATTTTAGATCAAGAGAAACGCCGAAGGGGAACTAGCAAACAACTCTTCACATCAATTCCAGCACCACGAGAAATCGTAAATCATCTCGACCAGTATGTTATTGGACAACATCACGCAAAAAGAGTTCTCTCTGTTGCTGTGCACAGTCATTACAAGCGGTTAATGATTGGAGCTGAGGGAAGCGACGTTGATGTTGAAAAGTCTAATATCTTGCTCATGGGGCCAACAGGCTGTGGGAAGACTCTTCTTGCAAAGACACTGGCCAAACTTCTCGATGTCCCGTTCGCCATTGGTGATGCAACTACTCTGACGGAAGCTGGTTATGTTGGTGAAGATGTGGAGAATCTCTTACTGAAATTGCTCAGCGCTGCCGACTTTGATGTCGAAGCAGCCCAGCGTGGTGTTCTGTACATCGATGAAATTGATAAAATCGGAAAAACAAGCCAGAACGTCTCGATAACCCGTGACGTGTCGGGAGAAGGTGTTCAGCAGGCGCTTTTGAAAATGTTAGAGGGGACAGTAGCAAATGTGCCACCGCAGGGCGGGCGGAAGCATCCTGAACAGCAATATCTGCAGATAGATACCTCGAATATTTTATTCATTTGCGGTGGAACGTTCGTCGGCATGGAGAAAATTATTGCTGGTCGTCTCGGGAAGCGGACTATTGGTTTTGGTCAGCCGAGCAGTATAGCTGCTGACCCAGATGTTGCTGAGTTGCTACCGCAGATTGATTCAGACGATATCTTAGAGTTTGGCTTGATACCTGAGTTGGTTGGCCGACTTCCTGTGATTTCTTCGCTAGGACCATTGAGCGCGGAAGCTCTTGTGAGAGTGCTGTTGGAACCTCGAAACGCATTAGTAAAACAGTATCAGAAGCTCTTTGAAATGGAGGATTGCAAGCTTGAGTTTACGGATGATGCGTTGCTTGCAATAGCTCGTCGTGCTCTTAAAAAAGAAACCGGGGCACGGGGACTGAGATCAATAATGGAAGACGTAATGCTTGATGTCATGTTTGATCTTCCTGATAATAGAGGAAGTCGTTACCTCATTGAGGCGGGACATGTTGATGCAAAGCAGCCAATCCTTCCATCACAAGAAGCACGTCCAAAAAGCGCCTGATCGAAGAATTAGTGTTTTTCGGCGAGTCGAATAAGAGCTTCAATGCCTCGTTCCAGCATCTTGTCCGTAACTGTGTATGAAACACGGAAGTGAGTATCTGCGCTGCCAAAAACAGTTCCTGGTACAACGAGGAGTTGTTCTTGCTCAACAGCATGTTTTGCAAACGTTGTTGCTGATCCACCCGGTGCCTTTGGGTAAAGGTAAAAAGCACCTCCAGGATGGATGAAATCATAGTGGCCCCGAAGGCCCTCGATAAGTCGGTCTCTTTTCTTCCGGCAAGCATCAAAAGCCCATGACATGTCACAGTCAGCAGCAGCGACTGCCGCCCATTGGCCGACCTGCGGCGAGCAAACGAACGTGTATTGTTGGAGCGTGATGCACGCATCAATAATTTCAGCTGGACCATGCATATAGCCCACCCGCCACCCCGTCATTGCGTGGGTCTTTGAGAAGCCATCGAGGATAACCGCGTTGTCACTAAATAACGCGGCTGAAGTAAAGGGGCGGTCGTAGCAGAACCCACGGTAAAGTTCATCGCTGATAAGCGTTACGTTATGGTTATCTGTTAGTTTTGCGAGTCGCTCAAGTGTCTCAAGCGGAATAACTAACCCCGTTGGATTGTTTGGGCTGTTCAACAAGACCGCACGAGTCTTAGGTCCGATGCGGGAGGCAACTGCATCAATATCTATTTCAAAAGTCGGAGATGTATCAATTGCGACGCATTGCCCTCCTAAGAATT
>ERZ1048872.3516-NODE-3516-length-9978-cov-3.564043_pt1 | contig 9978 bp, 9 predicted proteins | sample MGYA00383100_ERZ1048872 | MGnify/ENA primary metagenome ERZ1048872 (study PRJEB29581, sample SAMEA5548370) | metagenome | biome: marine; feature: coastal; material: water | depth 50 m | study: Short-term variability in the microbial, nano- and picoplankton dynamics... | reverse complement strand
TGCTTTTTCGCAAGCGGTGGAATATCCCAGCTTGGATGAAGATAGGGCTACAGGTTGCATACGTGATAAGGCACACGCGTTTTCTCAGGACGGTGGTTTGGCGGTACTGTACGGCAACATCGCGCTGGATGGTTGCATCGTCAAAACGGCGGGTGTGGATGACAGCATTCTGAAATTTACCGGACGGGCGCGCGTGTTCGAAAGTCAGGATGCGGCTGTTGCCAGCATTCTCGATGACCAGATCGTCGAGGGTGATGTGGTAGTGATCCGCTATGAAGGGCCAAAAGGTGGCCCGGGTATGCAGGAGATGCTGTATCCGACTTCTTACCTGAAATCCAAAGGGCTTGGTAAAGCATGCGCACTCCTCACAGACGGACGTTTCTCTGGCGGGACATCGGGGTTGAGCATCGGTCACGTTTCACCGGAAGCCGCCAGTGGAGGCGTCATTGCGCTGGTGCAGGAAGGCGACACGATCAAGATAGATATCCCGAATCGAATTATTAGCCTGGAGGTTTCGGATGCCGAACTGTCTGCACGTCATGCAGAAATGGAATCCAGAGGCAAGCAAGCATGGCAACCTACCGATGAGCGTCCGCGTAAGGTGTCGGTCGCTTTGCGCGCTTATGCTGCGATGGTGACTAGTGCAGACAAAGGCGCGGTGCGCGATGTGTCACAGGTTGAGAAATAAATTGGTAAGTTGCATAACGTATCTCCGATAAATTGAAAAAATTGAAAAGGAACCAAGGCTATGAGTACAGCACAACAATTGAACGAGCAGTTCGGCATCAAAGATCAACTGAGCTTCAGAGATGATGCCAGTGGGCTTGTGATAGCAGAGATCAGTAACGAGCAAGCGACTGCATCGCTTTGTCTGCAGGGCGCACACCTGATGACATGGCAGCCAAAGAGTCAGACATTGCCAGTCGTATGGCTGTCGCGTGATGCCAAGCTGGTTGCGGGAAAGTCGATACGTGGTGGCGCGCCGGTGTGTTGGCCGTGGTTCGGCGCACATGCGACAGAGAGTAGCTTTCCCGGACATGGCTTTGCACGTACCGTCCCTTGGCAAGTCATTGCATCAGGCAGCGAGTCGGATGGTACGACACGCCTGACCTTGCGTTTGGTTGCAAGTGAAAAGACCAAAGCACAGTGGCCGCACGCATGTAATTTTGATTTGACTGTAATCGTCGGCGAGACTTTACGTATGGAAATGTCTACCGAGAACACAGGAACTGAAGATTTTGTCATCGGTGAAGCGTTGCATACGTACTTGCAGATTTCAGACATCGGCACAGTTTCGGTAACAGGGCTGGAAAATTGTGACTACTGGGATAAAGTCGGAGGGTCGACAATGCGTAAGCAGGATGGTGCGATCACATTCGACGGCGAGACTGACCGTGTGTACATCAACACCTCATCGACATGCGTTATAAATGACGATAAGCTGAAGCGTCGCATTCATATCACTAAGTCCGGCAGTCAATCCACTGTGGTTTGGACTCCTTGGGAAGAGAAGGCCAATAAGATGGGTGATATGGGTCAGCCGGATGGTTGGCGTGAGATGGTTTGCGTGGAATCGGTGAATGCGATTGAAAATGTCGTTAATGTTGCTTCAGGTAGTAAACACACCTTAAGTGTTGAATATCGGGCTGAGTCCTTATAGTCCGCAAACTTTATCTATCGGGATAAAGTTGCCAATAAACGGAAGCTATTGATTTTATTGGTTTGCGGCAAGGGTTTTGGGTGTTTTTGAAGATTTTTGTCAACTTTCTGAGCCGCTCAGTCGTTAATGACTTGCCGCTAGTCTTGTTTCACCGAGAGCTTGACCGGAGAAGTTGGTTGGCAAACTGGGTGGAGTTGATTAGAATCGCGGTCGAAGGAAAAACCTTCGCATCAATTTAGGATGTATTAATCATAAATCGGAGAGAAGAATGAAATCAATTATCGCAGGTATGGCTTTGGTAGGTATGATGTTTGCTGGTAACGCAATGGCAGCTGAAATGCCAGCTTTGGCTAAGAAAATGAATTGCACAGCTTGTCACGCAATCGACAAGAAAGTAGTTGGACCAGCTTGGAAAGCAATTGCTGACAAGTACAAAGGCCAATCAGATGCAGTTGAGAAGCTGATGGTTAAGGTTTCTAAAGGTGGTTCTGGCGCATGGGGCAAAATGCCTATGCCAGCAAACGACGCAGCTGGTACCAAGCAAAAAGAAATCAAAGAGTTGGTTGAGTTCATCATGGCTCTATAATATTTTTCCGAATTTATTGGAAATTTATAGCAACTCTCAAAAAACCGGCGTAAGCCGGTTTTTTGTTGTCTGTTGATTACGAAATCACATGAATACTTGAGTCTGAATCTTGTTCGGGGTTTAATCTGCACTGACGCATAAAACAATTCAGGGTGAAGGTATGAAATATTTGAGTTCAGCCAAGTGGTTACTTTTATTACTACCGCAGCAGGCATTCGCCGCAGATTCTGCTGTTGATGGTTTCTTTAACGCGATCAATGGCTTTCTGGCTCAAGTACTTTTCTTCGATGTTTTTCCGGGCGAATCTTCCATGCCGTTCATCGTTGCATGGCTTCTGGTTGCAGCAGTATTCCTGACTTTGCGCTTCAATTTCATCAATATGCGCATGATGCGCCATGCGTATCGGGTCATTCGGGGTAAATACAGAACGGCAGATGACCAAGGAGAGGTGACCTCCTTTCAGGCGTTATCTACCGCGCTTTCGGCTACGGTGGGTTTGGGGAACATCGCCGGTGTGGCGATTGCGATTTCTATCGGAGGCCCGGGTGCAACATTCTGGATGATCGTAGCGGGCTTTCTGGGGATGACGACCAAATTTACCGAAGCCAGCTTGGCACAGATGTACCGCGAAGTTCGTTCTGATGGCAGGTTGATGGGCGGCGCGATGGAATACCTTTCCAAAGGACTAGCTGAAAAAGGTGCGCCGGGTCTGGGTAAGGGGTTGGCAATCATGTTTGCCATTTTCACCATACTTGGTTCATTTGGGGCAGGAAGTTCTTTTCAGGTTAGTCAGTCGCTGGGCGCGGTACAGGAACAAATAACATTTTTCCGTGAAGTGCCAATTGCCTACGGTCTGTTGATGGCCTTTGCAATCGGTTTGGTTATTATCGGTGGGGTGCGCCGTATCGCGCACGTTGCCGAGGCGGTAGTGCCCACCATGGTGGTTATCTATGTCAGCGCATGTATCTGGATTATTGGCAGTAATGCAGCACTGGTACCGGATGCCTTGAGCAAGATATTTATAGAGGCATTTTCACCTGTCGCGGTGGCTGGTGGCATGATAGGTGCGATAGTGCAGGGGTTCAAACGCGCGGCTTTTTCCAGCGAGGCTGGTTTGGGATCTGCCGCGATTGCCCACTCTGCCGCATCGGTGAAATATCCGATACGTCAGGGGCTGGTCGCTTTGTATGAGCCTTTTATTGATACCGTCGTGATCTGCACGATGACGGCATTAGTAATCATCATTACGGGTGTTTATAGCGCGCCTGAATACGAGGCCTTGCGTCAGGGAAGCCAAGGTGCAGCATTGACTTCGGCTGCATTCGCAACCGTTTCAGACTGGTTTCCGTTGATGCTTTCATTGTCAGTAGTGCTATTCGCCTACAGTACTACCATCTCATGGTCATATTACGGTGAGCGTTGTTGGGTGTACGTTTTTGGCGAACGTTATTCGATCCTGTATAAGGTCATCTTTATTGGATTTGTGATCGTTGCTTCGGTCGCCAGTGCTTCCAGCATGTTGGATTTTAGCGATCTTTTGGTGCTTGCAATGGCATTTCCCAACTTGATCGGCCTGTATGTGCTGAGCGGTAAAGTAAAGGTGGCACTTGGTGAGTATCGGAAGAAACTTGCCAGTGGTGAACTAGATCGCGAAGCAGGTATCGTTCGTTAATCAGTTGTGCGCTGTCGGGCAGAAGTTGGATTAGCGATTCTTCTTCAATTCTTGAAGACGTTCAATTACCTGTTCTGAGGTCATGTCTGGTGACTTGTTATCTTTAAACATGAGCCAGATTGTTGCGCCGTTCACCAGAACAAATATCACTTCAAGATAGAGCATTGCGGTAACGATGACATGCTCGGGTGGTGCTGAGAAAATAAAATAGAAGCCCTGAAAGCTAGGCAGAATCGAGTACGTCATTGCGCTATGGTTTTCTAGGGGTGGGAATAACAGAATAACCACGAGATTGATTGCAACCCCTAGCAATGTTGCATTCTGGAAGTTGACTTTACGGTGAACTGTATCTTTCTTGTCTTGCATAATTAGCCATGCAATTCCGGTGTTTATCAATACAACTGCAACTTCTAAATACAATAAACTTGAGTTGATGACTTCATTAGACAATTGACTGAAGGCAAAATGGAATCCGGAAAATGTCGGGATATCAGAATCATAGATTGAAAAGGTATCAAACGGCGGGAACAGCAATATCAACGCAAGGTTGATTGCTGCAATAACAAGCATGGTTTTCTGTCGCCGATTCATCATATGGCCCTAATCTAAGTGCCTTACTAACGCCCGCGTTACTACGCCATTCAAGCATTGGATGAATGGCACCATTATGGTGGAATTATGCGCTGAATTTCTCTTGCAAGCCACCTAGGGTTAGTATTTTGACATCACTCCCAAAGCGGTTAATGTTGAAGACGGTTTATTCATCCCACTTTATTTATCCCATTGGGCAGTCAACTTGCGATCAGGTCTGATGCTGGTCATCCGCAACATGAACGGGCAGCTCTCACGATGTATCGTGATGCCACGATCACGAGTGATGTAACCTACGATCTCATCCTCGTGAGTTGGGCAGCAGCACTTTCCAAGTCGTGTCATCAGGTTATTTTCACCTCCAATGATGATATCTGCTTTAGAAGTGGATGGCGTCGATAGCTTGGATACATTGGGTGCGCCAATATCTATCTTCTTGGTGGGAAGCTCTTCTTGTATCGCAACCGCGATGCGTCGCTGGGTAAGCTCATTGCGACCGAGGGCAGCAAGAAAATTTTCCAACTTATTGAAGTGCAATCGTTGAGATAATTTTTCCAGATTGATCGAAGTGACACCGTGACGCTGAAGCTCGCGGTCTAGTTGTGTTCTCCCAAGGGAGATGCTTTCGTCGAGATTTTGACTTTTGAACCATGCGCGCACCTTGGCTCGCGTACGAGGATTTTTCAAAAAGCCAAGTGAGGGGTTGATCCAGTCACGGCTTGGTCCGCCTTGTTTGGTGGTGAGTATCTCGACCCGTTGGCCGTTTTGCAATGTGTAAGTGAGCGGCACAATTCTGCCATTAACCTTTGCACCACGAGTACGGTGACCGAGGTTGGTGTGCAGGATGTAGGCGAAGTCCACTGGCGTTGCACCGTTAGGTAGATCCATCACCTTCCCTTGTGGGGTGAACACATACACACGGTCTTGCAGCAGTTCGTTCTTGAATGTGTCACGCATGCTGGCACTGTCTGCGAGTTCCGATTTCCAAGCCAGTATCTGGCGTAGCCAGGCAATCTTTTCATCAAATACCGCATCTGATTTTTTATTTTCTTTGTATCGCCAATGGGCGGCGACACCAAGCTCGGAATCATGATGCATATCGTGTGTGCGAATCTGAATTTCCAGAGCAAGTCCGCCCGGTCCGGTTACTGCTGTGTGCAGAGATCGGTAGCCGTTATCTTTGGGGTTGGCGATATAGTCGTCGAATTCACTGGTGATGGGCTGCCAAAGATCGTGTACAACTGAGAGTGCCGCATAACAACCCTGAATATCATTGACGAGTATGCGTACTGCTCGCACATCATAGAGTTCTCCGAATTCAATCTGCTTGCCTTTCATCTTATTAATGATGCTGTAGATGTGTTTCGGCCGGCCACTGACCGTGTTTTTGATCTTGCCTAGAGTGAGTGCATGCTCAAGCTGTAATATAACGTCAGCGATATAAGCTTCACGATCTACGCGTCTTGAGTCCAGCAACTTGGCTACTTTTCGGTAAAGCTCCGGGTTTAGGTATCTGACTGACAAGTCTTCCAATTCCCACTTGATCTGCCACACGCCTAAACGATTTGCCAATGGTGCAAAGATGTTCATGGACTCATGAGCAATCAGCTGTTGTGTTTCAGGCGGTGCGTTTGATAGATTGCGCAGGGTTTGGGTACGTTCGGCAAGCTTGACGAATACTACGCGGATGTCATCGACCATCGCGAGCAGCATTTTTCGGAGGCTTTCGATCTGCTGCTCGGTTTTATCATCAATCTGGTGGGTGCGCGCTTCGCTGAGTTGCCTGATCTGTTCTAAGCGAGAAGTGCCTTCAACCAACGCGCTCACATTTCCGCCAAATTGTTCTTCGAGAAGTCCTGGCCATGCTTCCTGATATATGGGTACTGCATGTAGTACTGCTGCAGCAATACTCTCGTGATCCATTCCCATTTTGGCCAGAATCCCTGCTGTCCCAAGCGCGTGTTGTAACAGCGGTGTTCCGGTTGATTCGAATTGGTCAGCATAAAGCGGTGTCGCAAATTCAACGGCATCACGAATCATTTTCAATTCATCTGGATCAAAAGTGCGCGACAAATCATCAAGCCATTGCATGGCGTTTTCGGATGATGATTGTTGCTGGGCTGTAACCATAAGTAAATATTACATTCAGGGAGTATTAGTACAAAATTTCCCAAAGCATCTTGCTGGCCAATACGATCAGCACCAATGAGAACAACTTGCGTAGCAACCCGACATTCATTCTATGGGTCGCTTTTGCACCCAGCGGGGCGGTGAAAACACTGGTGAGCGCAATGCCGAATAAAGCCGGCAGATAGACAAATCCCAGCGAGTTTTCAGGCAAGGGGTGGATGTTTAAACCGGTGAGTATGTAGCCGATCGTGCCGCCGATCGCGATCGGAAAGCCAATTGCAGCCGACGTACCGATGGCATTGCGAATGGGGGTATTGCACCAAACCAGAAAGGGAACCACGATTGTCCCTCCACCAATTGACACCATCGTGCTGATCCAACCTGTGAGCGTGCCGGTTAACGTCATGCCGCCTAAGCCGGGAAGTTTGCGCGATGAATGGGGGCGAATATCCAGCAATATCTGTGCAGCAACGAAATAAACGAAGAGTGCGAAGAATAAGCCAAGCGCACTCTGCGGGGTGTTGGTGGCTGATAGCGTGCCTAATCCCGCTCCCAGCAGAATGCCGGGGGTAAGCTTGCCAACGACATGCCAAATCACTGCGCCGTGTTGATGATGTTTGCGCATACTCGATAATGAAGTGAACGCGATGGTCGCCATCGAAGTCCCCAGTGCGAGATACAGCAGATGCTCAGAGGGAAATTGTTGTGTGCTGAACATCAGCAGCAACACCGGAACCAGTATCATCCCGCCACCGATGCCGAACATGCCACTCAGAAAACCAACTATCGAGCCTAACAGCAGATAGGCAACAAACCATTCCATGTTCAGCTATGCGCGAGCTTCTTGGTAATGAATTCCCACTCATCCGGATCAAGCGGGGTGATGGACAGGCGGTTGCCGCGTTGTAGTGTACGCATCCGCTCCAGCTCAGGGTGTGTGCGTAGCGCTTTAAGGCCGACCAATGCGATCTTCTTGACCAGTTGAACGTCAACATGGAACCAGCGTGGCTGTTCTTGAGTCGCCTTGGGGTCGAAATATTTACTTTTTTTGTCGAACTGAGTCGCGTCCGGATAAGCAGTGCTGCTGACCTTTGCGATACCTGCGATACCCGGTTCCTTGCAATTGGAGTGATAGAACAACACACCATCCCCCACTTTCATCTGATCTCGCATGAAGTTACGCGCCTGATAGTTACGTACGCCATACCAATCTACCGTTTGATCGGGGAACGAGGCGAGGTCGTCGATGCTACAGTCGGAAGGTTCGGATTTCATTAGCCAATAACGCATGATATTTATCTCTGCAATAAAAAGTGCGACCCGGATTGATCAGGGCCGCACTAGAATAAAAGTCCCCCGCATATGCCGTTGACTCAACATCTTGAACCTGGGTTCAAGAGGGCCGTTTCCTAGTCACATCAGGTACATCCGACTTGGGACGCGCACAACAGTAACATCAAAGGTTGCAGCCTTAAGCAGAGCTTATTGGTTCAAAGAATATATGAGCCTGACGTACACCGCAGGGGACAAACCAAAAAAGGGTTGTTAGAACAGCTTATCTTGTTCAGCGAGCACTTCGTCAATTGCTGTCTGCATGGAATCCATTCTACGCTTTACGTCTGCGAGGTCAATTCCTCTTCCAACTTTGACGGTGAGCAATTCATGAGTGATATTCAGTGCTGCCATGAGGGCTATTCGCTCAACACTGGCGATCTTTCCGGCATCGCGAATCTCACGCATTGTTTTATCAAGATAGGCAACAGCATCAAGCAGTTCGCCACGCTCTTCTTCCGGGCAGGCGATGCGTAAATCCCTGTCCAGAATCTTGATATCCAGTGTTTTTGTGCTATCGGTCATCTATTGATCTTCAGGTAGAGAGGATAAAAGCTTTTCAAGGCGAGCCTTGGCTGTATCCACTTTGTCATTGCATAGGCGACCCTCACTGAGAGCGTGTGCTAACTCCTGACGCAACTTATGATTTTCCGTACGTAACGTTCCGCTCATCTTGATCAAAAGAGCAAGTTTGTTTTCTAAGGCGGCTAATTCGTTTTCCATACGTCGACTATAGTTTGAAAAGTGCTGATAAGTCAAATAGTAAGGATGGCTTGTGGAAGCTGTTTGTAGGTTGCTACCTATTTCTCGATGGCTTGCACGAACCTCATGGGATGAGCTTATGGTAATATTTGTGCCGCTTTGAGGTGCTTGTCTGTTTACAGGTAAGTTAAACGGGAAACAGGTGTGGAATAACACGTTCCAAGTCCTGCGCTGCCCCCGCAACGGTAAGTGAGTGCGGATTTGCCAATATGCCACTGTGAGCCATCCATTTTATGGGCTTATGGGAAGGCGGCAAATCAAAACTTGCAAGCCCGGATACCGGCCTTGGGCATAGTCTGGAAATGCTGCGGGTGGCGCATGGACGGTAGTGAAGTCTATGTTTCCACGTTAGCCAGCACTTCCTTCCTGCAGCCTTCAACATTTCCTGTGTTTAAACATTCCAACGGGGAACCTTGGAATTTTTTCAGGAAAAATCTCAATGAAAAAGCAAAAACTTCTCGCCGTGATGTTATGCGCGGCTATTTCATCTGCTTATGCAACTGATAACGCACCGCTTGAAATCCTAGTTGTTACAGGAACGCGTGTAGAACAGCCGCTCAAACAATCACTGTCACATACAACCGTTATTACGCGTAAAGATATCGAGGCGTCGCAAGCTACAGATGCTGCGAGCGTACTGAAAAATCTTGCGGGTATCGAGTTTTATCAATCCGGCGGCACAGGCAAGCAGAGCAGCATATTCATGCGCGGAACTAACTCCAGTCATGTATTGGTGCTGGTTGACGGTGTGCGTATCAACTCCGCTACCGCCGGAGCGACCGCAATAGACCAAATAATGCTGGATCAAGTTGATCATATCGAGGTGGTGCGTGGGAATGTCAGCAGCCTGTATGGTTCAGAGGCAATTGGCGGTGTCATCCAGATTTTTACCAAGCAAGGCAAGGGTGTGCCAACTCTTAACGTCAGTGGCGGGGTGGGAACGCACAATACGAGACGCGCGGCAGCCGGCATGAGTGGAGAGTTGGCAAACACTTCATTCAGTGTGCAGGCATCAAAATTCAGGACGAACGGCGTGTCAGCCATTAATGCCAGTATTGTGCCCACAGTTAATCCTGACGCTGACGGCTATGACAACACCAGTTTTTCTGGAAACGTGCGACACGCATTTGATGTAAATAACAGCTTGTTAGCGTCCGTATTTCAAAGTCGAGGTGATGTGCAGTTTGATAATGCTTTTGGTGTATCTACGGATAAAAATAGCACGCGATCCGTACTCGGAAAATT
>ERZ1048872.3509-NODE-3509-length-9993-cov-3.149024_pt1 | contig 9993 bp, 7 predicted proteins | sample MGYA00383100_ERZ1048872 | MGnify/ENA primary metagenome ERZ1048872 (study PRJEB29581, sample SAMEA5548370) | metagenome | biome: marine; feature: coastal; material: water | depth 50 m | study: Short-term variability in the microbial, nano- and picoplankton dynamics... | reverse complement strand
ACGGAGGTATCTACGTCAAAGGATTAGCTAATTACAACACATCCACTGGACTCATGGCGCTCGCAGCCTCCGGTGACCCAGCTCACCAGCAAGCCATCCTGATGGCGCGCAAATTCCTCATCAACCTCCAACAAGACTGGGACAAAAAAGGTGAAACCGATAACGTCAATGACGGCGGCATCGGCTACGGTGGGTCCTACCCGCATTCAGACATGTCAAACACCTACCTCTCGATTGAAGCACTCAAGCTCTCCGAGTCGTTCGCTAAAGACACCGGAACAAGCCAGCCAGAACTCGATTGGCAAGCAGCCATCCAGTTCGTCTCGCGCACCCAAAACTTAGAAGCCACCAACGACCAACCAGGTATCGGAAACGATGGGTCATTCGTCTACTTCCCCGGCAACTCGAAAGCGGGAACCGAGAAGCAAGCCGACGGCCGTGAGACTCTCCGCGGCTATGGCTCGATGTCCTACGCTGGCCTCCTTTCCTTCATCTACGCCGATCTCGACGAAAACGACATCCGAGTCAAGGCAGTGAAAAAGTGGCTCAACGATAACTACACGCTCGAAGAAAACCCCGGACTCGGCGACCAAGGCCGCTATTACTACTACCAAGTCATGGCCAAAGCACTCAACGCTGCTGGCATTGACACCCTCAAAACTAAAGACGGTGTCGAGCACGACTGGCGCAAAGAACTTGCCACCAGAATCCTCTCTAGCCAAAAACCAGACGGGTCATGGGTCAACGAGAATTCTCGTTGGTGGGAAAACGAGCCCGAGCTCGTCACCTCCTTCGCGGTCCTCACTTTAGAACAAATCTACCACTCGATTCCCGAAGCTAGAACTAAAAAGTAGCTCGTATTTAGTAGCAAGTACCTAGCATTGAAAAAACACCATGTCCTACCCAATGACTCCCGCTCATCGTGAGCAAGTTACTTCTCTCAGCGCTCCTGAGCGCCACTTTCACTTCATCGATAAAGTAGTCGCAAATCAAGCACTCTGGACCCTCATGAAGGGTGAAGAACTTCTCCCTTTCCGTGATGACAACGACAAAATGAGCATCCCCGTGTGGCCCCATCCGGACTATGCTGAGGTGCTCGCGACTGGTACTTGGCGCAATGCCTCGGTCGTTCGGATTGATCTCGATTCTTTCCTCAACAACACACTGCCGAGTTGCGCCAAAGACGACGTTCACTTTCTCGTGTTCCCCGTCTCAAACAAAAAGGGCGTCGTTGTTGCTGCTAAGGATCTAAAGCAAGAGCTCTCAGACACTATTGAAAACGCTGTGGATAAAAAGCCCCACACGCTCGATGACCTGCCGGAACTCCCAGACGACTTCATCGCCCAGCTCTAGAGAAAGAAGGGCTCAGCTGATTGCCACTAGGCTCACTCAACTGTCCAAGGTCCAGTTTCATTGCGTGGCCGCTACTTCACGAAAAATTAAGTCACCAGACTCTCTAAAGGTTACCGCCGCTAACTAACGTTGCTGGTGCTGGAAAGAGTTAATAACTCTCACACCGACAGCGGGGGCTGCCGGAGGTGCCCTAAATAGACATTCGACTTTCCTACCTGTGACAGCCATAGCTGCCAAACTTCCCCGCAACGAACTAAGCTCATCGCACTTTTCACTCCCAATTTATCACTTCCCCAGCTGTATTTGGTATTGAATAAACCACATCCCTTGGCCATCTTGCCGCCATGGCAACTGAACACATCGACGTCCGCTACGTGGCTGATCTGGCTCGAATCGAACTCACCCCTGAGGAAGAAGCAACCTTCCCCAAACAGCTCGACGAAATTCTCGGCTACATCCACAAACTTTCCGAGCTCGATGTTGAAGGCATCGAGCCTACAGCCCACGCATCTCCAGTGTTTGACCGCATCCGCGAAGACGTCGCTAAGCCAGGCATCGGCCGCGACGCATTCCTTACCAACGCGCCGGACTCAGCCAACGACCAACTCCGCGTCCCCAAAGTCATCGAGTAGTCACCTCTACTAGCCACTGTATACTTGCTACTAACTACTTTCAAAAAAATGCGTTCCACAGAATCTATCACCTCGCTCCGCGCTAAACTAACAGCGGGAGAAATCACCCCAGTCGACATCATCGACTCGCTTGAGGCCTCCATCAATGAGAAGGATGCAGCCATCGGCGGCTACCTAGCATTCGACTTCGACACCGCCCGTGAAGAAGCGAAAAATGCCGACCTCAGCCTGCCACTCGGCGGCATCCCTATTGCCATCAAGGACAACATCAACGTCAAAGGACAGCCATTGACTTGTGCATCAAAGTTCCTCGAAGGAGCCTTCATTTCCCCCTATGACGCCACAGTCATCACGAAACTACGCCAAGCTGGTGCCATCCCACTCGGACGCACCAACCTCGACGAATTTGCGATGGGATCCACATCCGGCAACTCAGCGATCAAGCGTACTAACAACCCTGTAGACACCTCTCGTGTTCCCGGTGGTTCCTCTGGCGGCTCAGCAGCAGTAGTTGCTGCCGACACTGCAATCGCAGCTCTCGGATCTGACACTGGTGGATCAATCCGCCAGCCAGCATCCCATTGTGGCATCGTCGGGCTCAAGCCATCTTACGGCCGCGTGTCCCGTTACGGGCTCGTTGCATTCGCGTCCTCACTCGACCAAATTGGACCAATGACCAAGTCGGTCGACGATGCAGCACTCTTGCTCAATGCGATCACTGGACACGATCCATCGGACTCGACTTCACTCGCAGACGACAACACAGATTTCACTGCTGACATCGACGGTGGAGTCAAAGGACTCAAGCTCGGCGTGCCTAAAGAATACTTCAGCGATGCCATCGACCCAGCAGTCAAAGCGATCTTCGACGAAACTGCCGCCAAGCTCGAAGCTGCCGGTGCTGAGCTCGTACCCATTTCACTCCCACACACCGAGTACGCAGTCGCGACTTACTACATCATCGCTCCGGCTGAAGCTTCTTCTAACCTATCTCGCTTCGACGGCATCCGCTACGGCAACCGAGCTGAAAACCCAGAGAACCTCATCGAGCTCTACCGCAAGTCACGCGCGCAGGGATTTGGTGCAGAAGTGAAGCGCCGCATCATCCTCGGCACTTACGTTCTCTCCTCTGGTTACCACGACGCCTACTACACCAAAGCACAAAAAGTCCGCACGCTGATCCGTAAAGACTTCACTGACGCCTTTGCTAATGTCGATGCCATCCTTTCACCAGTGGCTCCAACAGCTGCTCCTAAACACGGAGAAAACGCAGACGACCCACTCACTGAATACCTCGCAGACATCTGCACTATCGCAGCAAACCTTGCAGGTATTCCCGGCATCTCAGTACCAGCTGGCACTGTGGACTCAGACTCAGGAAGCAAACTCCCAGTCGGCCTACAGATCCTCGGACCTGACCTCGGTGAGGCGATCCTCCTAAGAATTGCCAAGACTGTCGAGTCACTCTAACTGGGAAAGCCAAGCATAAGCTTGGCTGCCTCTATAATTTTAAAAAGCGATGGGCTCAGGCTCTTCGCTTTTTTTGTGCCTATTACTAGCCGCCAAGCTCAGGACCTAACGCTCAATGACTACAAAGAAGGTCATTTGCCAACTTGCTTGAGCATTTTATCAATGTAGTGGAAGGCGGCTTGCTTGAGTTTTTTGCCAGCCTTCCAAGTTTCAGGCACTTTGCCAAGCAATGCGTGGCGTTTGAGTGTGTAAAAAAGGTGCAGCAGAGAATAGACATCGCTCTCATCAGCAACGCTGGCCAGAAGCGATTGCTCAGCTAAATCTACTTTGTCCCATTTAAGAAACGCTTCAGCGGCAACAGTGCTAACAACAGTATATTTGTCATCTAGCAATGGCATAAGAGCATCAGATGCTGATTCGGATTGCTCACCGAGAACGACAAGACCAATGGTGGCCCAGTAGCGTTGGACTGGATCGATTGACGCTAGTTTCTCTTTAAAAAGTGGCAGGTTCGCTGGGTCTGCTGAAGATGCTGCGAAGGCTAGATCGATGACTTCTGTGAATTGAAATGTATTACTCTGAACATAATCAGCGATGGTGGCTCCACCGGCAAGCGCATCAAAGAGTGGCTCGGGGACGAGGCCGGTATCAGTCACCTCTACCATGGTGGCCTTGAGACGATTGCGCATGGCTAGGAGTTTTTTCGAATGACTGGGGTCGGTTGCTAGATTATTCATCTCCCATGGGTCGGCCGACAGGTCGAAGAGCTGCTCGCAAATATCAGGAGCCTTCCAGATAGCGGCGTGTTCGGCTTTGAGTACCCCATCGTCGAAGGCTTTCTTGTAAGCCACCCAGCCGGGTTGGCCAAATTGGTAGGAGGAATAGGGAGCTAACGAGAGGTGCGGATTGAAATTGCGAGTATACTTCCACCTCCCATCGCTCAGGCCACGACGCATGCCATAGTATTCGTCGAAGCGATCAGCATAGAGGAATTCCATCTCGTCGCTAGCTGGTTCTTGGCGGGATTCTCCCAGCAGCGCCCGACCTTGCATCTGGCTTGGAATTTTAATCCCAGCAAGCGACAGAAGCGTGGGTGAGAAATCGACGAAGGAAACGGGTTCGCTAACACGCTCGCCAGGCTTGAATGGTGAGAGGTGCTGGTACTTCTCCGGGACACGGATGATCATAGGAACTTTTACTCCGGTTTCCACGAGGTAGCGTTTACCTCGTGGCAGAACTCCCCCGTGGTCTGATGAGTAAATGACAATGGTGTCCTCGGCCAGACCTGCTCGTTTGAGTTGGTCGAGCAATTGTCCGACCTGGCTGTCCATATCAGTGATGCGATCGTGGTAGCGGGCATAGTCCTTGCGAATCTCTGGTAGATCGGGAAGGTAGGGCGGCAGATCGATTTCCTCTGGCTTCAGCCGTTTTGGCTCCAGTGGCTTATTTGTAAAAAGCGAGCTCTCATGCGATACTGCAACACTGACGAATGCATAAAATGGGCTTCCCTCCGGACGGTTTTTGTAATCTGCTTTACGGGATGAGTCGTCCCAATAGCTGTCGTCGTCACCTTTGAAGTTGAAGTCGGTCTTCCTACGATTGGTACAATAATAGCCTGCCGCACGGAGGTATTCAACATTAGGTCTGTATTTGCTTGGAATGGTATGACGTGAGCGCATGTGCTGGGCACCCATGGTCGGTGAATATACTCCAGTAAGGACCGTGGCGCGAGCGACGGCACAGACGGGGGCATTCGAGTAGGCATTTTCAAAAAGCCCACCCTCTTTTGCCAGTGCATCGATTCGCGGTGTTTTCGCCTGATCGTTGCCGTAACAACCCATCCAGTGAGAGGAATTGTCCTCGCTAAAAATCCAGAGGATATTCGGTTTACTTTGCTCAGCGAAAAGCGAGTTAACGCAGAGGCTGAGAGTTAGAAGGAATAGTTTCATGCGCATATCAAGCTTACAGCTGATGAGATCTTGTCAACTTCAACTAAAAAAGTGTCATTTATAGGTCATTTAGCCACTTGCTGAATGAGTAATTAGAGCTAGTATCCGACTGCATCCTCAATAGATTGAGCCATCACCGGCAATTTCCCGAGAACCGATAGATCATTGCTAGTTCGACAGTAATGAATGAGTCATTCAAACTCGTCGGTACAGCCAACAAAATAGAATTGAAGCGCGGTCCCCTGCTCAGATTCACACTCACTTTACTCTGCCAGAAGAAAGAAAAAATACTACTTATGAAATTTAATACCAAAAGTCGCATGCTTATGAGCCTATTGCCAATCGGGCTGGGACTTGCTCTATCAGCCCACGCATCAGATAAGGAGCCCTCCACGCCAAAGGCAGAGAGTAGCGCTTTACAGCTTAGCGACGGGTCGCTCTTTAAAGCACACGCCAGCTACCCAAAGTTTAGCTGGGACGTGACACCTCAGTATTTCATGTTTGGCGCCCCAGACGTATTAACTCCGATGGAGGTTGAGCATATTGCTCAGCTAAGCGATTTCATCTGTATCGAGAAAGCGCATGGGATGAAGACACTCGGTTCCGCCGAACTGGGAGCCAAACACGAAGCAGCGGCCTTTAAGAAAATAAAGCCAGACACAAAAGTGCTCTTCTATTTCAACTCAGCCTACGCTTACCCATTTACTTCCTATTCGAAAGGTCTGAGCAAAAATAAAATCAACAGCAATCCAGAATTAAAAGCATTCTTGATCAAAGACCCTGAAACTGGCGAGCTGGCGAAAAGAGGCTCAACCTATTTCTTTGATGTACTCAACCCTGATTTCCGAGAGTGGTGGGTGAAGACCGTAGCCAAAGGGGTCGCTGACTCAGCTTGTGATGGCGCCTTCATTGATCAAATGCATGGGTTTTCATGGCTCCGTGGTGATAAATCCAAAGAAGTGCGCATGGCCATGGCTGAAATGATGACTTCATTGAAGAAGCAACTAGGACCAAATAAAATCCTGTTAGCTAACAATGCTCAAGATGTTGACGGAGTTTTAGCGGTGTCTGACGCGAGCATGTTCGAGCACTATAATAGTAAGACCTTATCCAAAGAAGCTCTGCTCCGAGATTGGGAAAATATGCTCAAAATTGCCAAGCTAGGAAAAATGTCAATCTTCCGCATCGGTGTCGAACAAGACATCCATATCACCGAAGAAGAGAAAGCCAAGCTGCATGAAGGCCCAAATTTAAACGCGAAGATGGCGGAATTCTCCAAGCAACGTTTAGAGTATTACCAAGCTGCCTTCCTGATCGGAGCACAACCCTATTCCTACTTCCAATACGGATGGGGGTGGAGACTCAAAACTGGACCACTTGAAAGCTACCCAGATCTGCTTAAATCACTCGGAGCGCCAAAAGCCGCCTTCACCAGAGTTGACAAGAATGCTTGGGTATTCACTCGCGAATTTGAACATGCCAGCGTTTGGGTTGATACTGAAAAAGGAAAAGGAAAAATCACCTGGAAATAACCCAGCCTGTTTGACCATCTCTCAATAGAATAAGCGTGAACTTTTTTGAGATTCATCGTTGAATCATCTACATGAGTCGGAAGAAAAGAAACGCTGCTAGTTCTGCGGATGATCAACCAATCGCCAATGTATTTGGAGCCCTCGATGCTCTCGGTGCATTGCCTGCTGGGCCTGAAGAAATTTTGCCAGTAGCCACGCCTAACACCTCAAAACGCGGCCAGAAAAATACCAATCGAGGCCGAGTCGACATCGTCCGCCAGACCGCCCACCGCGGCGGCAAAGCGGTCACGATAGTCAAGAATTTCACCGGTATCGGGCTGCCTGAGAAAAAAGATCTCGCGAAAATGATCCAAAAGTCCTGTGGAGTCGGCGGTTCGGTCAAGGATGGCTGTATCGAAATCCAAGGCGACAAGCGAGACGAAGTGAAGCGCATCCTAACAGAAGCAGGCTTCAAACCAGTTTTCGCTGGTGGTTAGCTCAGGATTTTTTTGACGACTTGAGCTGGTTTGACTCCGGTGAGTCGGGTATCGAGCCCTTGGAACTTGGTAGAAAACTTGTGATGGTCTAGGCCGAGTTGGTGGAGCATCGTAGCGTGGAGGTCACGGACTGGCACAATGTCTTTTACCGAGTTGTAGCCTAGGTCATCGGTCTCACCATGGGTGATTCCCCCTTTGACTCCACCGCCGGCCATAAACATAGAGTAACCTTTGATATGGTGGTCTCGTCCGCTGCCTTGAGCCATTGGTGTGCGGCCAAATTCACCGCCCCAGATAACGAGTGTATCCTCTAACATACCTCTGCGCTTAAGGTCCTTAATCAGAGCGGCAGTCGGCTGATCGGTCGACCCACATGAAACGCCCATGAATTTTTTGAGCCCGCCGTGGTGGTCCCATCCCTTGTGATACAGTTGAATAAAGCGAACACCACGTTCAGCGAGCCTTCTCGCGAGTAGGCAGTTAGATGCGTATGAACCAGCCCCCACACTCGCGCCGTATTCTTCAAGCACACTCTTAGGCTCATCGGAAATGTCCAGCAAATCTGGAACCGAGCTCTGCATTCGGAATGCCATTTCATACTGGGCAATCTTCGAGTCGATCTCTTGGTCATGGACTTGCATATCACGCAGTTGGTCCATTTTTTTGACTGCTTCGATCACCTGCCTTTGCCGAGCATCGGTAATCCCTCCGGGGTTATCCACATAGTGGACTGGAGCACCTTTGGCATTGAACTCGACCCCTTGAAACTTCGAAGGCAAACAACCGCTGGCCCATTGCCGCGAGGCGATTGGTTGCGGGTTGCGCCCAGATTTCGAGGTGAGGACAACAAAGCCCGGCAGGTTGTTACTAAGGCTACCTAGGCCGTAATTGACCCAAGACCCCATCGATGGTCGCCCAGAGATGGCCGAGCCAGTGTTAAGAAATGTGTGCGCTGGGTCATGGTTGATTTGCTCAGTCACCATCGACTTGATCACACAGATGTCATCAGCAACCGACCCGATGTGCGGTAGAAAGTCTGACACTAGAATCCCGCTTTTACCATAGCGCTTAAAGCCAGTCTGTGGGCCGTAACACGTGAGCGGCTTGCCCTGCAACTGAGCAATCGGTTGTCCTTTGGTGAACGATTCAGGCATCAACTTGCCATGAAATTTAGCAAGTTCAGGTTTGTAGTCAAAGGTCTCTAGATGGCTGGGACCACCGGCCATGCAAAGGAAAATCACCCGTTTAGCTTTAGGAGCATAGTGGGCAATTTGCTGTTCAACTTCGCTGCCCATCAAATTAGTCAAGGCCATCCCGCCGATACCTAGTGAGAGCTTCCCGAGAAAATCCCTTCGCTTCACCATTGCGCCTAGTTGTTTTGCGTCTTCAGAGTTTTGCCACATAATGTGTAATTTTTAAGTATTCAGGCGAATTAGTTACGCGCTGCGGTTTCATGCAGATTGAGGATAGCGCGAGCGACTTGAGTGAATACCGCGCACTCGGTCTTATCGAGTGACGAATCAGCTGGGTAACTTCCTTGTCCGGCGAGAGCTTCAGCCTCTGCGCTTGATGCTGCAAATGACTGCCTACTAAGCTTCAACAGCTCGACGAGCGGAGCTATATCTACTGAGCTTGGCTGCCTGCTGATGGCACGCCTAAGCATCCATCGTACTCTCTCGTCATCGGTTTTAAGCTGGTCTTGCTTGAGGGAGATTTCAGCAAGAACCCGGGCCGCTTCAACAAAAGTCGGATCGTTCATCATCGTGAGTGCTGCCGTTGGTGTGTTGGAGCGTGGCCGCCTTGCCGAGCATTCTTCGCGTGAAGGAGCATCGAATGCTTTCAGCATTGGGTGCAAAAATTGTCGCTGCCAATGCATGTAGACCCCCCGCTTCCATTGGTTCTCGTTAGCATCTGATTTGTAGCTCCTCATCGGGAAATTAAGGTGTTGGAAATACCCTTCCGGTTGGTAGGGCTTGGCCGCGTCCCCACCTTGCTTGTCGACAAGAATGCCGGCTACTGACAAGGCATTGTCACGGATCCACTCAGCGGGCATGCGATAGCGCCCTTGCCGGCTAAAATGTGTGTTTAATGGATCACTTTTAAGCTGCTCAGCATCCGCAAGCGAACTCATTCTGTAGGCCCGGGTGCTCACAATCATCTTGATGAGTCGCTTCACATCCCAGTCGTTGGCAAAATCAAGCGCCAGGTTATCCAGCAGTTCGGGGTGATTCGGGTATTCCCCCTGGCCCCCAAAATCATCCAAGCTGGTGCTGAGTCCTTCACCAAAAAATAAATACCACATCCGATTCACAAACACTCGGGCAGTGAGTTCTCCGCCGCCACCATCCTTCTTCGCTGTCGTTAGCCATTTCGCCAGGTCGAGTCGAGTCGCCCTTGATTCCACCTGCATGTCAGAAGCCAACTCACCCATAAAGGCTGGAATGGCTGGCTCAACAATTGGCCCAGACTCATCTTGCCAATCACCGCGAGAAAGAACTCTGACGACGCGAGGCTCCACTGATTGGCTCACCATTGTCAGCCGTGGTTTGAGCTGAGAAAGTTGTTCCTCAATACTTTTCAG
>ERZ1048872.3507-NODE-3507-length-9994-cov-3.215615_pt1 | contig 9994 bp, 8 predicted proteins | sample MGYA00383100_ERZ1048872 | MGnify/ENA primary metagenome ERZ1048872 (study PRJEB29581, sample SAMEA5548370) | metagenome | biome: marine; feature: coastal; material: water | depth 50 m | study: Short-term variability in the microbial, nano- and picoplankton dynamics... | reverse complement strand
ATCTTCGCCATCACCAGCTTCGGTCACACCAAGGTGGATCGGGTAGTTCCAGTCATCACCCTCAGCGTAGAGGCGCGCTACGAGGAGTCGATAGGCTTCGATCATGACCTTCGGGTTGGAGGCTTTCATTGAGAAAATGAAGTTGTGGTAGTCATTTTCTCGGGCGATGCGGGCAAACTCGAGTGCGCTCTCGACCATCCCGAGTGGGGTGTCGCCGTAGCGATTCATGATCCGATCAGACAGCGATCCGTGGTTGGTGCCGATGCGCATGGCGCGGTTCTTTTCCCTACAGAGTTTGACCAATGGAGTAAATTCTTCACGGATACGTCCGAGCTCATCTTCGTATTGGTCGTCCGAGTACTCGCGGATTTCAAATTTCTTTTTGTCGGCGTAGTTGCCGGGGTTGACACGAATTTTTTCGACCCACTTAGCGGCTTCGAGAGCGGCATCTGGCTTGAAGTGGATATCGGCAACGAATGGCACATTGCAGCCCGCAGCACGGACTTCGCGAACGATGTTCTCAAGGTTCTCAGCGTACTTACTCGTCTGAGCAGTGACACGTACGAGCTCGCAGCCGGCTCCAGCGAGTTCAAGGATTTCTTTCACGCAGTTATCCGTATCGCGAGTGTCGGAGGTGATCATCGACTGGATTCGGACGGGATTGTCTCCGCCGAATTTGAGGTCTCCAACAGAGATTTCGCGGGAGACTCGGCGCTGGTACGCGAAGAGATCTGGGCAGTATTGCAGGGCTGAGTGGGTCGTTTCGATCATTATGAATTAGGGTATAAACTAGTTTTGGCGTGACGTCCAAAGTTTGAGTTAGATTTTTTTAAAAAAGTGGTGTCTGATGTTTCACATCTTTTCGCCCATGGAGTCACCCATGCGTGCGTAGAGTTCTTGGCAATTGTTGCTGTGATCTAGTAGGTCTTTGGAGAGTTGGACTTTTCCTGATTGGAAGATGGTGATGGTGGAGGAACCACCGAAGGCGAAGTAGCCTTTCTCGTCACCTTTCGTCACTGCTTGATCTGCTTGGTAGGTCTGGAGGATCGAGCCCACACAGGTGGCTCCAATTTCTAAAATAAGGACTTTGCCTAAATCCGGGGTGTCGAGGACGGTGCAGGTGCGCTTATTTTCCCACATGTAGCCAAGGTTTTGACGCAGGGCGATAGGGGAGACTGAGAAGAGTGGACCATTGATCATGCGAGTCTCACCAGGGGTGCCCGCACAAGGGAAATGGAAGCGGTGGTAGTCGACTGGGCAGAGCCGTGAAAGCACGAGGCTGCCAGCTTTGAATTGATCGTACAGTGTGTCGTCACCTATCAGTGCACGGAGGTCCCAACTTTGGCCTTTGATGAATGCCCCAGCAATGTCCTCGGCGTTTTCAAACCCTAAATGGCGGCCATCAGCTGGGAATACCAGGTCAGTGGTAGCGATCGGCCGGGCGCTTGGCTTGAGCTTGCGGTAGAAAAAGGCGTTGAAGTGAGCATAGCTTTCTGGTGAGTCGAGAAAATCGTCAACATCCATTTGGTATTCATCGATGAAGGGTGCTACTTTATCCCGCGTTTTAGATTGGTCCATTCGCCGTCCGTACCAAGCGGAAAAGAAGGGACGCTTGACGAATGCGTGCAGGGCAATTTTCCCGAGCGGGTTACCGTAGGCCCATTTAAGGAACGATTCTCCGTAGACTTGTTCGGTTTCGATGCTACCAGTGTAACGATTATAGAAAGTAATGGGATCCACGCTGCGTAGTGTGGGGGAGAGCGAGGGAAAAGCAATCCACGAATACCTAAGAATCGATGCGCGGCAAAGTATCGATTACCCTTGCTTCTTCAAGCACACAACGCTATCGCCACAACAGTCATGAACTTACGCATGTTAGCCCTGGGGCTCGTCCCAATGATCGCTCTCACCAGCTGTGATGAGAGTATAAAACCTGTGGAGGTCACTGAGACCCGCAGACTTACTAGTTACGATGATGAGAGCAATCTCGCGGTGGCTATGCCGAAAGACTGGCGCCGAGTGCCAAGTTCTAAGTTTCGCGACTTCAACTGTAAGTTCAATCAAGACGGCGAAGTCTACATCTCTATCGGATCAGGTGACATCAAAAGTAATGCTGAGCGATGGCTGACACAATTTGGTGACAAACGCACGGTAGTCGTCTCTGAGTTAGAGAAGCTCGATGTGATGGGGTCACAAGCAGTGATTTTAGAATCTGAAGGAACCTTCGCAGGAATGCGTGGTATTAATATAGAAGATGCCGGCTTGCTCGGCTTACTCGTCGAGACTCGTGGTAATTTGATCACGGTGAAAATGATCGGAAAGAAAGAAGAAGTTCAAGCCCAGCGCGCGAACTTCATTGCCTTTTGTCAAAGTATTCAATGGAAATAAGTGATGCGTAAGAAATCAACCAACCCCATAGTCAAAGCATTCGCCTTCATGGGCGGCTTTCACATAGCCATCGTTTGTATGGTGTTATTGCTCATTCTGACATGGCTCTCAACGCTTGAGCAAACTGGTCCAGGTGGGCTCTACTGGACATTGCATAAATATTTCAGTTTTGGCGCGATCACCGTTAGGCCAACACTTTACGGCAATGATTTGCCAATCATCTTGCCCGGCGGCTATTGGGTGTGTGCAGTTTTCACGCTGAATCTTTTAGTCGGTGGCGTGATGCGTATCCGCAAGGGGTGGAAGCACGCTCCAGTTCTAGTGTCCCACTTTAGCATGCTGATGTTGATGATCGGCGGCGCGGTGACTTACCACCAATCACGCGAGTCATACATGTTGCTCGAGGTCGGGGACACAGGTGACTACGCATGGAGTCTGACCGAGCTTTCGATCGAAATTGCCGAAATAAAGGAAGGGGACAAACAAGAACCGTTGATTCTCAACTCCGAGGTGCTCTCGGCTGTGAGGGGTAAGCCACAACTCAAGCGTGAGTTCCTCCTTCCGTCATTACCATTTGATGCAACGGTCAGTGAGTACCATATTAATACTCAGGTGGCCCAAGTGCGTGGCTCAGCAGTCGAGGGGGCTCACGTTGTCGATGGGTACTATATAAATCCAATCGAACCTACTGGCGCTGAGGAATCAAACTTTTCAGCCTGTATTATTTCACTCAAGGAAAGAGAATCTGGCGAAACTCACGAGTTGATCTTATTTGAGGGACTCACCCACGATGTGACAGTGACGATTGATGATAAGATCTACGGACTTAGGCTTCATGGCGAAATCTGGAACACCCCGTTTAGAGTGCGCTTAGACGCTTCACGAGGTGAAAAACACCCCGGCACTGGGATGGCAATGATTTACGAAAGTGATGTCACAGTTCTCGATGAAGAGGGCAATGATGAGATGAAGCGTAAAATCGAAATGAATAAGCCATTGCGCTACAAGGATCTTACGTTTTACCAAACCAGCTGGAATGACGCAGGCCCCAAGGTGGAGTCTGGCTTTACCGTGAAAACAAATCCATCAGATCAATGGCCAAAGTATGCCATCTATACCTGTGGAATTGCACTCTTCGTGCATTTTATTATCAAACTTTTCGGATTCGTATCCACTAGCATAGCAAGGAGTAAAAATGAGCAGTAGTAAAATAGGTCGTTGGATAGGGTTTGTCTTTGCCCTCGCAGTTGTCGCATCATTATTGCTCTACACAGCTAAGGATTCAATTATTAGCGGGCCGCCAAATGTGGTCGATGGCTATGAAAAATGGGATCCCGAGCTGGTTGCAGAATTTGGCTCCATGCCGATCCAAGCCGACGGGCGAATCAAGCCGGTGTCCACATGGGCAGGGTTTGAGCTCTTAGCTATCAATGGTAAGCGTAAGGTGCGATTTGTCAGCGATGGCGAGCAGGTCACCATCAAGCCCACTGAGTGGGTGTTAGACCTCATGTTCCGCGATCAATTTGCTGGAAAGATGAATGTCTTCCAGGTGGAAGATGATGGAGTGCTCGACATGATCGGGATGGCTCACGATAAGAAAAAGCGCCGTGATCGATACAGCATGGAGCAGCTCCAGAACCATTTGCAGGCAGTCGATAAGCTTCGCTCAGAGATTGCTAAAAAGCCGAAGGATGATCGGGATCAGATCGAAGACCAATTTCTTGGATTAGTCAGAAACATCCAAAGCTACGTTGCGATTAGCTCGCATTTCACACCAGTAAAAGAGCCGATGGCTGAGAAAGGTAGTTCACTGAGTGATGAACTCAGGCTTTTTTCAACATGGGTGGAAAAGTGGCCACAGCTGAGTCAGTTCCTAGCCGCTGCGGCTCAACAAGAAGGTGGAGAGGTCGATGGGCTTCGCAAGGTTGCCAATATGATCTCCATGCGAGTTGGTGACTCGGTGTATTCTGATGTGGCTCTCTAACCAGCCAGTGATCTAGAAGAGGTTACTTGGCCTAAGCGTCAAGGATGGCTGTCTGAGTATATGCAGAACAAACTTCCTGCAGATAAAGATCAAATCGATTACCTGCGCGAAATGGAAACTCTCGCGCTAGCCTACCGCGATGGCGATCAAAAGGGCTTACTTGAAGCTCTGAAGCTCTATAAGGCTGAGACTTTAGCGAAGATGGAAGAACGTGGTGAGGGAGCTGATTTGAAGAGCGAGATCATCTACTACCGCATGGATTATTTCTACTATTCACTCACTCCTTTCATCCTGGGATTCATCATTGTCGCTTGTGGCTGGATTTCTCCGGCCACGCGTTGGGGCCGCGGATGCAATCGCGCTGCATGGGTGCTATTAATTATTGGTGGTCTTTTAATTACAGTTGGCATCACACACCGCAGCATCTTGATGGGACGCCCTCCAGTAGGAAACCTCTACGATACCATTCCCTTTATCACTGCGATAGTAATCTTGGTATTAGGGTTTATTGAATACGTCACCAAGCGTGGTGTCTGCTTAGGTTTAGCATTCTTCTTAGCATCCATTGGGATGTTCTTGGCAATGTGGTACGAGCAGTCCAAAGGAGTTGATCCGATGAATCCATTGATTGCTGTCTTGCGCTCGAATTTCTGGCTGGCAACACACGTGATCACTATCACTATCGGTTATGCTGGTGGCTTACTCACCGCAGGATTGGCGCACGTCTACATTTTTGCCCGCGTCTTCAAAATCGATGAAGGGGACAAATCCTTCCGTCGCTTTATGACTCGCATCGTATACGGCGGAGTGTGTTTCACGCTTTTCTTTAGCCTGGTAGGAACCATCCTTGGTGGTGTCTGGGCCAACGATTCCTGGGGCCGATTCTGGGGCTGGGATCCGAAAGAAAATGGAGCACTGATTATTGTTCTCTGGACCTTGATTATTCTCCACTCGCGCATGGCTGGTTACCTCCGTGAATGGGGGACCCATATCTGTGCAGTTATCGGATCTATTCTTGTGACCTTTTCATGGTGGCATGTGAACTTCCTCAGCATTGGTCTACACAACTACGGTTTCACTGCTGGTGACGGCCTCAAAGCAATCTGGGCATTCTACATCCTGGAGGCTATCGTGGTTTTCATAGCCCTTGGTTACGCCATTAATGAAAATCTAGCCAAAAGGCAGAAAAAGCTCAAAGCTGAATAATGCAGCTGGCTACGGCACGGCCTTCGAGCAGGCATCTAGAGCGAAAGTTGCTTTAGCTGCTCGGGGAATGGGCAGTTGTCGCAGTCACTGGTGTCCTCAAGGCAAAAGTCTTGGTAGATTTGGAGCAAGGCTTGGTGCTGCCAAGCCTTTTTGAGGAACAAATCTTTATCGTTTCTTTGACCGAATAGTCGGGTGCTAACGCGGTTGATCGATTCGCTGATAGCAGGAGCGGGGAGTCTTAGATAGTGATTCCACGCTGTCGCATCATTTTGAATAATCCGTATCGGGAGTAGGTGGTTGATCAATAGATCTCGGATTCTGTCCTTACCCATTAAGCCAAGCTGCTTATCACTTCGCTTCGATGTGAGCGTGTAGTGGTGATTCCAGAACGGGTCGCTAAGGTTTTCTAGCCAAGTGATGAGGCTGTCGGTTTGACTGCTTAGTTTGCGAAAGCTTGGCCAATGTTGGGCTATGTTACCAAGTGCTGCCAGTCGGCGTTGAGGGTGATTGATAGGGCGGATGCCAGTGCGATTCCAACGGATTGACCTACTTTGGCAAAGTGCGTGATCACTGCGGTGTTTCCACCAGGTTCCCCAGAGGTTTTCGAGCCAGCGCTGTGAGTCAAGCGGTGCTTGCTCATGGATGTCTGGATGAAGAAACCCAGCAATGCCAAAGAGTAGTGGGTGGGCAAGTTCTGCGTGCTGCCGTAGGTAGTGGATGGGCATGCGCTGCGCGAGTTGCGACATCGCTTGCTTGTTTGGCCGGTACCCTAGAGTCTCGGCGAGTGCTATCCAGAGCGCTTGATCTTTACCGTGGGCATCGTGGATCAATTGGTGGCGTTTAGCCTTGAGTGCACAGCGGTGCTTGGCTGCCGCGAGCATCACTTGCTCGACGGCTCCAGCCGGCATATGCTCTAAGGGTTTGTAGCATCTCCCAATGCTAGCAGTGGCTGAGTTATGTCTAGGTTGCTGTAGCGCCTCTTTTACTAGCGACTCGGGGATGACTACCTTGGCGATGTCTGAGTGGTTTTCAGATCTGGTAAAGTGGCGAGCCTCGGCATCGCGGAAAATGACATGGAGAATGACCTCGTTGAATGCTGGGTTGGTGTCGTGTCCGTGGGTTTCCCAGTCGCTGGCATTGGTGTCTAACTCAAGCGGCCCAGAATGGGTCACCCCATCAATCTCGACAGCGGCATGAAGAAAGTCAGGGCCGGCGGTGCGATTCCAAAACCCAAATTGACGTACAACCACTGACCTGCCGTCGGTGGTTGTGAATGCGCGACCGAAGAGTCCATTGAACCAAACTGCTTGGAGCGTGATTTCGTCGGGGAGATCGAGTAATGGATCTTCGGCTAAGTATTTGCCAAAAACATCGAGTAATAGCTGCGAGTAGGTTTGCATTTTGCTCCTTACTTCTTAGGCTGTTGTAAAGTTCTAGGTTCCGCTGGTGGTGGTGGTGGTGGGTTGAGGATATTCAACATAGCCTTAAGGGGGCTAGCTGATGAATGATCCTCTCTGCCAATGAGAGCTTCTTGGAGGGTTTCAATCGCTAGTGGGGTCTTTTTCTCAGCGCGGTAAATATTTGCGAGGTGCAGTGCTATGCGGACTTTATCGGTACTCGTTTGGTATTTGTTCTTAGCTGAGTAGAATTGATTCACTGCTTGTTTACTGTCACCGCGGTGGAGTTGCCAGAGGCCGAGAATTTCATAATACCTCGCGTCCTTTGTTTGAATAGCCGCTGTGGTGAGCTTTTGGGAAATCCGTTCCGAGTCGAACTTCCATGCTCTAAAGGCGAGATTTACCGAACGATAGAGCTTGTCATGTTCAGCTATATGGCCGGATCCATCGAGCCTCTTGAATGGTTGGTAGAGTGGGTCGCCAATCGCCAGGTTTTGCCATGAAAGCACTGGGATAGACATGCTGGCAGCTTCGATAAAAGTGAAACCATCGATCAGGCGCTCATGAAGGATGTCGAAGTGGTGGGTCATTTGGAGGTAGGGTTCGTAGACATTCCCAACCGTTGCCGCGGCGCCTTTGCTGAGGATCGGGCCTACCCAGTTTTTGTTTTTATTGCGCAGGTTATTAGCGCTAAATGAGTGCAGGTGAACAGCGACAGCTCCACGCTTAAATTTGAAATCAGGATTTAGCAATGGCCCATTGACTGATCCTGTGTACCAACCGTAGTACTGGCTAACATCCCGCATTGGGTAATTGCTGAGGTAGGTTTGCTTGTTCTTATCGATGGTTGTTGGGAGGCCCTTTTGCCAATTAAGTGCGTCGATATTGTTGATCCAGTCGTCACCCATCTTGTAGGCTCCACCCTTGAATGCGAGATCGAGATAACTCATTCCCCAGAGCCCTTGTTTCTCAGTGGCGATGGCGTCATCAATCAAGCGCTTTGATGTCGCGAAGTCCGGACCATCTATGCGGCCAACCATGAAGTAAGGGGTGAGTTCCTTGATATTGCGAAACTCAGAGTTCTTCTTGAAGTATTTATTGGGGAGCGGCCCTTGAATTGGCAGATCTTGAATGCCAAAAACGGCAAGCTCTGAATCGACTGCGGCTGAGTTAGCCCGCTGGGTGATGTGCATCTTGGCCGACTCTTCCTTTGGAATTGCTTGGTTTTTGATGCCAAAGGGCATTCCATACATGCAGACCAGTAATCGCTTCTTGTTCTCAACCGGCAAAATAAAGCCATCTTGGGTTTTTCCTAGTTTCCACCACCCCTTATTCTGGAATTGTCTGCGTAAGGGGTCTTGAATGGTAGAGGTGTACTCGGCGCGTGAGATGTGCCCCTTGTCTGGCGCGTCTAGCCCAATGATGTTTTCATCTGGTATGGAGCGTTGCTGGGCGTAGTACAATGCCAGCTTTGATGATTCGGCATTATTTGTGTTATACAGGATTACGACGGATGTCGGATCGATGCAGGGTTTTGCCTGCAGCAGTGAGCAACTGGCAATCAGTGGTATGAGTATTCGCTTTAGCATTACGGGTGTCGTGATTTAGGAAAGAGTCAAGGTGTCGTGCGCAAATCTTATGTTACTAGGTAATTTCGATTCTTCTAACAAATAATCAGTTTCGTGCGAAATATGTGTCAGCCAAGTTTGCTTAGGGGCAATTGATTGAGCAATATCAACGGCTTCAGCTAGCGAGAGGTGGGTGGGGTGTGGGCACGGGCGGAGGGCGTCGATGATGAAGTGGTCGAGCCCGCCGAGCATGTCGAGGGAGCTCCGAGGAATTGATTTAGCATCCGGTATGTAAGCGATACTGGGTTGTCCATTTTGATCGAAGCGAAATCCGATGGTTTCAACTGATCCGTGTTGGACGGGGAGGGGGGTGACCTTGGTTTCCCCTAGCATGAATGGTTCAGTGACCGGGCAAGCAGCCGGTTTGATGTAGCCTTTGTGGGTGTTTTCGGCAGCAAACGCCCACGCGTAAACTCTGGTTAGCTCGTTTAAGCAGCTCTGGCTAGAATACATAGGTAATGGCGAGTCGCGCCTCCAGCAAAAGGCCCGAAGTTCGTCAAAGCCAGCTGTGTGATCTAGGTGACAATGGGTGTAGAGCACCGCATCGACTTTGCGCAAGTTGTGACGCAGTGCCTGCTGACGGAGGTCTGGACCCGAGTCGACAAGGATCGAGTGGGTGCCAGTCTCAATGAGTACTGACGCGCGCATGCGGTCATTTTTTGGGTCGTCTGAGCTGCAGCTTGGGCAATCACATCCGATGACGGGAATACCGACCGAGGTGGAGGTGCCGAGGAATGTGAGAGTCGTTTTCAATATGTTTTGATCATAGAACTGGGGAGAGGTACTTGAAAAGAGTGATTTCGCAAAGATGTGCAGTTGCTATGTTGGGCGAGGCTTGCATACTCACGTAGATCTCAAACAGAACGCATGCTTACTCATATTTCCATCAAAAATTTGGCTTTGGTTGATCAACTCACTTGGCAACTCGGTAGTGGACTCATCGGAGTGACCGGGGAAACTGGCGCTGGAAAGTCAGTGATAGTGGGGGCTTTGAAATTAGTTTTAGGTGAACGAGCAGTCAAAGGTATGATTCGTACTGGCGAAACCTCATGCACTGTAGAAGCTGTGTTCGAGCTAAATAAACTCAATGAGATAAACGGATTGCTAGAGGATGCTGGCGTTGAGCCCTGCGATGGTAAGCAATTGCTCATTCGTAGAGTGATTGGCCAAAGTTCTAACAAGCAATTTGTCAATAACTCACCGGCCACATTGTCGGTTCTCAAAAACCTCGGTGAATATTTGGTCGACCTTCACGGCCCACACGATCACCAATCATTACTTTCAGTAGAGCGTCAGCTCTCGATGCTCGATGCCTACGCTGTCGCACAAAATGAGCGTGAAACGTATCGTTCGATTCACTCTGAGTGGAGAAAAAAACTCACTGAGTTAGA
>ERZ1048872.3505-NODE-3505-length-10009-cov-6.331123_pt1 | contig 10009 bp, 9 predicted proteins | sample MGYA00383100_ERZ1048872 | MGnify/ENA primary metagenome ERZ1048872 (study PRJEB29581, sample SAMEA5548370) | metagenome | biome: marine; feature: coastal; material: water | depth 50 m | study: Short-term variability in the microbial, nano- and picoplankton... | reverse complement strand
CGCAACACGGGCAAGCAAATCGCATTAAGAGCGCTCCTTAGGCTGCTTTTTACTTTTATTTTTATTTGCTCGATGGATTTGTGGATAACATTTGAAAAGTTAATGTTCAAATAGAATTTACAATTCTTTTTTCGAACTGCATTCACAAATAATTCCACATTCATGGATTTCTTTAAAAGATGAAAACCTTGAAAACAACAACTGAAACTCGCATAATTACAATACGTCAGAGCATAGAGCTAGAAATCTGGATTGATGATAAAACCATTCCAAAGCAGTTATATAGCCGATCGGATTGCCAGCCATAGTTGGCATCTTTTAAAGCTGAATCTTGACCTAAAATTTTCTCAACTAGGCTCATTGCAACCTCAGTCGATAGGAGCCGAAGTATCCATTAAAAACCAATCAATCAGCCATTTGCTGGTAAAAATTCTTCCTGAAACACTGCTCTCTAACAATCAAAACCCGAATGAAGCGATGAGCAGCGCAAAAATTAATCAAGTTATTTTAAGTTATAAAAATGCAAATATGCAAAACACTCACTCTTTAAAATCTATTTACATGATAGATAAAATAACGCGGTATTTTCCTCTAATCTCAAAACTACCATCTTTACACCTACCACTCTTTCAGGCCCCACAAGAGGGTTTCTTTTTGCAGTCCAATGTTGTTATTGCATCATTTCCGTTTCCAAACGCACCTATTTCTTCTGAATATTTCAAATTCTTCGAATTATTTCAGAAAAGGCAGCTGCCGTCACAGAAGAAATCAAAGAAAAATAAAAAAAACCGGATCCATTCAAAACAATCACGAGATTTCAACTAAGCTTTAAAATCGCTGCTCACCTTAGGTAGGAGCACATTTAATTTGGCTCAAAAAGTGAATGCGCCTTCATTTTATCCAGAAGAACTGGAACATCCACACCAAGTCTAGATGCGGCTTGATCAATACTGCCCTCTGTCTCTTTTAGAGCCGCTTGGATAAGGGTGCTTTCGATATTTTCCAAAAATTTCTTCAGACTGATTGGTTGGTTTTTCTCAAATATATTTGAATATTCAGAAAATATGTTCTGCTTGTCTTCAAAGAGAGAAAACGCACCAAGTGATAGTTGTCTATCGTTTGTCGATTTTGCTGCGTCCCAAAGGGTTGCTTGATCATCAAAGCTAGACAGTGCGTTGTTGAAATTAGGCATCAGTGTGCGGACTTGTTGCAAAGTCAATAATTTCCCACTGTAAAGTACCGAACATTTTTGCAGAAAATTAGCTAATTCACGGATATTCCCCGGCCAATCATAGGAACACAGAAACCCGATTGCTTCCTTGTCGAACTTGGATGGTGTTATTTTCTTTTCGGTTTTTTTGAGTTTAATCGATAGAATTTTAATCAACTCTTCTATGTCTTCGGTTCTTTCAGACAAAGGCGGATTTTCGATCGTATAGACAGCGATCCTATAAAGAAGATCCGCTCTAAACTTACCTCTTCTTGCCAAAGAACCAATATCTGCATGGGTCGCACACACCAATCTAAAATCAACAGGTAGCGATTTCTCAGAGCCGATTTTTTGAACAGTTTTGGTTTCCAATACTCTGAGCAGCTTGGCCTGAAGTGAAAACGGCATATCACCTATTTCATCAAGAAACAAAGTTCCCCCAGCCGCTTCCTCAACTTTACCTTTGCGGCCTTTATCTGCGCCGGTAAAAGACCCTTTCTCATACCCAAATAATTCAGCCTCTAAAAGTTCAGCAGGAATAGCAGCCGAGTTAACAGCCACAAACTTGCCGGTTCTGCCAGATAATTTATGTATTCCTTTGGCAATTAATTCCTTGCCTGATCCTGTAGGCCCAACAGCCAAAACATTTACAGGATATGGAGCAGCAAGTTCTATATGTCGTCGAACTTCTTTCATTTTTTCGGAAGAGCCCGCTATCAAGCTTTCCAGAAATTTTGACCCTGCCATAGAACGTCCATATTTTTGAAATTGCTTTTGTATGTACCCGTTTTTGCATCATTTTAAACATTTATCCAGAATAAATACTGACAAAATTCATTACTTCAAAAAATTCTTCAAAATTATGGCATGCATTTTGCCTGTTAATTTCTGAAGGAGATAAAAATGCTTTACTCGCTACAGGCCACAGAATTTGCGGCTGGAAAAGAAATACTGAATATACTTCAGAACTACCAGTGTAGTACGGTTGAGCATTCTGATGCCAAGGAAAGCATAGATAGACCTGCTGAAAAAGTTAAAGCTATATTAAGTGCCGCTTTTGAAAAAAAAGTTGGTGGTCTTAAAAGTGTTGTAGAACTTGTTAAAAAAAGAAGCGCCAAGTCTATTGTTATAATTGAAGAAGATGCGGGCGAATTAAAAATTGAGCGGTCTATGAACGGGGCGCTGCTCCGCATCGCTATCCCACCTGTGAAAGACAGCCTAGAAAAGGCATTTTTATTGAACCTGATCGTCAGCTTCATAACTCAAGGTGAAAGTACAATTGCGTCTGATAAAACTTCTATTGAGTTGCTAACTCTGGCGCGAAAAGTTTCAAAATCTAATGTGAATGTTTTTATTAATGGACCCACGGGTAGCGGCAAAGAAGTACTTGCTCAGTATATTCACAAAAACTCTCCACGTTGTGACAAGCCCTTTGTGGCAATCAACTGCGCCGCAATACCTGAAAACATGCTTGAAGCCCTTCTTTTTGGGCATAAAAAAGGCGCATTTACGGGCGCATCCACTGCTAGCGATGGAATTTTCAAAGCTGCAGATGGAGGAACACTCCTTCTGGATGAAATCTCGGAAATGTCGATGCCCCTACAGGCTAAACTACTGCGCGTTTTACAGGAAAAGTCGGTTGTGCCCCTGGGTGATTCAAAATCAATTCCTGTGGATGTAAGAACTTTGGCAACTTCAAACCGCAATATTCCGCATGAAATTAGGCGCGGGAACTTTAGAGAAGACTTGTATTTTCGTCTGAATGTTTTCCCGCTGGCAACCCATGCCCTGCGCGAGAGATCAGATGATATTGTTCCAATAGCAGCAGAGCTTTTGGTAAGGCATCAAACTGATGTTGAAGATTTTCCGATTATATCCGGCGAAGCACTTAAAAGGCTGCGTGATTATTCCTGGCCTGGCAACGTTCGCGAGTTGGAAAATGTAATCCAACGAGCGAATGTCCTAAGAAGCAACTGCTTGATTGGCCTGCAAGATATAATGATTGATGCTCCTGTTTTGGATGATCAACCAGAAAACAACTTGGTTTCACAAGTTTAGGAGGGGGAAGATGTCAGGAATTTCAGGCGTGAGTAGTTTGCAAGCGGTTCAATCATCACATGATACAGCTGTAAGCAAAAGTGACGCGATAAAACAAAAGCTAGATAGCGGAAGTGATGCAAAATCTGCATCCTTTGCCTTTGCAGATCGTTTAGAGCAATCGCTAAATTCCGTAGCGGATGCACAAAACCAAGCCGCACAATCTGTTCGTGACTATGAACTCGGCCGGGAGCAAGATTTATCAAAGGTAATGATCGATCAACAAATTTCCTCGCTTGGCTTTCAACTCACTTTGAATGTCAGAAACAAGGCACTTAGTGCCTACAAAGAAATAATGAATATGCCTGTTTAATCAGGGGAAAAATGAAAATATGTCTGATACATCTACAAATGCTGTAAACGTGGTCCCACAACAAACTGGTTTAATTTCCACAGTTGGTTCATCATTTCGGCAAGCCAATAATTTTTATCGGCAACCAGGTATTCAAAGGGCGCTACCGAGTATAGCTGCGGCGATAGTTGCAATACTGGGTATAATTATATTTACAACTTTACAAACACCTGATCGTACAACCCTTTTTGCATCCCTAAGTGAAAGTGAAAAGTCACGTGTTTTTGATGCTTTGAAAAACAGTGGGATGGATGTTCAAATTGACCCTGCTACTGGGGAATTAACTGTTCCAGTCAATGATTATCACACCGCTAAGCTCAATCTAGCAGCCCAAGGAATCCCTATGCAAGCAGCAGAGGGATATGGCACTCTTGACAATATGCCAATGGGCACAAGCAGGTCTTTGGAAAACTTGAAGATCAAGCAATCATTAGAGTACGAACTTGCTCGATCTATTGGGGAAATAGAAACAATTTCAAATGCTAGAGTACATTTAGCAATTCCCGAAAGATCTGCATTTGCAAGAAATTCCCAAGAACCAAGTGCCTCGGTGTTTGTTGAATTGGGCGCTGGCCGTGCATTAAATTCGCAACAAGTAGAGGCGATAGTCAACCTTGTGTCGTCTTCTGTTCCTAATTTGGGGAAAAACAAAGTTTCTATAGTAGACCAGTCTGGCCGTCTATTATCAAATGCCATAGAAGATCCAGCTTCAACAGCATCAGAACTTCAATTTCAATATCGCATGCGTATAGAAAATATCTATCGTTCTAGAGTAGAGCGCCTTCTGACACCAATTGTCGGACCTGGCAATGTTTCATCTCAGGTCAATATTGAAATTGATTTCACTTCAATAGAAGTTACTGAAGACCGCGTTCTTCCAAATGACACAGTTTTATTGAGCCAACAAACAAGCCGCGATGAAGAAGTAATGGGTAAATCAGGAGGTATTCCTGGAGCTATTAGCAACCAACCGCCCAGTGCGAGTACTTTTGAAACGGTAGATCAAGGTGCAGCTGCAACCACTGATCCTGCCACATCTGAAGAAGCCAATAAAGACAAAACTGTCGGCACATATGCGCCCGATAATTCAAACACTTCGTCACAACAGTCTCAGGAATTTAGCGAAACCAAACTTCGTTCGAGTAGTGAAGTTCAAAATTTTGAAGTTAGCAGGCAAATATCAACTAAAAAGATGCCTTCAGCAACAATTCAAAAAATAACCGTCGCTGTATTACTCCGGGAACAGACCACTGTTGACGCTAATGGAGAAGTCCAAACACTCAAAATAAGCGATGTAGAGAAAACCGAAATTCAAGATTTAGTCTCTAGCGCACTTGGGCTCACCCCAGAACGTGGCGATAAAGTAATCATCACTACCCGGCCCTTCGTGACAAAAATAATCGACGGCATCGAAACCAAATGGTACGAAGAGGTATGGCTTAAAGACTTGGCGAACAAATCTTTGATGCTATTGATTATAACAGTTGTGTCTCTAGCTGTTATTCGACCTTTGCTATCTCGTCTACTGACGCCTTCGCAAGATTCGCTTAAAGCATCATTCGCCGAGGCAAGTTTAGAAGATTTAGAAAACATGGAACTTGAGGAAGGGCAATCCTTGGAGGATCTCAAGGCCAAACTTAAACCCAAAAAGGCCACCATTTCGGCCGAGATGCTGGATACGGCAAACTCATACGATGATAAAGTAGCTTTGATCCGGATGATGGTATCAGATGAAGCAGGCAGGGTTTCAAACGTTTTCAAAGCAATGATGCAAGACGATCTTGATGTGATATAGTAAAGGTAAGAACAGATGGCAGAAGCAGCTATAGATGACGCGGAACAGATTGAACTGACAGGCACTCAAAAGTCTGCCATTCTTATGATGTTGCTTGGTGAGGATGAGGCAGCAGAAGTTTTAAAAAACCTTTCCCCGCGGGAAGTTCAGCACCTCGGTACTGCAATGTATTCGGTGCAAACCGCCGATCAAGAAACGGTGAATTCCGTATTAGACGAATTTTTGGAAATTATTAAAAAACAAACAAGCATTGGCATGGGAGCAGGAAATTATATTAGAAACGTCCTTAATAAAGCCCTTGGAGATGATAAAGCGCAATCAGTATTAAGCCGTATCACGCCTGCAAGCAGTGAACGACCCATTGAAATTTTGGATTGGATGGATGCACGTTCAATTGCTGAATTGGTGCAAGATGAGCATCCTCAAATCGTTGCGCTGATAATTTCATATCTTGATTATGGCTTGGCTTCTGACGTGCTCGGCCTTTTGGACATAAATTTACAATCTGAAGTCATTACGCGGATTGCGACATTGGAAATGGTTGATCCAGAAGCACTAAAAGAACTAGAAAAGGTAATGCAGCGTAAATTCAAAGCCAATACGAGTTTACGTTCATCACAAGTTGGCGGCGTTAAGGCCGCAGCCAAAATCATGAACTTTACAAAAGAGGCTATGGAAAAACGTATCCTCACGGATGTGAAGAAAGTTGATAAAGACCTGATGCAGGCCATTCAAGACAACATGTTCACCTTTGAAAACCTTGGCATGTCAGATGATCGTTCTCTGCAAACACTGTTGAGAAGCACTGAATCAGAAGACCTCATCCTCTCGCTCAAAGGTGCAGACGAAGTGCTGCGCGAAAAACTGTTTGGCTGCATGTCAACCCGCGCCGCTGCCAACATTCAAGATGAAATGGAAGCATTGGGACCAATTCGCCTCACCGAAGTTCAAAATGCTCAAAAACGCATCATTGCAGTTGCACGTAAAATGTCTGACGAAGGAACAATCGTTCTGGCAGGTCGTGGCGGCGATGAAATGGTATAGTTATGAGCCAGGCGCACAGTAAATTTTCCACTCTAGATACGGAAAAGCACACCCGAGTGGCGGATGCAATAAAGTCCGCTTTATCGGCAGGCTTTGTATCCGAAAAGAAGACAACTCCTGATAACCAAACATTTGTACGTAAGTCTATCACCCAGTTTGTTCGGGAAAAAATTACCATTGAAGATTTAAGTGGAGAGCGACTTTCCACTCCTGAATTAGATCAAAAAGACGTCACTAATGCAAAAGAAAGTGATCCTGAACTCGTTGATACCGAGGCGCCTCAAGAAGAAGAAGGCGCGCCCAAAGACACGGCTGAGGAAATACTAGAATCACTACATGAACCCACAGAAGAGGATGGGGATAATGCCGAGATTAACGAGCCCGATCAAAATACAGAAGCTTACGAAGAAGGCTTTTCTGCCGGGCGCGCAGCTGCATTAAGCGAACTAGAGGAACAGCGTATAGAGCACCTTAACGTCCTTAAATCAATTTCCGAGAGACTTCAGAATGATTCTTGTTTCGATTTTGATGACATTTCATCCAAAGTCCTCGATACAGTTTATGCTCTCTCAAGTGAGAGATGCGGCTTGGCCATTGAAAGCGATGCTACGGGCTTTTTGAAGCATGTCGAAAAACAACTTGATCAAATCAAGTCCCTTTCAAATGAAAAAAGGGTTTCATTTAATTCAGAGGACTTAAAGACGCTGCAGTCTTTCGGAGAATTTGAAGAGCTTTTTCAAGGTGTAGATATTAAAAGTGATGACACTCTCAATCGAGGGGAGGTCATTGTGAAAGTCGGCGGCGTTGAAATATGTGACACCCCATTTTCTGATCATGAAAATAGGTGAAGAATGTCTGATTTTACCAGCGAAATTTTGCGTGATTTAGATAGAAAACTGGATTCCTCAAAGCTCTCGAAAATGTCAGGAAAAGTCCTCAAATTTGATGGCTTAACTGCACATTGCGATGGCTTTCCTGCGCGTGTTGGATCTATTTGCAAAATCGAAACTGGCTCAAATACAGATGTATTTGCAGAAGTCATCAGTTTTAAGGATGGCTTAAACCAGCTGGTTGTCTTCGACTTGGCCGCGGGAATCCGTGCAGGGGATCGAGTTACTCTAGTTGAGGAAGGCCAGTCCATAGAGGTGGGAGACAACCTATTAGGACGTGTTTTTGATGCCATGGGAAGCCCTTTGGATGGGCGTCCCCAACCACATGCTCCGCATGAATGGCCATTACATGGAACATTAATCAATCCTTTAGAGCGTCGCCATATTTCTTCTGCTTTGGATGTCGGCGTCAAATCCATTAACGGACTGCTATCGATTGCAAAAGGTCAACGCGTCGGGATTGTTGCCGGATCTGGAGTTGGTAAATCTGTATTGCTCAGCATGATTACAAAACACAGTGAAGCAGATGTCATAGTTGTTGGCCTCATTGGTGAGAGATCTCGGGAAGTTTTGGAATTTATTGATAATGTCTTTGACAAGAAAACTCGTGAAAAGCTATGCGCAGTCGCTGTGCCAGCAGATCGGTCCCCGCTTTTAAGGATAAGAGGCGCAAATCGGGCAACGGCGATAGCCGAGTATTTTCGTGATCAAGGTAAAAATGTACTGTTAATTATGGACTCCTTAACACGTGTAGCACATGCGCGTCGGGAAATAGGCCTCGCTTTGGGCGAATTACCAACTTCAAAGGGATATCCAGCTTCAGTAAATGCACTTATTTCTGGTCTAATAGAACGCGCCGGTATGGGCACTGAGAAATGTAAGGGATCAATAACAGGCATTTACACTGTTTTGGCGGACGGAGATGACGCAAATGATCCGGTTGTCGATACTGCTCGGGCTATTTTGGATGGGCATGTGGTATTGAACAGAGAATATGCCAACCTAGGTATCTACCCAGCTATAGATATATCTCATTCAATCAGTCGTGTTATGGTAAATGTTGCAAGTGCAGAACAAATTGAATTGGCAAATAAACTGAAAAAGCTGATAAGTGTATATAACGAAAACAAAGATTTAATTTTAATGGGCGGCTATGCTCCAGGCCAAGACAAGGACCTTGATATTGCCTATAAAAAATGGCCAGATATCGTTGAGTTTCTAAAACAAAAACCAACTGAAGTAGTTTCATTTGAAGATGCTGTTTCAGCTATGAGAAACCTTCTAAGGGAGGTTTAAGTGCAGCCAGGGAGGAAAAAGTCAGTTCTTGAGAAAATTTCAAGAAAGAATATGGCTTCCTCTATTAAGCTAAGGTCCGAGCTCATTAGTCAAAAGGACCAACTCGCTGAGTTGGAAGAAATGGTTGATCGAGTTCGAGAATTGCAAGAAAATTCTTCCGAGTATTCTTATGATACACCTTCTCAATTGCGAGCGGATAGATGGTATTCGTCTAAACTCGCAGATCAAATGAAAATACTGAAAGCTAGGGTTGAATTTATCCAGAAAGAAATTCAGAACTTATACTTAATCACTAAGAAGGATGATTTGAAAAGGAAAAAAATTGAACGTTTGATTTCTGAAGCAAATACACTTTTGCAAAGAGATGCTGAGAAAGAGTTAGAAAAAAAGGCAACCTTTCAGCAACCCAAACTACCATGAAAGCACTTATTTGCGCCAAATATTTGGGATGCTACTCTACCATAATTATCTAAATCCACCCAAAAGATGGCATATTACTTGCAGTCTTTATTTATGAGTTGGTGAAGGCAGCATCGAAATGAGTCTGGCAAACATACCTATGATTGAACTGAATAAATCAGTTTCCACTTCTTTTAGTGGCACTAATTCGTGTGAAGAATCGGAGCTTGGTGAAGATTTTTCAAGTATCCTAACGGGACCCCTTGGGCAAAAAAATAAAAAGGGGCAGATATTAGATTCTCCTCTTTCAGAAGATACCCAGAAATCCGAAAAGCTTACCAAGCTCGTTGCTAAGCTAAATAACGCTAATGCATTAGAGCAAAGCGATTTGCTTCTTGAAGGCGCGCTGGAATTTGAAGGGTTAGAAAATTTAATTGCTGAATTTGAATCGCAAGGTGGAAAAAACATATCTCTATCCGTTGCACATGAAAATTCTGTCGTGGAAAATAATAGAGAAGTTCGCGACTTTTTATCTCTTATCGCAGATTTTAGAAAGCAAATCATAAAAACCAATGAAAGTGACATCCACTTGGGTTCTAGCTCAACTCTAGAACCTAATCCGGGAGAACTCATCCAAGAGAATAGGGTTGAAGCAACACCTCTAAATTTACCTGAACATTCAAGAACAGCTAATGCAGCCTATCCAAATGAAAAACTGCAGCTCACTTTTGCAAAAAGTGACTTTCCAATTGAGCTTCTGGCTAAACCTGGGAGTTCTGAAAAGCTTGAACTATCCATCTCTTCAGAGCATAGCGCGGTGCTAGAAGCTGATCCTGATTTATCTGTCATACCTATAAAACTAGAAACATCTATCTCTTCAGAGCATAGCGCGGTGCTAGAAGCTGATCCTGATTTATCTGTCATAC
>ERZ1048872.3501-NODE-3501-length-10015-cov-6.157530_pt1 | contig 10015 bp, 7 predicted proteins | sample MGYA00383100_ERZ1048872 | MGnify/ENA primary metagenome ERZ1048872 (study PRJEB29581, sample SAMEA5548370) | metagenome | biome: marine; feature: coastal; material: water | depth 50 m | study: Short-term variability in the microbial, nano- and picoplankton... | reverse complement strand
CTGGCCACTCTCAAAAATAGTCGTTGTTGGATCGTGTTTAGCTGATGGTCAAAGGCGGAGCGGCCCCTCATTACGCGGCGTTCTTCAGGTCCCATGGCACGACCTTCCCTCTCGGATAATCACTTGGCTTCATCGATTAGAGTCGGGCCGGCCAAGCAGCCTTGCCGATGCACCGAGCTTTCGCCGTGATGAAAGATGGTTGCTCGATGCCACAACGAGAAAATCATCACATACTGCTCTGAATCAGCCCACTCGGGTACGGGTAACTGTCGCAGCCTCAACAGACACAACTGCAGATGCTGTAAGTGAGCTCGTTACAGCAACCGGCGGGATTGTTGAACAGGTCATCACTGGAAAACCACCCATTCAAGACGCCGCAGATGTCGTCATTTGGGATCTCCATGACTCACCCGAGTTGCAGCTCGAGTGGATTCGACTCCTTACATGTCAGAATCCTGACCGCATCATCGCATTGCTCTGCTCATTTCCACGAAGTGAAAGTGCACAGGCCGCTATGGACGCCGGTGCAACCGTTGTCCTCGGTCGACCAACGGACGGTGAAGCTCTTTGCGGTGTGCTGTTATTAGCTGAAACCGCTCTGTCGGCTTCCCTTTGAAAACGCTACAGTCTTTGAAGTTTGGTGCCTTTTTGCCAGGACCCTCAATGACTTACTTTTCGCCGTGGTATTGTTTTGCTGCTTTCGCCAGTATCATTTTCGGAATTTCGTTTCTCCCTGGCTGCGCGCACACAATGCTTGCAACAGGCTGGCCAGATGATTCCGGGATCAACGATATCTTCGACACAACTGAACGAATAGGTTTGGCGGCCGGACTGTCAACACTCTCTATGGCAGGTGACCTGCCAGATGGCACTGAACGATGTGTTGGTCAATTGCGAATTCATTCTGATTTTCCGCTTGCTGGTCAACATCGTCTCATTCGTGAACTCGATACCATGCGGACAACTATTAGTCAGGAACTCGAAATACCCGTTTCCGACGAGCCAATACATCTTTATCTCTTCAATGATCCCGCCGACTATCAGGATTTTGTGCAGAAACATTTCCCACGATTCCCAGGTCGCAGGGCATGTTTCATCGAGACAGACACTACGCTTGCTATCTTTGCTCCGTGGCAAGGACGAATTGCAGAGGATCTTCGGCACGAAACGACACATGGATATCTTCATGCTGTACTTCCCGGTATTCCTCTCTGGCTTGATGAAGGACTCGCTGAATTTTTTGAAGTGCCACAGCCAGCAGATGGTTTTCACCAGGGACACACCGATCACCTCACAGGCCGGCTTCTGGAAGGCACCTGGCAGCCGCGTATCGAGCGACTTGAAGAGTTGGAAGACGCAGCAGCAATGTCACAAGACCACTATGCTGAAGCCTGGTGCTGGGTCCATTGGCTTCTACGTACAACCCCAGAGCGACGTCAATTAATCGAAGACTACCTTCACGATCTTCGCCGAGACACTGTCACACTGCCGCTCTCTGCGCGTCTCCGTGAACTTGAAGGGCCACCAGCGGCAACAACACGTGCGGTACGAGAACACCTCGAAAACATCTGAGTATTTCACTCCCGCACATTGACTTTCGCTGGTTTAATTGAGCGCTTTCTCGAACAGCGTCCCCTGCCCAGATTGAGAAAAATCCAGTTTCTCGAAGAGTTTTGCGGCAGCGACATTTGCGTCCGTGGTGTGTGCCTCAATGAGTGCAACACCCTCCTCAGACAGGTCATGCATCGCTTCTGCTATGAGATATTGAGCGAGTCCCTGTCGCCTCCGTGGCCCCTCGATGTCAACATGCAAAAGGCCCGCTGCAACAACTCCCCAACCCTGTGAGAGTGGCTGCATATCCCAGAAGGTTGCACTTCCAAGGACATCGTCTGTTTTATTACGGAGTTCATAGCGGCGGAGTGCTACACCAGTTGTTGTCGCCGCTTCCCACCATGTTCGTCGTTCAGGTTCATCGATCACGTGCATCACGGTTCGCCGTCTGATGGCAATATGAAGCCTATTTACTGGAACGCGAAAACCCTCAAGAGGCCGGCGATGAACGGTAATTCGCTGCTGCTGCCGGTACCCTGCCCTTTCGAACATCTGTTGCATCTTTGGTGAAGAATCAAGAATTCCCGGTAGATCAGAGCCACCGTAAAGACCAAGATAGAAACCACGGTACACATCATTTCCACCACCGAGTAGACACGTAGCCCCGGATTCCCGAAGGTAGCTTTCACACCGCACCAACAACTGATCACTAATTTCGTTTTCAAGGGCGTGTGGTGGCACAACCGCGAGAAGGGTTGAGCCGACTCGAGTATCGATACCTTTCTGATCCGCTGTCGGTCCGAATCCAGCATGGGCAAAGCCAACGATCTGGTCGTTTTCAGTTGCCACAACAAGACCACGTCGGTCGAAATAGGGCTTTGAAAAAACGCCTGCCTCAAGTTCAGCAGTGGTCATCGGCTGCATGGCGAGCGGCCCGAGATCAGCAGTCCGCCAGACCTCAGCGAGACGAGGCGGGTCATCATTGCGAAAGCAGCGATACGTGATCACTCTGAATGGCCTCCTTGCGTCGCAGCGTCGCTATTGTCTTTCCGCACAAACACACGGCCACTTTCAACTTTTACTTCATAGGTCTGTTGACGCACATTTGCAGAATACCGGTGTTGTCCTGTGGTGACATCAAACTGCCATCCATGCCACGGACAAGTAAGCACAATACCACAAAGAGCACCTGTTCCGAGTGGTCCCCCCTGATGTGGACAGAGCCCGTCGATGGCATAGAACCGCCCATCAACGTTGGCGAGTGCCACCATTGCATTCGCAGCAACCCGCTCAATACTTTTCCCAGGAGGACACTCGGTTGTAGCTGCGATATCAATCCAATCAGCCATGTAGACTCGCCTGCTTGTTTCTACGGGTTTTTCATTGGTTCTAACCAAAAGGCCATATCAACGTTGTACGCAAAGCAGCACCTCATGCTCTGCAATCTGGGGATGCCTCAAAGTTTTCTTAAAATAAACCATCAGACGCAAGAATGGATCAGGCAACCGCTTGTTTCTCTGAATTCCTTGGTTTTTTAGGTGGTTGTGCAAAACACCGCCAGCGACGGTGCACCCACCAATACTGGTCCGGTCGCCGACGTACGGCCCCTTCAAGCAGGGTCGTATACCATTGTGAGAGATCTGTGAGACTCTCTACCTCCGGTCGGTCCTCACGAGGATCCATCACGCCCTCTACTCGGAGGTCGAAACTAAAGAGCCCATCTCGACGGGTTGCGGTACACACCATGACTGGAGCCTCTGACGACAGGGCAAACACCCCGATAGCCTTATGTACGCTTGCAGGTCGTCCAAAGAAATCGACCCGGCAGCCTTTCCTACCCGCAGCCTGATCACCCAGTAACCCGATTGCTCCATTTTCCTCGAGCACGGCTGCAACATCCGGCGCGCTACCCTTTTTCGGAAGAATCTTCTGCCCTCTTGATTCTCTAAATTCCGTAACAAATTGATCGAGAAACGGATTGTCCAGTTCACGTGCAACTGAGAATAATTTGAGTCCAAAAACTCCAAAGAGAAATGCTGCAAGTTCAAAGTTTCCGTAATGTCCTGAGAGCACCACTTTTGGGCGATCGAGCCACAGCGTTCTGATCAATAGCTCTAGCCCTTCAATTCGCAAGTATCGCCGCCAGGTTGTTTTCCTGATCACCCGTGGAGCGTGTGCTATTTCAATCACCATTAACAAAAGATGTTCCCACATTGCACGACCGGCCTCGTGGCACTCTGCTTCCGTCCAGTCTGGAAACGAACGCTCAATATTGTCAAGTACAACGTCGCGGCGAATATTGACTTTGTAAGCAAGGAAATACGACCACTGCCGCGCCTGCCGCTCAAGAAAACGACGGGGTAATGCCTGCACGATACAAATAGCCACTCTGACAGCCACATACACAGCCCAGTCAATGACTGTGGTTTTGATGCTTCTTTTCATGACGTGCAGCAAAGCCTCTTTCACCATGAACCAACATACCGACGTTTCAACACATTTCAGATTGTCGTCGTTTCATGACCTTTCCCACCAGATCGATTTTCTAGAAACAATCTCTTTGTGCTAATTCAAGTCAGATAACAACAAGAGCATTACACTGAGCCCATTGAAGAGGGCATGCAGAACAATACTTGGCAGAATAGTCCCTCGACGGCGAGCAAGATACCCAGCGGCAAGACCAAAGCCGATCAGCGGAATCCACCCCAGACCATGGCTTAGATGGGCCACGCCAAAGCAGACCGCCGATACCACAACTGCCCAGTCACCCAATTTAACTTCGAGCCACCCTTGAAGAACACGACGAAAAAAGAACTCTTCGGCTATCGGAGCCGCCACAACCGCTGTTACGATGACGAGCCCGATTGCCCATGCAGTGCGATCCGCCTGGAGAAAATCAACAACTGGGTGACTGTATGGTTTGACAAAGCGATCAAGAAACGCAGAGATCGCCAGCAGTGGCGGTACGATGGTGACCCATGTCAGGCCAGCCAGCCAGAGCCCAGTCAATGGAGCCTCATCCTGAAACCCGAGACTTTTCCAAGATGCTCCACGCACTCGCAGAATAAGTGCCGCAACACAAGTGAACACAAGCATTGCAATCGCATTGGCGAGCAACTGGTACCCAAGCACATCGGAGCCTTTGCTGCCAGCAACGGTAACAACAATCTCGGTGCTCGTATTTGAGAATACCTGAGTATCTGAATTTGCAGCAGGAAAATATAACTGCACCACTGCGACACACAGACCCTGACACACAATAAACAGGACGAATAAACTTGCAACATCAAACCCATCCCATGATGCTGGATTTTCTGGCAGTGGGGTAAGCAGGGGTTCACCGCTTCGATAGCGCACGATAAGTTTCACGATACAGAACATGCTCGTGAGACAGAGCATCGTGGCTAAGAATCCGATCAAATCGGTCATGAGTCCTGACTCAAGAGAGGACGCGCAGCGAGCACATATTCAAGACCTGACCAGACTGTTGAAATCACAGCCAACCAGACGACACCGACTGTGACCTGATGGATGGAAACAGAACCAAGCACAAATTCTGGCCAGGTACGAGCCCCTAACTCGAGGGCAATCGCAGCACACTGAAACAGCATTTTTAATTTCCCAGACCAGGCAGCAGAAAAGTCGAGCCCGGTTCGTTCCATTTCAGCTCTGATAGCCGTCACGACAAGTTCACGGACAACAATCACAAGTGCCATCCACGGCAGAATTGCTGATCCCGTTCGGTCTGCGAGCAGCACGAATGTGCCACAGACGATCACCTTATCAACGAGTGGGTCGAAGATACGCCCAAGCCGACTCACTGCACCGTATTTTCGTGCATACCATCCATCAACCCAATCAGTGGCAGCGGCAAACACAAACAGAACCAGAGCAGCGAGATCCTGTCGACCAGCAACGCCTTCAATCAGGGCAAATAAAACAAGTGCTAGCACCAACCGTGCAAGCGAAATAATGTTTGGGACAGTCCAGACACGATCAAGGGCGGAATGTTGAGTCATAGCTGGAAAGTAAACCGGTAAGTAGTCCGTACACCACAAAAAGCCTTTGTACCCTACCTTACTCACGCCAATCCTGCACCTGCAAGCTTGTACGTGACATACGCTGGTGTCTTAGCTGCCAACCGAAAGAACCTCAGGGGCCACCTTGTTTATTTATCTCTCGTTGAAACGCGTGCCACGAGGAGGCAATTTGATAAGCCATGAATTCAATCGGGAGAAGAAAACAATCCTGTTTTCCACACCCTTAACTTGAATGATCTGAACCTACTCCAGACAAAAACACTCTGTTCGCTTCCCAGATTTATTCCAGCACCATCGAATCAAGCAACAAGCAGGTCAAAACCCGCATACAGTGTAATTGAGAAAAGCGAGTCATCACCCACGTAGAACTGGCCGTCAAACAAAACAACCGCCTCCTGCCCAACACCGGGCACGTTCCACCGTGACCTCAGTTGGCCATCTCGATCAATCACGTTGAGTTGATCGATCGAGTCAAACATCGCCAAAAGAAGTTCGCTTGATGGGTCATATGCCAGACCCGCGAGATCAGTCGAGCCACCTTCAATTGCCATCGATTGAACAAATGTAACCCCGGTAGACGATGAGCTTGAAACAATCGGTAAGGCAAACTGATAGATGCGTCCATCACTTTGTAAGCCCGCGTAAAACAGCCCACCTTCTGGATGTGTCGTATCAGGCACAAAGGCAAGTGCCTCAAGACCACGGTTGTCTGCACCGGTCATCCAATTTGTAAGATCAAACGTGCGGACCACCTGACCTGTGGTGACGTCAAACTCAAGAATGCTATCTGGGTTTTCAACGCCAATGTAAATCAGATCACTCGTGTGATCGGCAACAGTGAGAGCCTCAAGATCACCCGGCACATACCAGTTCACAATATCCGACCCGTCAGCATTCATCATTGAGACAATGCCTTCATCACTCACGGCAAAAAGTTTTTGTAGACCATCATGCCATGTCAGGCCACTGGTCTCATATTGACTTGGCAGATTACCGATAGTTGTTCCGGGAAGTACTGATGCAGGAAACTCATACACCACATCACGAGCACTCGCGTCCATACTTTGATTCGTTTCATTCGTAAGCGAATCAAACATGCTGGAAATTCTCCAGACATCGTCTGTCAGCACTCGGCATCGCACAGGATTTCCTAAATGGTTGTCACGGCGTACGACAAGGCTTTTCTGAGCCCCTGCATCATCTGCACCGAGCACCTGAAAGCCACGAATATTCGCTTGAGCATTTTCAGTACCCGTAAAGACAGGTTCTTTATCAACGTACAGACTTCCTGCCGCGTTTTGCGAGAGTGGCAGAGAGCCTTCATAGCTCAGCATCTCCAGCACAGTCACCTCAAACGTCTGGCTCACAATGGCATTGTCACCAGTCGTTTCAAGAACATCATCAAGCCCACCATCTTCAACTGTCACAGTAATCGTTGCAGTACCAAACTGATCTGCAACTGGCGTGAATTTCAATGTGCCTGCTGAACTCTGGCCATCGAAGTCGACTACTGGATCAGGAATCAGACCTGCGCTGTCACTGACAGCCGTGACAGACAGCACCTGAGTTTCACCACCACCTGTGCTCATGCCGACCAGATTGACGGCCTGCCCAGGATCGCCTTCGTTCACCATGACGTTGCTCAACGCATCAAGTGTCGGAATATCGTTCACTGGTGCCACAGCAACACTGACTGTTCGACTCGTGGTGCCATTGTCATCCGGTGTCGCAAGGTCATTATCAAATCCACCATCTACAACGGTTACTGTAATCGTGGCAGTACCGTTTTGATTCGGTACTGGTGTGAAGGCCAAAGAGCCTGTTGAGCCTGGTGATGAATATGTGACTATTGGATCAGGCATCAGGTCTGTGTTGTCACTGACTGCTGTTATCGAGAGCGGCTGAGTCTCTCCGACGCCTGCCGAAATGCCGATCAGGTTGACCGTCCGCTCACCATCATCCTCGTTTGCACTGACGCCACTCAATACATCAAGAGTTGGTGCGTCATTCACAGCGTCAACTGTCAAACTAATAACTTGTGTTTCGGTGTAGCCGTCGTCATCCGTGACGGCCACACTAAAAGAATCAGAACCGCTAAAGTTGGCGTTTGGTGCGTACGACCAAGCTCCGGTGGTGGCGTCGATAGACGCCGTACCGTTGCTCGACTCTGACGTAATGGTGTAGTTGGGAACAGAGGCACCGTCGATGGCATCCGTAAAGACGAGCGTGCCCGTAATAGTGGAATCATCTTCTGAACCTGTGGCTGACGTGTTACCAGTGAAGGAACCAGAGTCATTCACGGATGCGACTATCAGACTAATAACTTGTGTTTCTGTGTGGCCCTCATCATCAGTAACAGTCACAGTAAAGGAATCTGAGCCATTAAAGCTAGCGTTTGGGGCGTAGGACCATGCTCCAGTCGAGGTGTCGATAGAAGCTGTACCGTTGCTCGACTCTGACGTAATGGTGTAGTTGGGAGCGGAGTCGCCGTCGATGGCATCTGTGAAAACAAGCGTGCCTGTAATCGCGGAGTCGTCTTCTGACCCGGTCACTGAGGTATCACCAGAGAAGGAACCAGGGTCATCCACAGATGTCACAGTGACTTCAAACGGCTGGCTCACGATCGCATTGTCACCAGTAGTTTCAAGATTGTTATCAAGCCCACCATCTTCAACTGTCACCGTGATCGTGCTAATACCATGCTGATTTACGACTGGTGCAACAACGAGACTGCCGGTGTCACTCGAATTGGTATAGGAAACCGTTGGGTCAGGAATGAGACCCGGATTACTACTAGTGGCACTCACCCGAACAGGCTGCACGACACCGTCGCCTGAAGAAATACCTGTGAGGGCAATACTTTGCAGTGGGGCATCCTCGTTGAGAATGAGATCGATTGGCGTATTGAATCCTGGAGGCTGATTGGAGGTCACAGGATCGGGAGCCACGCTAAGGAAAAAATCCCACTGTGTCTGGTTGTGTTGCAGGCGGTAGCGATGATTATCAGGTCCCCAGCCATTGACTTCAATGATTCCGTCAGCACCAATGCCGTCGTCGTATACGTTGTGCCCGTTGGCTACGAGATCATCGTAAAGATTTTGGCTATTCGAATAGGGAACAATCCCATCATCAACTGCATGGAGCACAATTCCATTCAAAGAGGGCGTGGGGTTTGGCCCGGTAGGTACCGGTGGTGTATTACCTAGAAAAAATGCACCGCCAAGACCTCCAGAATGCGCTCCAAAGGCTGCGATGTCATCGCTGCGAAAAGTTGCTACGTAGTAGCTGAAATAGGCACCCCACGAATGACCGGTCGTGAATATCTGGGACGTGCTGATGTTGTAGTTCGTGGATGCCCAGCCAATCATATCATCGACGAAAGAAAGATCCGAGGAGGAGCCGCCGCCGCCCAAATCCCACGTCTTAAAATACCCTGAGGATTCAGGGAACAGGACAATGAATCCATTTTCATGGGCAGAGGTTTGCCATCCGTAATAGCCATTTTCCGCCGACCCCCCGCTTTGTTCACTGCTGTTACCACCCGCCCCGTGAAACATAAACAGGAGAGGCGTTGGTGTCGATGGATCGTATGAATCCGGCACATAGTAGCCGAAAGTCCTACCGTTAATAGACGTATAGTCAGGCGAATAGCTAGCGGCTGAAGACTGCCGGGCAAGCGGGGAACTGCTTTCAATTACTACAGTAGGCTGACTGCTTACGACCTCTTCCGTACCCAGTAGATCTGTATACGTGGCGACGACCGATATCACGTTACCGACGTCACGATCCTGAAGCACATAGGTTGGCGATGTGGCATCGGGTATGGGATCACTGGCAGATTTCCACTGATAGGAAATTGACCCAAGGCCATCAGCATCAACAATATTATTTGACGCTGTTAACGCCTGCCCCTCAAATGGTGATCCCGTGATAAGCACACCGCCGGTCGGATCAGCATTGAGCACGACTCGTCGCTCAAGAAACTCGACGGTGAGAGAAGCAGATTTTTCAGAAAATTGCCTCTTCCGGCGAGCTGGCCTTTTTTTCATGGCATCACCGCCAAACCAAGATACTGAAGTGATTGTTCCCAACAAAAATTGATCTGTCTGCAGCAGCCTGCATTCATTCCAGCCACGCGAGCCCTATAATGCCATCGTTTGACTGTTCGATTGGTTGAGTCAAGAAAACTTCAGGGGACGGCAACCATCTCCCAACAGAAGGAGGCATTTTCTCCTAACAAACGAAGGGAGAAATTGGTCCCATAAAAAAACAAAGACACTCTGGCGCCTATGAAAATTCTGCAACGACGCCGGCAAGGTCATACCCGGCGGCTGCAACCATCTGAACAGGCACGATCGTGCCCACGAGGGGAGTGAGCGGGTTCGTGTCTGGTGCCGTGATGTAGACCACACAATCGATATCTG
>ERZ1048872.3500-NODE-3500-length-10018-cov-4.924320_pt1 | contig 10018 bp, 11 predicted proteins | sample MGYA00383100_ERZ1048872 | MGnify/ENA primary metagenome ERZ1048872 (study PRJEB29581, sample SAMEA5548370) | metagenome | biome: marine; feature: coastal; material: water | depth 50 m | study: Short-term variability in the microbial, nano- and picoplankton... | reverse complement strand
TTCCACGATTGTCCATCAGGTTGGGCATGTGACATCATCAACAACAACAACTTGATCGCTGCTGGCGCCGAAGCTGGTGGTCTTGAGCGTTTCCAGCACGGTTCTGGTGAAACACTTCAAACATCAATCGCTGCTGCATATGCAGACAAAGCACCTTGGTTCGGTTACTACTGGGCGCCAACAGCTGTTTTGGGTAAATACCCAATGGTTGCTGTTGAAGTTCCAGCATACAACGCCGAAGGTCACGCTTGTAACGGTGTTGACGGTTGTGAAAACCCAGTATTTGGCGCTTACCCAGCATCAAAAGTTGTTACAGCTGCTGCCGGTTCATTCGTTGAGCGTGAGCCAGCCGCTGCTGAGCTAATGCGCAATGTTGCATTCACTAACGCTCAAATGGGCGAAGTGTTGGCATGGCGCTTGGACAACAACGCATCTTATGACGAAGCTGCTGTTTACTTCCTAACAAACTACAAAGACGTTTGGGCTGGTTGGTTGAGCGACGACGCCAAATCACGTTTGGCTGCGATCCTTAACTAAGTCTTTAGGCTTACACGAACCTTCCCGCCATCGGTGGGAAGGTTTTCTTTTGTATATGGGAGAAAAAAATGGCCTTTTATGACGGTCTCTTCAAAACGTTTGGCATGTCAAACTGGTGTGGTGAAGAAAGTTCAGATGCACCAATGTCAATGGCTGATCTACTTGCGAAAAGTAGTGGTAAAGAAGCCGAGGGTGAATTTTTTCCATTCCCATCCTTGGATAATTTAAGCGAAAGCTGCTCTAGCATCATTCAGTCACGCGATGTGACCAAAGGCATCGAAAATGGTTTTCTTGCTGCAAAACCTGCCTTGAAAAATGTACTTGACCCGATCACTCAACCCCTAAGTTGGATGTTGGACGGGGCTTTGTGGCTTTTCGCAAGTACGCCTTGGTTTATCATGGTTCCGATTTTGGTGGCCATTTCATGGTTTGCATCAAAATCCAAACCCGTAACAATCTTTGTTCTTATTTCAATTATGTTGTTGGGATTGGTTGACCACTATGATGTGGCCATGCAAACGCTCTCAATCATCTTTGTTTGTACGAGCATTTCGGTCATGCTGGGTGTGCCTGTCGGCATCGCGATGTCAAAATCTGACCGCTTACAACGATCAGTCGTGCCGATCTTGGACTTGCTGCAAACTTTACCGACCTTTGTTTATCTGATCCCACTGATCTTCTTGTTCTCTGTGACAGAATCCAAACTGTACGGTATCGCGATTATTCTTTATGCGATCGTGCCGGTTATTCGTTTGACCGATCTGGGTATTCGTCTTGTTGACAAAGACGTTATCGAGGCGGCGAACGCCTTTGGTATGACTTCGCGTCAGCGTTTGACAGGTGTTGAACTGCCACTGGCATTGCCAAATATCATGGCTGGTATCAACCAAACCATCATGATGTCCCTTGCTATGGTTGTTATTGCGTCACTTGTTTCTGCCCCTGGTTTGGGTGTGAACGTTTTGCGCGGTATTCGTAACCTTGAGTTGGGTGTTGGTATCGTTGCCGGTATCGGGATCGTATTGTTGGCGGTAATCTTGGATCGCGTTTCCAAGGCTGCACTATCTCGGGTCGACATGACCCATATGAAACACTAGGGACGCTGAAAATGACGAAAACTCCTAAAGTAAGTCTACGTGGCCTCTACAAAATTTTCGGGGCCGACGACCAAGCCGCCCTGGAACATGTGAAAGCGGGTCTCAGCAAAGATGATCTGTTGGCGCAACATAAACATGTGTTGGGTTTGCAGGACATCAACGTTGATATGCAGGCGGGTGAAATCACTGTTGTCATGGGCCTTTCTGGTTCTGGCAAATCAACATTGATCCGCCACCTGAACCGTCTGATTGAACCTACAGCTGGTGAAATTCTGGTTGATGGTGAAGATGTGCGCAAGCTGTCAGAGGATGGTTTGCGCGAAATTCGCCAAACCAGAATGTCGATGGTGTTTCAAAAGTTCGCTTTGCTTCCACACCGGACTGTAAAGCAAAATGCAGCGATGTCTCTAAAGGTTCGCGGAATGGATGAGGCAACGCAAGACGCCGAAGCCATGAAGTGGCTAGAGCGGGTTGGTTTAGGCGGATATGAGAACCATTATCCGGCGCAATTGTCTGGTGGTATGCAGCAACGTGTGGGCATTGCGCGCGCGTTAACCGCAAACACTGACATCATGTTGATGGATGAAGCGTTTTCAGCACTTGATCCGTTGATCCGTACAGACATGCAGAACCTATTGCTTGAACTGCAAGATGAATTGCACAAATCTATCGTGTTCATCACGCATGACTTGGACGAAGCGCTTAAACTTGCGGATCACCTTGTGATCCTAAAAGACGGTGCAGTTGTTCAACAGGGCGAGCCTCAGGGCATTCTTTTGAACCCTGCTGATCCTTATATCGAGGATTTTGTAAGCGACATTAACCGCGCCCGTGTTTTGCGTGTGCAATCGGTGATGCAGCCAATAACCGGTACCGAATTTGCTGGGGATGTCGATATCCGTGACAACCTAGAATCTTTGATTGGTCGTTCTGAAGGTGACACAACACTACATTACCGTGTGACTGAAAATGGCGAACCAGTTGGTGAACTGAACATGCGCGATCTCGTAAAAGCGTTGGTACCTCGCTTGTCGTCTACCAAGTCGTAAGATATTTACAAGGGTGACTACCCAAAGTGAGAAGGCCGCGCTGAAATTCAGCGTGGCCTTTTTTGTTCCTTAATGCGGAAACCATCGTGTAAAATTTGGTGGAATGATACCTACTTTTCAGGTTAGCTAGGCTCGGGTCTTGCGCCAATATCTGGCCAACAAAAGTATAGCGGCAGCGGTTAATCCAGTCACCAGCCCAGCCCAAACACCTTTGCCACCATAGCCAAGCGTAAAGCCCAGAAAATAACTGGTTGGCATGCCAATAAGCCAATAGCTGATTGCCGCGTAAATAAAGGGTATGCGAACGTCCTGGATGCCGCGCAGCAGACCCAGTCCGGCGGCTTGCAGGCCATCAGCCAATTGAAAAGCTGCTGCCACAGTGATCAGACCAATGCCACTGGCCAAAATTGCGGGACTGGTTGCTTGACTGGTGTCTAAGAATAACGCCAGCAACGGACCAGGAATAGTAAGAAACACCAATATTGCAACAGCGGCAAAGGCCGTTGTCATTGCGATTGAAACGACTCCCAATCGTCTTTGGGCCGATCGGTCATTCAATCCATAAGCGTTGCCCACCAGTGTTGTTGCCCCTTGGGACAGGCCCAGATGCACCATAAAGGTGATCGCCGCCAGTTGCAGTGCAATTCCGTGTGCTGCTAACTCAATCGTGCCAATCCACCCCATCATCACGGCTGTTGCTGAAAACAAACCTGTCTCGGCCAAATAGGTTAGCCCGATGGGCAATCCAAGCTTTGAAACCGTTATCAAAGCCGCCCAATCTGGTCGCCAAAGATTTTTGAACAATTCATGGCGGGCAAGGTGGCGATTGATATAGGCAATCATAACCAGCATCACCAATAATTGTACGCCCACGGATGCTGTTGCCGCCCCGCGTATGCCCATTTCTGGCGCGCCAAAGCGCCCAAAAATCAATATCCAGTTCATCAGGATGTTCAAAACCAATCCGGCCAAAGTTGCCCAAAGAACAATGCTGGTGTGTTTCAAACCTGACAGGTAATTGCGAAATGTTATGCCCAACAAAGCAGGGAACATGCCAAAGGCGGCGATTTGCAGATAATCTTGAGACAGTGTTGACAGTATTTCCGATTGCCCAAGGGCTAAAAAAATTGGCTTGGAAAAGAACAGTAAGGGGAAACTGGCCGCAGCGTAGATAAATGACAACCAAAGGGCCATGCGCGTGACACGACGAACCTGCGTGTCTTCACCGCGCACATCATGAGCCGCCACCATGGGCATCACAGCAAACGAAAACCCACCACCTACAATGAAAACAATGAAATAGAATGATCCCGCAAGAATAGACGCAGCCAACGCCTCGGCGTTATAACGACCCATCATTGCGGTATCGACAATTGAAATCGAAAACTGAGCAAGGTTACCGCCAACAAGAGGCAAGCCAACCAGCAACATGGATTTGAAATGTGGGCGAAGATGTTTCATATATCCGCGCTAGGCCTGTTTTAGAGGCAATGCAAGACCATAGGCACACAAATGATACCCGCAAGCACGGGGCCTCGAGTAAATCAATAAGACGCGTTTGTGTTAGGTAAGCACGATATTGGCCGCCAGCGAGCGCCCATCACGTCCTTCTTCTAGGTCATATTGTACTTTTTGGTTGTCGCTAAGACCTGTCAGTCCTGCGCGTTCAACGGCAGAAATATGTACAAAAACATCAGATCCACCATCTTCTGGTGCAATAAAGCCAAAACCTTTGGTTTGATTGAACCACTTTACGGTACCATTTGGCATCGCAAGTCTCCTTCTGTTCATTCTATCGTTCATTTGAAATGCCAAGTTATGCGCGACATCCCAATGGCCAGTGTACTGTGCTTATGGAATTTGTTAACAAATTTCTTAAAGCCGTCGCAGTTTCGTGAAATTGCCGGTTCCTAAATAAATAAAACGGAGCGTTTTCAATGCAACTCTATGGGCTTAAAAACTGCGATACTTGCAAGAAGGCGCTAAAAACATTGGCGGCAGCGGATATATCTGTGGAGTATGTCGATGTGCGTGCCGATGGGGTGCCGGTTGCCGATTTGAAAGAATTTTTGAAATTCTTCGGTGATAAACTGGTGAATACACGTTCAACGACTTGGCGTGGCCTTTCGGATGACGAGCGTGCCAAGCCACAATTAGCGCTGTTACAGGAAAACCCAACACTAATGAAACGGCCGGTTATTCGCCACGATGGGGCGTTGTTTTTGGGATGGACCGCGGATGTTCAACAATCGCTACTTGGCGATCAGGCCTAAAGTGACTATCTGACAATAAACGAAACAGGAGAGAACATGCGCAACGCGGCACTTATGCTAGGTATTATTGGCGGCCTCATCGGATTGATCGTCGGATTTTTCAGCTTTGGCTATACAGAATTTGTTGATTGGTTCGGTGAAATTCCAGACGTGGCCGAGCAGGTTGAAAACCGAACACTCATTCGCACAGTTAGTTTTCTAGCACCTTTGTTGGCAATTGCTGGTGGTGCAATGGCACGTTCAAATGCGCTGGTTGGCGGCATCTTGTTACTGCTATCATCCGCAGGCATGTATCATGCATTTGGATTTAACGTATTCACGATGTTCCCAGAGGGCATGACGGCATTAGCTGGCATTTTGGCATTGGCGGCAGGTAAACCTGACACGCCCAAAAGCCACTTTTAGTTCAGACGTAAGAATTGGATGCGACGAAAAAATGGGCCCGTTTGGGCCCATTTTTGTTTATTCAGCGGTCTTTTCAATGCCAAGCACGCGATCCAACGAAAGAGGCCCTGCACCACGTACAACTAGAATTAGCAACATCAATACCCAGAAGGCACGTTGATCAAAGATGATTGCGGAGGGGTTGCTATCGAACCACGTGCCGATGAATTTTGCCCCCAAACCGTGGCCGAATACATCAACATAGCTTTGTACGAACACAAAACCGATCATGCCGAATGCCGCGAACCGTGTGAATAGGCCCATAAGGACGGCCACCGGTAGAATGAATTCTGCCCATGTACCAGCCACAGCCACCAACCAATGAAACCAACTTAACTGTGATGTATCAAACCCAACAAGTTCCATTGCTTTGGGGAAAATTTGACCATACGCGCCCGTAGAAGGGCTTAGGAAGCCAAAAAAACCATCGCCTAATTTTGTCATGCCTGATTTGATGAAATAAACGAAAAGTGTTCCTGCAAAAACCAGTCGCGCAGCGCTTGGCAAAAACCAATTGTTGGTGGCGGTTTCTATCTTTGCAAAAATGGATTGGTACATGGTCAGTAGATTGTTCATGGGGTTTCTTTCTTAAAGGGGCAAAGAGCCTGGGCCTGTAATAACAGGGCCAAGGTTTGGCTAAGGTCAAAGTGTGGCACTTTTTCAGTTGTTTGCTCGATTGCGTTGCCAAAAGTAGCGCCATTTTCTATGGCCATAACCAACGTTGCGGCACCTGCTGGCAGCAAATTTGGCCAAGGGTCAAATTCTGGCCGTGTTATTAGGACAGCCTGCCCACCAGGTTCAGGTGTTGGTCCAGCTGGTTCTTGATTGGCAAGCCAGATGCTATAGATGGGCCAACGTGACCTAAGCATGCGAACCGAAGGCGCAAGTTTAAATTGCATTTCCATCAATTGGTCTGGGGGTGTCGTTTGCAATAAATCACCAGAAACAGGTTCCGCATCTGCGGCGTGATAACTTTCGCGCATTGCGATTTCAATGCGGGCGATATCAGGCAAAAAACCAAGTTTTTGAGCGGGCTCAAAACCCTCTAGAAAATTTGGCAAAGCCGTACCAAAATGCATCATCAATGGTGAACTTGGTGGGTTAGCGCGGACAAATTCCAATGTCATCGCACGGAAAAATTCGTCACCAAGCAGCTTTTTAACAACTGGAAAGCCGGTGGCCATTGCATCAAGCAGGCTTAAAATGACGTTGTTGCGATAAACATCAAAACGTTTTTGCGCCGGTCTTCCGTCTGGATTAGAAAGCCCCATAGGCACGTCAGACGTTGGATCCAATATCGCCTCTGAAAACTCAAGCTGCCCGACATTGCTCATATCAAGCGACCTCTGCCAAAGCCGTTTTAGCGCGGGTCGCCTCGGCGGCAAGGGTAGACCAATCCGGAACGTTGTTGTCCCATTCGATCAACGTAGGGCGTGGTCCTGATTTTGCAATCGTATAGGCATAAAGCGCCCAAACTGGATCGACAATCTCGGCACCATGACTGTCGATCAGCAAAGGGGCGCCTGCCTCGTCGTGGTCGGCATCATGTCCACCTAAATGTATTTCACCCACAGAGGCCAAAGGATAGGCATCTATATAGGCGCGCGGGTCCGTTTGTTGGTTTATCGCCGAAACAAACACGTTGTTTACATCCAGCAGTAAACCGCAACCGGTTCTGCGCGTAACCTCGGCCAAAAAATCGATTTCTGAGATGTCGGATTGATCAAATGCCAAATATGTAGACGGATTTTCCAGCAGCATTTGCCGGCCAACGGTTTCTTGAACTTGATCGATGTGCCGTACGACTGTCGCCAACGTTTCTTCTGTGTAGGGCAGGGGAAGCAGATCATTTAGAAAGTGACTGTTGTGACTGGACCACGCCAAATGTTCAGAGAAAAGCGCGGGATTAAGCCAATCAACCAGATGCTTAAGTCGTGCAAGGTGATCTACATCAAGATCACCTTCGCTGCCGATAGATAGCCCAACGCCGTGGCACGAAATAGGAAATGTTTCAGCTAGATGGCGCAATTGGGCAAGCGGGCGACCGCCTTGCCCCATATAGTTTTCGGCATGAATCTCCAGCCATTTTACTGGGCCAGCGTCAGCTAGGATATCTTGGAAATGCTGGGGTTTATATCCAACACCAGGTGCGTTTGGCATTTGGTATTGTTGCGGTGCGCTTGCGTCCAGCATATCAAAAATTCCATATTCATTTTTGCACAAAAAAAGGGTGCCAAACCAAAGCCTGACACCCTTAATGATATTATGCAGGTAGGTCGCGGTCTAGTGCTTCCAAAGAACCCATACGGTCGCCCATTACTTCCATAGTTTCGCAAGTGCCGCCTTCTACGAATGTCCAAGCATTGCCTTGGTAATCAACAGTTGAAGTGCCGGCACATGTTGTACCTGCGCCAGCCGCACAATCGTTGGCACCAGCCAAGGAAACGCCGTAGCATTTTTCTTTTGCTTGAGCGTGTGCAGGAACAGTAGCAGCGGCAGCAAGAGCAGCTGCGACAGAAGCGGCAACAGCCAGTGATTTAACAGTTGTAGACATGGTATTTTTCCTTAGTTGGTTGAAATTCTCTTTCGCCGAAGCGATGAAACAGAATTACGTCGAGGGTGGAATTATTGCCACTCACAGAAGCGTGGTTCACGCGGCGGTTATCTGATGTGAGGAAAAAAGCGCCTACTTATCGTTGTTTTGCAGGGTTTTTGGGGTTACGTTACATTTTTGGCCGATTTTGCAACAAAAGCGGGGTCAAATGTTTCAGTTTTAGAATATTTTGATCAGGCGTAATTTCGAAGATGCCCAAAATTGAAACATTTAGCCGACGAACCCAGTGTAAAGCGATGCAATTTCTTCGCGTTGTCGCAAGGATAATGAAATACGTGGGTCGGGGCATCGCCCTAATAGTTTGACCCAAACGCCATTCGCATTGACCAATTCATCCTGTTCCGGGTGAACATGTATCGGTCGCAGATTGTTTTCCCACGCTTCTTGTACAAAAGCCCGTCGTTTTTTCAAGGATGCAGCTTGTACAATTTGATCCTCGGACAATTGGACTAATTGATTGCCCGGAATTTGTAGGTCCATCAAAGGTAAGCCTAAGCCTAGGCTATTTTTAGGGATGATGATGTCGTCGCATAGGCTGTTCATTGGGAACGCGGCTGGGCGCACATAGCCGGTGCCCATCCAGCGAATAGTTACGGCACGACCGTCTTTGGTTAGCAATTTATCACCGGCATAAAGTTCGTCCAATGTACGAATGCCGTCGGGTGTTTGCATCAACGCGAGTTCAGGCAAGCAGCTGGTTTGCGCTGGTTTATCCTTGGGGGCAACAGGTGTCGGTTTCGACCAAGGGCGTTTGGGTGGTTTCACACGCGACGTGAAGCTATCTTTGGCAGGGTCAAAGACGCTTTCGTTCGTTATTGCTAGTTCCGCTAGATCGTTCATTTCAGTTCCCTAGTTAAGCAACATGCTTGGGACACAGGGACTAAATGCCAATTAATAGATAAAATGTTACGGGGAAAAACACCGCCCCAATGTCATTGGGACGGTGTCAAAAGATCTAAGCGTTTGATGGTGCGTGATAACTACACCAAATCAGGGGGTGTGGCCTCAATGGCCAACGCGGGGACTACTTCGCCCAATTCTTGGACAGTTGATTGTTTTTGACCCAAACGACGTACCGAGACGGTCCGTTCGGCGACTTCTTTCATACCCACGGCCAGAATCACCGGCACTTTGCCCAATGAATGTTCGCGGACCTTATAGTTGATCTTTTCATTGCGGATATCCGCTTCTGCAAGAACACCAGCGGCGCGCAATTCAGCAACCACTTCTTGTGCATAGTCATTTGCATCAGTGACAATGGAGGCCACAACAACCTGACGAGGGGCCAGCCAGAATGGCAGTTTGCCTGCGTGTTCTTCGATCAAGATACCAATGAAGCGTTCAAATGATCCCAGTGTTGCGCGGTGCAACATAACTGGGCGATGTTTTGCGCCGTCTTGACCAACATAGTTTGCGTCCAGACGTTCGGGTAAAACGAAATCAACTTGGTGGGTTCCGCACTGCCAATCTCGGCCAATTGCATCTGTAAGCACAAATTCCAATTTGGGGCCGTAGAACGCCCCTTCGCCTGGGTTCATTTCAGGTTCAATGCCCGCGGCGCGCGTTGCATTTAGCAAAGCGGTTTCTGCGCGATCCCACACCTCGTCCGAACCGGCGCGCACTTCTGGGCGATCAGAAAACTTCACGCGGAAATTTTCAAAGCCAAGGTCCTTGTAAATGCTCGTTAGGAATTCAATATAAACGGCGGTTTCTTCTTCGATTTGGCTTTCTTCACAGAAGATATGCCCATCATCCTGTGTAAATCCACGCACGCGCATAATACCGTGCAAGGCACCAGAGGGTTCATACCGGTTACAAGATCCAAATTCCGCCATACGAATGGGCAGATCACGATAGGATTTCAAACCAACGTTGAAAATCTGAACGTGGCACGGACAGTTCATCGGCTTAAGCGCGTTGACCGCTTTTTCACGGGCATGTTCTTCATCGACCTCAACAATGAACATGTTTTCTTGGTATTTTTCCCAGTGGCCGGATGCTTCC
>ERZ1048872.3497-NODE-3497-length-10025-cov-4.249950_pt1 | contig 10025 bp, 9 predicted proteins | sample MGYA00383100_ERZ1048872 | MGnify/ENA primary metagenome ERZ1048872 (study PRJEB29581, sample SAMEA5548370) | metagenome | biome: marine; feature: coastal; material: water | depth 50 m | study: Short-term variability in the microbial, nano- and picoplankton... | reverse complement strand
GGAGAAATCTGTTTTAATACAGGTATGACTGGATATCAGGAGATAATCACTGATCCTTCTTACCGCGGTCAAGTCGTCACGATGACTTATCCATTGATCGGAAATTACGGAGTCAACCCAGAGGACGCGGAATCCGCATCACCTCACGTTCGAGGACTCGTTATTGGAGAACTCTCACCGGTTGCATCCAACTTCCGCTCACGCCAGTCACTCGGTGATTACTTTGTGGAACACAAGATCCTAGGAATTGAAGGTGTCGACACCCGCGCCCTGACAAAGCATCTCCGGACTGCTGGAGCGATGCGATGCTGCATCTCTACTGAGCTAAGCGCTGAAGATGCAATCCAGGCCGCAAAGGATGCCCCAGCAATGGCTGGATCTGACTTCGTCAAAGAAGTCTCCACTGAGGAAAACTACCACTGGGATAAAGAATCCCGTCTGTGGAACATCCCTAGTCCATCACAAAACCGTGAAGGTCACTACGATGAACTGCCACCAGTGAAATACAAACTAGTGGCTCTCGACTTTGGGATTAAATACAACATTCTCCGCTCCATGCGCCAGGCTGGATTCGATGTGGAAGTTGTCAACTCACGCGCAACTGCAGAAGAAATTCTAGCTCTCAAGCCAGACGGAATCTTCCTCTCTAACGGCCCTGGTGACCCATCAGCACTCGACTACATTCACTCCGAGGTTAAGAAACTTCTCGGCAAGAAGCCAATCTTCGGCATTTGCCTTGGCCATCAAATCCTCACCCATGCCTTCGGCGGCACGACTTACAAACTTAAGTTTGGTCACCGTGGTGGCAACCAACCAGTCAAGGACCTACGCACAGGGAAAATTTCGATCACCGCACAAAACCACGGTTTTGCGACAGATCCGGACAGCCTTCCCGATGACGTGGAAATCACGCACATCAACCTCAACGACGACACCGTCGAAGGATTCCGTCACAAGACGCTTCCTGCATTCTCAGTCCAGTACCACCCAGAGGCGGCACCAGGACCGAATGACGCGAAGTATTTCTTCGACGAGTTCGCCGGAATGATTGAACAATTCCAAGGATAGACTTGGATTCGTTTAGAATATGCTCCGAAAAATCGTAATTCTTTGTTCACTGTTTACGAGCCATTCAGGCTTGGTATTCGCCGAACAAACCTACGAAGCAAACGGCTTCATGTTCCAACACGGAGAATCCGAAAAAGTCACTGTCACTGGCGATAAGATTAAAACTCTGCGTATCGAAAATGCTGACAACAGCCTTTTCATGGTGCAAAACTATGGTTCATCTATCCCCCCTGAGCAATTGCTCGAAAAGATGAGCCAGAGCTTGCTCCAGCAGTTTGAAGAAAATGCCACCGAACTCACCCACAAGACTGCCTCACGCATTCTACTAGGTGAGTCCCGACTTGGCCGATACATTCTATTTAGTAAAAACAATATTCCAAGTGAGTCACTGCTCTTCACATTCAAGAAAGGCAGCGACACCATCTGTGTAATAACTCAGATGGCACTTCAACACAGTAAAGAGGCTGAGCGCATGTTTGCGACTATTCAGAAAAGCCTCAGCATCTCAAACAAGTAAAATTCATATGAATACCATCATCTGTGGTCTCCAATGGGGCGACGAAGGAAAAGGCAAAATCGTTGATTACCTTACCGAATCAGCCGATCTCGTAGCACGTGGCCAAGGCGGCAATAACGCCGGTCACACAGTGCTTGCTAACGGCAAAAAATACATACTCCACCTTGTACCATCTGGTATTCTTTGGGGAAACAAAACATGCATCATCGGTAACGGTGTCGTCATGGACCCCGTTGGTCTCTGCAAAGAAATCACGACTCTGGAAGAACAAGGCATCAGCATCACGCCTGAGCTCTTGCTCATTTCTGATCGAGCACACGTTGTCCTCCCGTACCATCGCGAGCTCGACGCGGCACGCGAGGCTGCTCTCGGCAAAAATAAGATCGGCACCACCAAGCGTGGTATCGGCCCAACATACGCTGACAAAGCAAACCGTATTGGCTTGCGCCTCGCTGATTTCCAAGATGAAGAAACTGCCCGTGAGCTCATTGACATCCGCCTCCAAGAAGCGAATGAAACTCTCACACGCTACGGCCTACCGACATTCACGACCGACCAGGTTCTTGATGAAGTTCGTCCAGCAATTGCACGACTTCTCCCACACGTGACAAACGTGATTCCAACACTGCACAAGGCTTGGAAAGAAAAGAAGACCATTCTGTTTGAAGGAGCCCAAGGCTCACTTCTCGACATTGACTTCGGAACCTACCCATTCCTCACATCCTCCAACACCACCGCTGGTGGAGCATGCACAGGATCTGGACTTCCTCCTACAGCAATTGATCGCGTGATCGGTGTCTGCAAAGCTTACACCACACGTGTTGGCTCAGGCCCAATGCCTACCGAGAACGACGAACTTTCAGCCTTCTTCCACGCTCTAGGTATGGAGTTCGGTGCGACGACTGGTCGTGCTCGCCGTTGCGGTTGGCTCGACACTGTGCTTCTCCGTATGGCCGTTATGGTCAACGGAGTGACGGATCTCGCTGTGACTATCGTCGACGGCCTCGATGCGCGTGAAACTCTCAAAATCTGTGTCGCTTACGACATCGATGGTGAACTCCACGAATTCCCACCAGCGACTCGTTCAGGTTGGGATAAAGCGACTCCAGTTTACGAAGAACTTCCAGGCTGGCAGAGCGACACAACCAAAGCGCGCAGCTGGGATGACCTCCCAGAAAATGCCAAAGCCTATCTCAATCGCCTCAGCGAACTCGTTGGTGCGCCAGTGAGCTTCATCGGCAACGGACCAGAGCGCGAGCAGACGATCATCGTCTAACTCTACGATCTACCCATTTAATAAAAAAGGCGTCACCTTTAAGGTGACGCCTTTTTTGTGACTTAAATTATCCACCAACCTAGTGCACCGACTTCATTAGCTCGGCTAAGACCTGTCTGAGATCTTCGACAGGAATAGCAAAGCTTTCGGCCCGGTTTGCCCGCGCAATATTCATTCCGACACACTCACCATCAAGCTTAAGCAACGGCCCACCAATAGTACGCGCACTAAAAGGAATGTCGGTTTGCAGCACTCTAGGAAAACTGTCTCTGCGCTTCGAATAGTCACCACTCATTTCATCATTTCTAGACTTCTTTTCTTTGTACGCCTCATCTCTAGGCATTAACTCGACATCCGCTTGAAGCAATTCACCATCTCGCTCGAATTCGATAGCGACTTTATCACCAGCCATAAAGTCTCGCACCCTTTCAATCAGCCCTTCACGTGACGTCACCTCGTCGCCCCCAAATTTTTTAATCACATCCCCGGCTTTGAGCCCAGCTCTATCAGCGCCAGTTTCAGGCGTGACTACATGGATTTGCAGAGAATCTTTAATTGGTCTAAATGAAACTCCAATCACAGCGGGAGCGCGACCTTTCACCTCATGAGGCTTGGCGCTAATAATTCCAACATTCACTCGGCGGAGACTCCGGCTTGACGCTCCATTTGCCACAACCCATGAGCCTTGTTCTAAATCACTTGAGTCAGCCCAAACCACAGGAGACAAGCCCGTCGCCTCCAGCTTAAGCAATGCCACATCCCAGCGAGGATCGGTCGCCACAACCTTAAGCTCAGAGTATTTCGTATCCCCCACTCGAACCGACAAGTCACCACGTCCCTCAAGCTCACTCGCTTTTGCTAAAATATAGCCATCCTCACGCACAACGACCCCGTAGTTAAAGCTCCTCCATCCGTCATAGATCACAGCACTGCACTTCTGAAGTGCCGCACGTTGCTCAGAAAAGGCAGCTCGTACCTCTTTACCATTGGTTCGCTCGTCAACAGCCAGGCTGGGCTGAGCCCAAATCATTACTTGAGTACACGATAGCAGCATCACCATCCCTACTACTCCGCTCAATCCAAATGTTTGCTTCATCACTTTTTTTAGATCCACTTATTTAACGTTTCACGAGGTTCAGTTCCACACTCTTCAGTTTTCCATCTCTGCTAAACTCTAGCTTCACGTGGTCACCTTCTGCTAATTTTTCCATCCGTGACTTGAGGTTTGCTTTTGATTTCAAAGCTACTGAATTCATCGATACCAATACATCACCAATCTGAATGCCTGCATCTGCTGCTGGGTAATTCGGCTCTACTTGCACCACCTCTAGACCACCTGACCGCTCTTCCACAGCCACCCCCATAAAACCGCTACCTGGCTTAGGCTTTTCAGCAAACGGCCCATCTCCTATAAATGCCCCCTTCTCTAGCATTGGCCAATCATTATGAAAAACTTGTAGTGGCACGTGCATATTCTGAGCAATTCGTCCACCCACTCGGCTATGGATAGCCACCAGATTTCCATTCATATCAAACAATGGGCCACCAGAGTCTCCACCAATCAAGGTGCAGTCAGAATACACTGTCGCCTCTGACACCTTCACCATACGCCCTAGCCGCACCACCGACCCACGTGCTTTATCAAACCCTCCTGAGTGACCAATCGCAAATACCCAGTCGCCAACTCGCGTCGACGACCGACTGGCGTCATTTTGATGCTCATAAGCAACAAATGGAAATTTCTCGTCGCTCAGAATCTGTAGCATCCCCGCGTCATTTTCAGAATTCAAGCCCAGCGACCTCGCTTCATACTCGGTGCCATCCTCCATGATAACCTTCATTTCTTTCAGTACTCCCGAGATGACATGCGCCGCGGTAAGCACCAATCCATTCTCAGAGACAATCACTCCCGTACCAGATCCTTGGCCCATCTTAATACAGACCGTTGCCGCGCGCGCTTCTGCTAGATGCTTTTGTAAAGATGCCTGAATGGCCAGCAGATCCTCACTACTTTCTGGAACCTTCTTATCATTGACGTATAGCCGTTCTACAGCAGAAGTCGTCGCTAAAGTTGCGATCAGCACGCACACTGTAAGTTTTGCTAGAAGTCTCATCAATTCACAAATTTATTAGATTTGCTCAAGCTAACCTATCTTACCTGGGATTCAACAATCCATTTTCAATTAATAGATACAGATCTACCAAGCCATGAGATAAAAGACAAAAAAAAGACGACCCGCTAGACCGCTCTAAAGGAAACCCCCTAACCTTGAAGAACAGTGAACCTACCGGATCGTCTTGTCCTCTTGCGAAGACATTAGTAATATGTCACCACTTTCCCATTCTGCAAATAGTTTTCGTAAACAATCGAGAAACCTCCGTTTAAAATATTACACCAACTCACTATCACTTAGTGAAATCTATCACACAGGTCGGCCTAAAAAAAATCTTTCCTAAACTGCTCACGTTGCATCGACGGTGGCTGATGGCGGTTGCGATAGCTCAACACGCCCCCACTCATTGCGCCAATCTGCCCACCGAGTCGGCAAGGACTCGGAGATTCTGGGAAATACAGTTTGCGTCTCACCAGCCACACTCCGCCCACTCCGATAAGTAATACTCCACCAGAAATCCAATACACCAGCATAGGCAGCTCAATTTCACCTGCTGAACCTAACATCCCGGCAAGTTTATCAGCTTGGCTGTGGGACGGCGCTTGTTGACCGACTGGAGGGTTTGCTGAATCCACGATCATCTCACGTAGGATTTCCTCCACCCAGAACAAGCGCATAGATAATTGGCCGACGAAGCCGTCGAGTTGATCAAATACGTCTGACTGTTCACGCGCCTTGTGAGCAGCATTCCAAAGCAATTCCTTCACTTGCCACTCTGGCACTCTATCACTCACGCCTCCAGCCAACAAAAAGTCAGAACGCTCCGGAGCACCAATGAAATAATAGACGATGACAAGTGGATCCTTATTCTCCTTAAATACAGCATCATACACCTTTTTCGGAGAATAGTCATCGGGCACTTTTTGTGCTAAATCAAAGAGGTAGACGTAAATAGGCAATTCGGATTCTTCCATGTGCATGTCCAGCGCGTACTTCAAATCTATACGTTCTTGCATACTTAGCATTTGCTGAGGGTCTACCAAATGAGCTTCAGGCTTCTTGCCAAAATAGCGCTCGAGATGAACCCCAGATATCACAGAATTTGCCTCAAGTTGCTTGTACTCATCCAAGCTTGGCTTAGCTTCCACAGCCTCAATAATTACTTCCACGCCTTGTGCTTGCGCAGTGTCATCCCCCGCGGGCTTCGGAGCCTCGGTCGTGAGCAGCCCCCCACCAACCACTAATTCACCCTCTTTGATCCGAGCTTTATCAGCTTCGTTCCAAACCGGGAGTGGAGGCAGTTTGGCAGCCATAACGAGTGACATCGTACTCAGCACCAGCCCTACTAAAAATCTAAGTAAGCTATTCATCATTTTGCCAATCTACGAGACTTTCTCCGCAGTCGCTTCACGTACTTACGAACCCCGCCTAGCATTACATCAATAGCATGCATAAAGTTACATTCCAACAAGTAGGGATGACCTCCTGAGAGAGTGTCAAAAGAGCCCTCCTCGCTCATTGCTCCATCAAGTAAATATCCAACTTGTAAACACACTTCCTTACGGTTCACATCTATAACCAACATCACACATCCCTCTTTCACGGCTGACTCTTGGATATCCTGAAACTCCCCCCGATTCATCAACCAAAAACCATAAGAACGCACATTTTGCTCATCCTGAAGCGAACAAGTAACCACGCTGAAATAAAGCTGGGGAAAGGCTCGTTCAGCTCTAGAAATCCATTTCGCAACCTTCTTTCTCTCTGGAACTCGCAGCACTCCAGCGGCATCATGCGGCCGCCTTACCGTCCTATCAAAATCCTCATACAAGCTATCGAGCTGAGCCAACACCAGACCGCAGTGAGGACATTCCTCAGCAGATAAATGCATGGTTTGTAGACATCTTGGGCAGCGCATGAGACGGCACCATAAACACCCACTCCCGTCACGCCAAGCCCCTACCTAACTTTTTTTTAAGCTCCATTTTCTGACGACAATACAGATCAATGGTGAGCCGGTCCAAATTGCTTCAACTGCACAGTTATACGCATTCTAGAATAGCCAATGGGTGGTGTACTATAGCCACTTATTGACAATTACTTCTCGCTGTATCAATTCTGCTCTATGCCCGCTGACTCAACAAACTACGCCATCGCCCGGATCGACCTGCCGGGTGCGCGTACCCATGGCTGGCAAGTCCGACTTCAAAGACGCGGCATCAAGTACGCCAAATTCTTTGCCGATGCACCACTTGGCGGCATAGATCTATCACTCCAGACAGCCTGCTCATGGAGAGACCAACTAGTAGACCGTCTAGAAAAAGAGGACCGCGCCAGAATTTGCCAGCGCTCAACCCGCAATTCCTCTGGAGTCGTTGGCGTATCCAAAGTGTCAGTAGTCACCAATGGTGCCAGCTACACCTTCTGGCAAGCCACTTGGTCACCTGAGTCGGGCAAGCGCCGCTGCGTCAAGTTTTCCATCAAACGCTATGGCGACACCGAGGCATTTGAGCTCGCAGTTCTCGCCCGCACTGAAGCCATCGGCCATTGATCCTTGGATAGTTTAACGACTCCTTGCATTTTACTCTTCACAGCCATGCCATCCCCCTTCATTCTCTCACCCATGCAGCGTCTGATCGGCTCACTTACTATTTTTCTAGCCCTCGTTAGTTCGAGCTTGGCTTCCGAGCACGTAATCCTGACAGGCGGCACAGCTCTCAGAAAATGGGAAAACTACAGGGTCGAAGGAGATCGACACGACAAGTGGTGGGCTAACTTTGTCCGAGCCTCCACCCTACAGATGGACATCCTCAAAGCGCAAGAAGGTAGATCACCCTCGATCACTTGGTACGTTTACAAAAAATCTTACGAGCTCCGCGGCAGAGAAGACGGCAAACCCTACACAACTTGGATCACCGAGCAGGCTCAAAAACGTGGTGCTAAACTTGTTTGGATCCACTCTGGTGATGACTTCATTCAGAAGTTCAACCGCCTACCAGCTGCTGGCACCCGCAGCTTCAACTATTTCGGACATTCCAATAAACATTGTTTCTTATTCGATTATTCATCGCAAATTCTTGGTGTCTCAGCAGCATGGCTCCACGAATCCGACCTCGAAAAACTTAGCTCACGCCCCTTCGCTAAAAAGGCCGTTTGTAAGAGTTGGGGTTGCTATACTGGTGAAAGCATGAATCGTTTCTGGAAGCAAGCCACTGGCACCAGACTTATCGGCGCTAAAGGCAAGACCGATTACACTGCTCTAAGCTTCGGCCAAATGCCCACAGTCAACGGACGCTGGGTCCGCTAATGCCCAATGTATCATTTTAACATCAATCATTACCCATACGTATTTTCATGAAATTCGAAGAACTCAAAGCACTTTACGACCTCCCATTATTTGACCTCATCAAGAAGTCTCGCGAGGTCCACGACGCAAACTGGATCGACAATGAAATCCAACTTTGCACCCTGCTCTCAATCAAAACTGGCGGCTGTTCAGAAGATTGTTCCTACTGTGCTCAGTCAGCTCGCTACAAGTCTGGCGTGGAATCTGAAAAGCTGATGGAAAAAGAGGACGTCATGGCCCGCGCTCGAGTGGCTGCAGCCTCTGGCTCCACACGATTCTGCATGGGTGCTGCCTGGAAGGGTGTACGCTCCGGCACCAAGCGTTTCGACCAAGTCGTTGAAATCATTGAAGACGTTTCCGAGCTCGGCATGGAAGTCTGTGTCACACTCGGTGAAGTCGGCGCGGATGAAGCAGTCCGCCTCAAAAAAGCAGGTGTCACGGCCTACAACCACAATGTCGACACATCACGTGAACACTACCCAAATGTGGTAACTTCACACACCTACGACGATCGCCTGCAAACAATCAAGAACGTCCAAGACGCTGGCATGGCTGTATGCTGTGGTGGTATCCTCGGGCTTGGTGAGACAGCGGATGACCGCCTCAAGATGATTGAAACAATCTCTGAGCTCAACCCGCAGCCAGAATCAGTTCCGATCAACTCGCTGATGCCAATGCCCGGCACACCGCTTGGAGATTCTGACCCAGTGACTATCTTTGATGTGATCCGGATGATCTCCATCACACGAATTGCAGTACCAAAAGCCAAGGTTCGCCTATCCGCTGGTCGCACGCAGATCTCTGAAGAAGGCCAGGCAATGTGCTTCTTCGCTGGCGCTAACTCCATCTTTTACGGTGATAAACTTCTCACAGCTAAGAACCCAAGCATCCAGAAAGATCTCGATCTTATCGACAAGCTAGGCCTCAGCACCAGACAGCCTGATCCAAACATGGAAATCCCTAAGGCTACTTGTCATAAGGAAACCAGCCCGTGTTGCGGTTAGTCTTCATGCGTACATGATGAACTTTTTCATGCCCTGCTCGCTGAGTAGGGCATTTTTGTCTCCAACACACAATCCTCTAACCTAACAAGTCACCCTCGTTTTGCACAAAACGATTTCCATCACAGGCATCTCAGCCATTTCAGGTCTCGGCACCACGCTTAGCGCACATGCCGAAGCCATGGAAAGTGGCCGGACCGGCCTGCGCCCGCTCAATACATTGTTAGGTGAGCGCATCGACTGCGGTGACCTGCAAGCGTCATGGATCGAGGACCGTTCAATTCTAAACTCACGCAAATGGGCACCGGCATCTGCACTCGCAGTCCATTGCGCCAAGCAAGCAGTCGCCGATGCTGGAATTGAAGGGGCTGACTTAAAAAACGCGGCAGTCATCGCTGGTTCTTCGCGTGGCAATGCCTGGCTCGGCGATTGGCCTGGCCGCCGTCCATTCAAGCTCATGGCAGCCTCTAACTCGATGCACGGTGAGATTGCCTCGGCAGTCACTATTGAGCTGGGCATCACTGGACCGTGGCAAACGACCGCCTCTGGTTGCGCTGCCTCACTCGACGCCATTGGCATGGCTTGGATGATGCTTCAGACCGGTGTCGTCAAGCACGCCATCGTCCTAGGAATCGAGCTACCCCTAGTCCCTGAAATCGTCCAGGATTACATCGACACAGGCGTCCTTAGCACCAATGGCATC
>ERZ1048872.3494-NODE-3494-length-10028-cov-6.725258_pt1 | contig 10028 bp, 5 predicted proteins | sample MGYA00383100_ERZ1048872 | MGnify/ENA primary metagenome ERZ1048872 (study PRJEB29581, sample SAMEA5548370) | metagenome | biome: marine; feature: coastal; material: water | depth 50 m | study: Short-term variability in the microbial, nano- and picoplankton... | reverse complement strand
GAGCCGGCTGTGATTGAGTTTGGTGCGCTTGAGGATGATGATGAGTTCGCGCATGACGAGCGGATAGACCAAAAAGCACAAGGCGAAAGCCCTACGCTCGCTTTTTCGGAAGGTTCCGCTGACGAACATAGCGAGACCCCAGTGATGAACAAAAAACAACGTGGTAGGGACGAGGCACCATCGTCAATTGGGTTCGAAGATTCCCGGCGAGCGACTGAGTTTGCTGTCGAGGCTTTGATCAAAGAAGCACAGCAGGGGCTCGAGAATTTTCCGAGTACACGTGAGGTGTCAGCAGAATCACCAAGCGTTCAGAATGATAAATTGTGCATGGGCTCAGATATAGAGCTCGTGTTCGACCCGCCGTTCGACTCAGAAGACGAAACGAGACGCCCGGACCCATTTGCAGAGTGTTTTGCAGAAGAGGAAGATGTTGTTGAACGTTTTGTCATGGAAGGTCCAGATGATTTTCATCGCCATCTTCACGTTGCCAGCCGCGAAGGTCGATCCATGAGTCGGCAGCTTTCAGAAATAGCTCACAGTGTGCCGGAAAAGTATGAACAGGGCAGCGACTGCACTGAGGATGTTCATGCCTCCTCGGCAGCTACACCATTGGGAAATAAAGTGGCGACGGAGGGCGGAGCCGAAAGTGAGCCAGACGATTCAGATATGGTCATTATTGAGGAGGATCATTACGCTGATGCTCAAAGCAGTAATTCAACGGTTGCCGCAGTTCGGCTAAGTGACTATTCTCGGCTCTTTGCTCGACTCCGGCGAGGTGGTCAGATGAAATCTTCAAGCTGAGCAATCTTTGCAATGTGACCGTTCACTTGTTGGTACGGCGAAAAAAAAGCAAGTCTTGAATTGATGGCTTGTTTTCTCTCGTTAATTCAATTTCATATTTTGTCCGTTCCACTGCTCTGTAATTGCTACTGTAAGGGCATGTTTTCTTTGTGCCTTTTGGCACCATGGGTTCTTTCGTGAATTTTTTGCGGGAAGATTTGCAGGCAAAATTGGGATGTAACACCGGAAGGCTTTTTCAGTTGAGCGAGAATGGCTCAGAAACCCTATCGTGTTGTGCTACTCATTGCAGATTCATAAATGGAGGAGGCAGGAATGAAAACCCAGAAACCATGCGTTGGCATTCTCACCAGCGGTGGTGATTGTCCAGGACTCAATGCAGTTATAAGAGCGGCTGTTCTTGCGTCTGAACGGCTCGGGTACTCATGTATTGGTTTTTTGCGAGGATATGAGGGCCTTGTCGATCCGGTGGAATATATGCCGCTTACCCCGGCGAATACGAATGGTATTTTGACGACAGGCGGAACGATTCTTGGTTCAACAAATAGAGGACAGTTTTCAGCAACTGTTGGTGAAGACAATCGCCTTTCTATTGATCAAGGTTTGCTCGCCAGTGTTGCTCGGACGGTGGATCAGTTAGGTGTAAGTGGATTAATCTGTATTGGGGGGGACGGATCACTCGCAATTGCAGAGCAGTTTCATCAATTTGGCATACCCGTGGTTGGAGTTCCGAAAACAATTGACAACGATCTTGGAGCGACGGCATTTACGTTCGGTTTTGATTCGGCTGTTTCGGCTGCGACTGACGCTTTAGACAGACTGCGAACAACCGCAGCGAGTCATGAACGAATTATGGTACTTGAGGTAATGGGTCGTCACGCCGGTTGGATCGCACTCCACTCTGGTCTGGCTGGAGGAGCTGATGTCATTCTTCTCCCTGAAATTACTTGGAACTTTGACACTATTTGTCAAAAAATAATGAATCGTGAATCAGTAGGTCGACGGCATACATTAATCGTGGTTGCGGAGGGGGCAACATTGCCGACGGGTGATCTGGTTTGTATGGCACCAACAGCAGTCAACGAACAAGTGAAGCTCGGTGGAATTGGCCAGATCGTTGCGGGAGAAATTGCAAAACGATTAGATAGGCAGACTCGCACTGTTGTTTTGGGGCATTTGCAGCGAGGTGGAAGCCCAACCACTTTTGATCGGGTATTGGCTACAGAATTTGGGGTGCTGGCAGTACAGCTGATACAGAAAGGGCGGTTTGGGGAAATGGTATGCTATCGTCCACCAGAAATTGAGAGTGTTCCGATCGCTTCTGCGATCAAACTACTCTCGCAAGTTGATCCGAATGGTTCGGCCGTACAAACTGGTCGTGGACTGGGAATAAGTTTTGGGGATACTGGCTGAATCGCAGCAAGACATCCATTATTTAATTGTGTCAGGAGCAGATCATGGCAGCGAATGATAAGGCAGCAGGGCGAGTCGCAAGCGTGATGCAGGAGAACCGCTTGTTTCCGCCACCGCAAGAATTTTCAGGCCGATCACGAATCGGATCGATGGAAGCGTATCAAGCTTTGTATGACGAGGCTGCCAATAACCCCACCAGTTTTTGGGCGGAGCGTGCGCAATCATTGCCGTGGATGAAGCCATACGAGGAGGTTCTTCGGTGGAATGCTCCACATGTAGAGTGGTTTTCGGGAGGGCAGACAAATGCTTCAGCCGCATGTGTAGACCAGCATGTTGAAGCCGGACTCGGTGATAAGACTGCAATCGTATGGGTCGGTGAGCCTACTGGTGAACGACGAACAATCACATTTCGAGAACTCCAGGAAGAAGTCAGCAAAGCAGCTGCAGGCTTATCAAGGTTGGGTGTGAAACAAGGTGATGTTGTTTCTATCTACATGCCAATGACGCCGGAACTTGTGATTGCAATGTTGGCATGTGCAAGAATTGGCGCGGTGCACTCAGTTATATTTGGTGGTTTTTCGAGCGAAGCAATTGCTGATCGTAATAATGATGCACAGGCTGTAGCTGTAATCACGTCTGATGGTGGATGGCGAAGAGGAAGTGCTTTGCCACTCAAGTCCAATGTCGACGAAGCTGTCGCGAAATCACCCACCGTGAAACACGTTGTTGTTCTAAAACGAACCGGCCAAGAAGTGACGATGGTCAATGGGCGTGACGTATGGTGGCACGATATGGTCGATGCTGAGTCCGGAGACTTTGCACCGGTACCCATGGATTCAGAGTCACCACTTTTCATCCTCTATACGAGTGGTTCAACCGGCAAACCCAAAGGAATCAAGCACACAACAGCTGGTTATCTGCTCTGGGCGAAAACAACAGCAGAGTGGGTTTTCGATCTTCATGATGACGATCTGTTCTGGTGTACGGCTGATTGTGGCTGGATAACGGGACATAGTTATGTCACGTATGGACCGCTGGCAGCTGGTGTTGGAATTCTTATTTATGAAGGTGCACCAGATTCGCCTCATCAAGGGCGTTTTTGGGAGATCATAGAACAGGAAAAGCCAACTATTTTTTACACTGCTCCAACGGCTATTCGGGCATTTATGAAATGGGGTCCCGAACATATTGACGGCAAAGATCTTTCGAGCCTTCGGTTACTTGGCACTGTTGGAGAAGGCATTAATCCAGAGGCATGGATGTGGTACCACGAGACAATCGGCGGTGAACGCTGCCCCATTGTCGATACATGGTGGCAGACAGAGACGGGTGGAATCATGATGAGCCCGCTTCCGGGGTGCACGCCCACAAAGCCAGGAAGTTGCACGCTGCCGTTGCCAGGAGTTTGTCCAGAGATTGTTGATGCCTCTGGTGAGCCTGTTGAACAGGGCGAAGGTGGCTGGCTTGTGATGACGAAGCCTTGGCCCGGAATGCTCCGTGGGATCTGGGGAGATGAGGAACGTTTTATAGAAACGTATTGGGAACGGGTTCCAGGAAAGTACCTCGCTGGTGACAACGCAAGGCAGGATCAGGATGGCTACTATTGGATAATGGGCCGTATAGACGATGTACTCAATGTGGCTGGCCATCGACTTTCGACGATTGAAATTGAAAGTGCATTGGTAAGCCATTCTTGTGTTGCAGAGGCAGCTGCAGTTGGACGTCCGCATGACGTCAAAGGTGAGGCCATTTCAGTTTTTGTCACACTGAAGTCTGGTGAGCCAGATGAAGCACTGAAAAAAGAGTTGCGGCAGCACGTTCGTCAGCAGATCGGTGCGATTGCATCACCGGATGACGTTCACTTTACGGCGACTCTTCCGAAGACACGCAGTGGCAAAATTATGCGACGCCTTCTGCGGGATATAGCTGCTGGTCGTGAAACAGTTGGTGATACCACGACGCTCGAGGATTACACTGTGCTTGCAAACATTCGCAGCAGCGATGAATAAACGTGAGTCGGATATATCTTCGGTTTTTTGTGTTGGAAACAGCGCGTTAATCTGTCATTAAAACCGATGTATCTGTGCTACACCGTGCAGAAGTGGCCTATAATTCTGAGGTTATAAGCTGTTTTAACTGTAGACATTGTTATCTAGTGGTTCGCAGTCACCTCGGTAATTATGTCACTCTGCTTGTTTTGGTTTCATGAAAACGATGATAAATGTGGTCTCTCTTTCAGTTGCAAAATTTTTCTGGTGTATTTTCGCTTGGATATTATGGGGAATTATTTTCTCGCTACCCATCTACGCAGTGACGGTGGGTGTTGAAAATTCGATTATGACTCCGTCTCACCTCCAAGGTTTTTTAAAGGCGAGCTGTGTTGATTGTCATGATGGCCCAGACGGCGAGGCAGGATTCGATATCAGCAGAACCATTGTCGCTGGGATTGATTCCAAAGAAATTGAGTACGATCAGGCATGGGTGAGAATAATTGATCGTGTCACTGCGGGTGAAATGCCACCACCAGAGGCAGACCAGCCCACATTTAAAAATCGGAAGAAATTTATTGCGGAAGCTGGGCAATGGCTTGAGACAACGCAGAAAAATCGAGATCGTACTTACGGCCGTGTGCGTGCTCGTCGATTGACACGCTTGCATGTCGAGCGATCGTTGCATGATATTCTGGGTGTCGATATTCCCCTCGTTAAAAAATTACCAGATGAAGGCCGTCCTCGCGGTTTTACAACCGTCGCGGAACACCAAACGATGTCTCGCTACTATCTTGCCCAGCATCTCACGGTAGTGGACGATGCGCTCGATGAAGCATTTCATCGAGCACTCAGCCCATCTCAACCATGTCATAGGGACCTTGGATCACAAGCAATTGCCAGACAAAATCCGAAAAGACGTTGCCGAGAACCTGAAATGCGAAAGGGGCAGGCTGTTGTGTGGTCGTCCACAATGGCGTACTACGGACGTATTCCTGCCACAACAGCACCTGCTGATGGTTGGTATCAATTTCGTGTTTCGTGCTCTGGGATAAATATGCCAGAGTCCGGTGGTATCTGGACGGCCATCCACTCTGGTCCTTGTGTCTCTACGGCACCCATTCTTTCAGCAGTAGAATCTTTCGAAGTTGGTGATACTGCAACAACAATTGAATTTGAGACATGGTTACCCAAAGGGCACATGCTGGAGATCAGGCCACAAGACAGTACTCTCAGGCGGGCAAGTTTTCGTGGGGGCCAGGTCGGTGTTGGCGAAGGGGAGCGACAAAAAGTCCCAGGAGTGGGTATTGATAGAATTGAAATGCAGCAGGTGCATCGTTATTCCGCGACGGATGTGCAGCGAAAGTTATTCGGTTCCATGCAGTTTGAGGCTGTTAAAAAAAAGCCGGATCAATTTAAGCCCTTGCCTGAGAAACCACGGCAAGAACTCGCTGATCTCATTCATGCTTTTGCTTGTCAAGCTTTTCGTCGAGGTGTGAAAAAGAAAGCAGTTGTCAATGCAGTAACCCTCGCATCAAACTTACTTTCAGAGGGCCAGTCATTCGCTGATTCATTGCGGGCGGGGTATCGGACTGTGCTTTGTAGTCCAGAATTTTTGTATCTTGAAGAGCATCCGGGCTCACTCGATGATGAAGAGATTGCCTGCCGTCTGAGTTACTTTCTGACAGGGAGTCCGCCCGACAAGACCCTTCGGAAATTGGCTATAAAAAAACAATTATCTAACCCACAAGTGCGTCGGCAGCAAGTTGATCGCTTGCTTGGACTTGTTCCAGAAAACAGTACCCATGAAGTTGGTCTCGATACCCGGTGGATGCAGTTCGTGAAAGATTTTTCAGCGGAGTGGCTTGATCTCGACCAGATGGATTTCACACAGCCCGATAGAAAGCGCTACCGTAGATATGATCCCATTGTTCGAATGGCAATGCTTGATGAAGTACACGCATTTCTAGCAGACATGTTGTCCGAAGACCGTCCAGCGAAGAATCTTGTGGCAGCCGACTACACCTACCTCAACAGTCGGCTCTGCCAGTATTACAATCTTGAGCAAGATGTTGGCAATGGTATGCAAAAGGTAAATGTTCAGCAGGCTTCGCATCGCGGTGGTTTGCTCACGCAAGGGGCAATCCTCAAGGTGACCGCGAATGGAACTGCGACATCACCGGTTGTCCGAGGTGCCTGGGTAGCTGAGCGTCTGTTAGGGCTCAAGATCCCACCTCCACCCGCTGGCGTGCCTGCTATTGAACCGGATATTCGAGGAGCTACTACGATACGAGAGCAGCTTGTAAAGCATCGTGATGATGAGTCATGTGCCAGTTGTCATCGCCAAATGGATCCATTTGGCTTCGCACTTGAATCATTTGATCCAGCAGGACAGTGGAGAAGTCACTATCTCGCTGTGAAAAAAGGCAAAACCAAGCTTGGATTTACAATCGAAACAGAAGGTCAGTTGCCAAATGGGCAGCACTTTTCAGACGTTGATGAATTGAAGCAACTGCTTGCCTCACAGCCCGAAAAGATCGCGAAAGGTGTCGTAGCACATCTACTTGTCTACGGAACGGGTGGGGAATTATCGTTCTCGGATCGCCGCATAGTCGATCAAATCGTTGCCAGTGCTCAAAATTCGGAGTATGGATTCCGATCCCTCTTAAAAGCTGTCGTCACAAGCCCTCTTTTTGTTGAAAAATAGGGATAAAAAGACATCGTGGCAGACCACGCGCATAACATGTCATAAGTAGGTGACATTTGAATGTACAGTCTCCAAAGGAGTAAAAAGTGGCATTACGGGTTCGTTGTGATTTTCAGAAGCGTCTTAACCGTCGCACCATTCTTCAAGGCGCCGGCGTCTCAATGGCGATGCCGTGGCTTTCGGCCATGGGGTCAGCATTTGGTGCTACAAAAAAGAGCGTCCCGAAACGGTTCGTTGCAATGACTCTGGGACTGGGTCTACTCGCTGATAATTTAAATCCAACCAAAGCTGGTAACGCCTACGCTCCCTCGGCATATCTAAAAGATTTCCAGGATTTGAGAGATTCCTTTTCGATTGTCTCTGGCACTTCTCATCCGGGTGTGAATGGTGGTCATCGTGCAGAGTCAAGTCTTTTATCAGCAGCGCCGATGTCAGCAGGGATACCCTCTGGGAATACGATTTCAGTTGACCAATTATTGGCAAAACACTTAGGGCATGAAACAAGGTTCCCTTCGCTAGTTTTATCATTGTCCGGGAGTAACAGCCCCTCGTATACCGAGAATGGGTCAATGATTCCGGCAGAGTCATCGCCATCAAAGCTGTTTTCAAAACTTTTTATTGCAGATTCGCCGGCTGATCGCCGCCGCCAGATGCATCGAGCTCGAGAGGGCAGAAGCATTATGGACGTTGTTGCTGATGATACACGTTCACTAAAAAGACGTGTCGGTGCCGGTGACAGAGATCGGCTTGATGCTTACTTTACGAGTGTTCGAAATCTTGAAAAAAGGCTTGCATCAAACGAAGCCTGGGTTCACCGTCCGAAGCCAACGGTGAAAGAATCAAAACCCATAGACATTAGTAATCCACATGACTTTATTGCTCGTCAAAGGCTGATGAGCGATATGATCCGATTGGCACTGGCGACAGATTCTTCACGGTATGTGGTGTGTCACTTCGGCAGTGGATCAGGGGTTGTTCCAATCGATGGTGTGGAAGAGGGGTATCACACGCTGAGTCATCATGGACTTGATGAGGAGAAAATGGCCCAATTGGCGATCGTAGAGAAGGCAATTGTTGACGCCTGGGGAGATTTTCTTCGCTCGTTGCAAGAGACCGATGAGCAAGGAGAAAGCATTCTCGATACGACAAGTGTCCTTTTGACAAGCAACCTTGGCAATGCTTCGAGTCACTCCAACAGGAATATGCCAGTGCTTTTTGCAGGCGGTGGTTTTCGGCATGGGCAACACATTGCTTTTGATCAAAACGAGAACCATCCACTTCCGAATCTATATCTTTCCATCCTTCAGCAGAGTGGTCTCTCCGTAGATCGGTTTGCTACGTCAACTGGAACGATGCCAGGCCTGGAGCCAACCAAAACATAATAGGGATGCCCCCGTAGGGTTTTTGCTTGTTAGGAATACGTGTCCCCGAAATCAATCGTATGACAGTACTACATTGAATAACCAACACCATCGTGGGAGTTTTAAAGTGACAGACATAAGAGCTATATTGAAGAAATCGCGTGCCTTTACGTTGATTGAACTTCTTGTTGTCATTGCGATTATTGGAGTTTTAGTTGGTCTTTTATTACCGGCAGTCCAGCAGGCTCGCGAGGCGGCTCGCCGCATTTCATGTACAAACCATTTGAAACAAATGGGGCTTGCAGTTGCGATCAGTGCAGATACCCAAAAGCATTTTCCATGTGGTCGGCAAACCCGAGATCCTTTTGATGTGTCCTGGGCATTTAGACTGTTGCCTTTCATGGAAGAACTACCAACTTTTAATGCACGTAACAAAGATACAACGGTGCCATGCTGGGATATCTCGAATGCAACAGCCTTTCGGACGCCAATAGCTACTTATTATTGTCCGAGCAGGCGAAGTCCGGCAGCAGATCGAAACTTCGATAACAATAATGGCCCGCCAGTTGCTGGCGCAGCGGGTGTTGCAGCAGGCGGTGATTATTCGGCATGCGGTGGCACGTACTTCAATTATGCGACACCAGAAGGTGGTGCCGTTGACCCAAAACGTGCGGGAGTAATCCATACATTTTCAGAAATACGACCAGCGCAGTTAACAGATGGCCTTTCGAAAACCATGGTCATTGGAGATCGACATATTCCGCCTGTTGATCCAGCTTCAGCAACCGGTATGGAACACTACAATCAGGGCGATACAGCATTCATGCCGTCGGATACCCCGCACACGCTTTTTCGGGATACGTATCGCGGGTTAGCTTCAAGTTCAAAAGACACCAATAATCGAAAATTTGGCAGCCTTCATCCTGGCGTAACGCAGTTTGTCATGGCGGATGGGCATGTTGAAGCGCTAGCTAATGACACTGACATTGATGTACTGTTGAAGTATGCCGCTATTGGCGATGGCGAGGATCCGTCAAATGTTGATGACGGTCCAGGTGATAGCAACAGTTACGACTAGTAGAAAATTACTCTGTGGAGTGAGAGGTAATTCGCATGGCAAAAAAACAGCAAAACACGTCGAATGGTTTGAGCAGATTGTTTTTTTTCGGGCTTGCCGTATGTGTCGGCGTTGGTGTGCTGATGTATTTTTTTTCAGGTACTAATCTGGCCTCAGAGACAATGGTGATGCAGCGACAGGTTCTCAATGAAAGTAGTGATCCGACACTGAGTAAAAATGCAATACGGGAAATCATGCGGAACATTGATCAACTACCAACAGAAGAAATACGAAAGGTTCGGCAAGATCTTGGACGATCTGTGGGCCAGTTGTCGAAGCAGTCTGCAGAGAAATATCTGCAGTTAAGTAAAGCTGAGCGTCCCGCATTTCTTGACGTAGGGCTTGGGAAGATGCAGGTTGCCATGGCTCTTTTTGATGCGACAAATCCTGGTGGTATGCCAATTCGTACACAAGAAGCTGTTGATCGCCGGGAGCGTTACTGGAAGCAAAAAGAAGCAGCGAAGAAGAAGCCTCCGGAGGAGCAGAAAAAACCAAAGCCAAAGCCAACCGAGAAGCCAGACGATGGTGAAAAAAAGAAGCCGACAATTTCTCCCGAGAAACTCTACTTCGAAGCCCTTCTAAAGCGAGCCGAGGAAAAAAATATCGATCTTGGACGATTCGGGAGATATTACGCCGGAGGCAGG
>ERZ1048872.3492-NODE-3492-length-10030-cov-5.901955_pt1 | contig 10030 bp, 10 predicted proteins | sample MGYA00383100_ERZ1048872 | MGnify/ENA primary metagenome ERZ1048872 (study PRJEB29581, sample SAMEA5548370) | metagenome | biome: marine; feature: coastal; material: water | depth 50 m | study: Short-term variability in the microbial, nano- and picoplankton... | reverse complement strand
ACGACCAAGAAGGGAATAAATCCCCCATCCAAAGGCCGCCACCAGCATCAAGCCACCAAAACGAAGATCACCTAATGCGGCATCCCCATTCGGCCACAATACATAGGCCAACCCCGTCATCGCAAAAACAGCACCAATAACGCGGCGGCGCGGCATGTTTTCACCTAACAGAAACGCCGCGGCAAACATGGTCACTTGCACACCACCAAAAAGGATCAAGGCACCTACGCCTGCATCCAAGCGCACATAGGCTAAAGAGAACGCTATCAGATAGGCCGTTAATCCAAGCACTTGCCAGTGTCGCCCTGCAATAGAAAAAGTGAGCTTTTGATCCCGCACAACGATCATGATAGCCAGCGCAACCGCACCTGAGGCGACGCGGATCATCGAAAATGATAAGGGATCAATCGCACCATCCGCAATTGCCATTCGATTTATTACCGAATTGGCAGCAAAGGCAATCATGGTGAGGGTTGTAAGAATGAACAGACGCATAGCGCCCATTCATTCACAGCAATTCAGTGTCGGCAAGCCAACAAATTGGTGATCAGTCACAAGCCTTAGCAAAACATGTTTCAAACACATGTACCCAACCATTGTTGTAGCCTTCGCGCATGGCAGCAGCGCTGTCCCCGAAGACTTCCCAGCCGTGATGGGTCAGAGTTACTTTTGTCATATCACCTGCTGCTTCAAAAATGACGTCAACAAACGATGCCTCATCGGCGGATTTACCAATGTGCCACGCAAGAGACAATTTGCTGTGGGGTGAAAATTCGCGGGCGGATCCCCAAAGCGTTTCGGTTCCGTCATGCATCACTTCAATGATTTCTCCGCCTTGCTTGGCATCAAATTTCACCTCGCGGGCGATTTCGCCGCCCATGGCCGAAACTGAATGTTTTTCTTTGGGCCACCATGCATTCAGATCATTTGCAAATGTGTTGAATGCCGTTTCTTGCGAACAAGGAACAGAAATTGTTTTTACGACTGGTTCTTGCATTATTTTTCCTTATTGGGTGTTTTTGTTTTTTGGGCTTGGATATGGTCAGCAAATGCAGTCAGTGCATCATCCCAAAATCCATCGATATAACGTCGCAAAGGCGCCAGCCCTTGGGGATCAACCGCATAAATCCGTTTGGTTCCTTGCGGGCTGGCTGTAACCAAACCTGCATTTTCCAACACCTTAAGATGCTGCGAAACCGCTGGGCGGCTGATTGGTTGCGTTTGCGCCAAATCGGCAACTGACATTGGGTTCATCGCCAAAGTTTCAAACAGCATTCGACGGCGCGTATCAGCGAGAGCAATAAGTGTTGATTCGTAAGTCATAGCTTACCGTAAGTGAAAACTTACGTATTGTCAAAACTAATTCTTCCCCGGAAATTGTTGACAGAATCTGGATGCCATCCCAAAACTTTGTAAGGCCCACATTGAAGGCAGTATAAATGAATGAAGCCGCCGTATTGGAAACTGTGTTGACGCAACTCAAATTGCTACATGCCACGCACCCAGAGGTTCATACGTTTTGCTCTTTTCCCGATGACGTACACACGCAGAAAATTGCGCCCGTCCACAGACCGCCAAGCGATGCCATGCAAATGGAAACTGGGTTGGGTGAAAGCCTTTACCCCGAACTAAGGGACGCGCTGGTCAAACTATCGCGCTTTGCGCAATGGCGCGAGGCTTACAAAGATACGGATAGTGATCCCGACTTTATGAACCGTTTTGGATGCTATGAAATAGTTGGCGTTGACGCCCTACTCGCCAGCGCAAAAATGCGAAGTTTTCTGATCTACCATCTACGGCACTTGCATTACCCATGGCACCATCACCCCGCAGAAGAGCTTTACATGGTAATTGCCGTAGAGGCTGAATTTCACTTGAAAGGAAGGCGGGCTGAAACGCTAACGTCGGGACAAACATCCTTTCACCATTCTAATGTGCCCCACGCATTAACCAGCCACGATCACCCAGTAATGGCCTATGTTGTTTGGCGCGATGATTTTGATGTGGCACCCGTTTGGAGTAACAAATAAATAAATCGGCGGTCTTGGAAATGAAATCGCCAAATTCCATCAATTATTCAATATCGCGTTGAAGTTTAGCTTTTTGTCGAAGTCTGTTTAAGAACTATCAAACGTTTTGGGTCGATCTGCGTGACCTCAGTTATTTGCGTTCTTCCAATTTTGTGGGGTTAGATAAACGATGTGCTCATCTACGCTAACCATCACATCATTATCTTGAATATTAACCTGTATTTTCATAGATCGGCTGGCCAGTTCGGCAAGCGCACTTGTGGCATCTAATGAAAGATTTGTGACCTGAAGATTGTCAAATCGTGTCGTGCTATTTTTGATCTTTTCCCACCACGTTTCCGCCGTCCTGCCACCGTAACAATAGACAATAACGTTATTAGATTTGCCACAGGATTGACGCACAACTTTCTCGGTCGGCAAGCCCAGCGTAACCCACAAATTCAACTCGTCGCTTAGGCTTTTTTGCCAGATATCTGGCTCGTCATCCGTTGAAAGCCCTTTTGCCATTTCCAACTGCTCTTGCGCATTTAGAGCAAAAGCAAGGACACGCACCATCAACCGCTCGTCGGTCTCAGAAGGGTGTTTTGCGACAGTCAATTTATGCGTTTCGTAATAGTGACGGTCCATGTCACAGACAGATAGCTCAGCTTTGTAGATAGTGGCCTTTTGTGCCATGAATTTTCCTAAACTTGCAAAAATTGCTGTAATCAAAGTGCCAACTGGTCACCCCATGCAGCCAATGGCCCCTCAATTAAAAGGGCCGCCCGAAGGCGACCCCAAATATTAAAGCTAACAGATGTAATCCAAACGGATCTTACATCATGCCGCCCATGCCGCCCATGTCTGGCATGCCGCCACCGGCACCGCCACCATCAGCAGAAGGCTTATCACCAACCATGGCTTCTGTCGTGATCAACAGGCCAGCGATTGATGCTGCATCTTCCAATGCTGTACGGCAAACTTTGGCAGGATCGATAACGCCGAATGAGAACATGTCGCCATACTCTTCTGTTTGCGCGTTAAAGCCAAAGGATGTGTCGTCGCTTTCGCGGATTTTGCCGGCAACAACTGCACCGTCAACACCAGCATTTTCAGCGATCTGACGCAAAGGTGCCTCAAGTGCGCGGCGAACGATTGCAACGCCAGCATCTTGGTCAGAGTTTTCGCCAGTTACAGCAGAAAGACCTTTAGCAGCCTGAACCAATGCAACACCACCGCCAACAACGATGCCTTCTTGAACGGCAGCGCGTGTCGCGTTTAGCGCGTCATCAACACGGTCTTTACGCTCTTTAACTTCTACTTCAGTCATGCCGCCAACGCGGATAACAGCAACACCACCAGCCAATTTGGCTACGCGTTCTTGCAGTTTTTCACGATCGTAATCAGAAGTTGTTTCTTCGATTTGCTGACGGATCTGAGCAACGCGTGCTTCGATTTCAGCTTTCTCGCCGTTACCATCAACGATTGTTGTTTCGTCTTTGGTAATCGTTACGTTTTTCGCTGTACCCAGCATGTCGATCGTAACGTTTTCAAGCTTCATGCCTAGGTCTTCGGAAATAACCTGGCCACCAGTCAAGATAGCGATGTCTTGCAACATGGCTTTACGACGATCGCCGAAACCAGGTGCTTTAACAGCTGCGATTTTCAGACCACCACGTAGTTTGTTCACAACCAAAGTTGCCAAGGCTTCGCCTTCAACATCTTCTGCAATGATCATCAATGGTTTGCCGGATTGCATCGCTGCTTCCAACAAAGGAACCATTGGCTGCAAAGAAGACAATTTCTTCTCGTGCAACAAGATCATGCAATCTTCTAGATCAGCGATCATTTTTTCTGGGTTTGTTACGAAGTATGGTGACAAGTAGCCACGGTCAAACTGCATGCCTTCAACAACATCGGTTTCTGTTTCCAGACCTTTGTTCTCTTCAACAGTGATAACGCCTTCGTTGCCAACTTTTTGCATCGCGTCAGCGATTTGGTTGCCGATTTCGGCCTCACCGTTTGCAGAAATTGTACCAACTTGTGCAACTTCTGCACTGTCGTTTACTGGGCGAGATGCTGATTTAATTGCGTCTACAACATTGGCAGTTGCCAAATCGATGCCGCGCTTAAGATCCATTGGGTTCATGCCAGCTGCAACTGACTTCATGCCTTCGCGAACAATCGCTTGTGCCAAAACTGTTGCTGTTGTTGTGCCGTCACCAGCGGTGTCGTTGGTGCGTGAAGCAACCTCTTTCACCATCTGGGCGCCCATGTTTTCGAACTTATCTTCTAGTTCGATTTCTTTGGCCACGGATACACCGTCTTTGGTGATGCGCGGTGCGCCGAAAGATTTGTCCAAAACAACGTTGCGGCCTTTCGGGCCCAAAGTCACTTTAACCGCGTCTGCTAGGATGTTTACACCCTGTAGCATGCGCGTACGGGCGTCTGTCCCGAATTTTACGTCTTTAGCAGCCATTAGCTTGCTCCTATTAAAATCTTGTTCGTATCAGCGAGGAAAGTGCGATTTAGGAAATAATTCCGAAAATGTCGCTTTCTTTCATCATCAGCAACTCGTCACCTTCAAAGGTGATTTCTACGCCGTTCCATTTTCCAAACAGAACTTTGTCGCCTGGCTTAACAGACATAGCGATCAATTCGCCATTGTCTTTGCGTAGGCCTTCGCCGCATGCGACTACTTCGCCTTCAGCTGGTTTTTCTTTTGCGCTGTCTGGAATAAACAGACCGCCAGCGGTCTTTTCGTCGCTTTCAACGCGACGGACCAAAACGCGGTCGTGCAGTGGAGTTAATGCCATCCTTGAGGCTCCTTAGCTCAAAGTTTCTATCTTTTATCACTCACCTCGTATGAGTGATAACGGATCGTACTTAGGCAAGGGGTTGGGGCGAGTCAACCTTAGTGCGTGGAAAATAGCCAAAAACCTCTAACACGCGATTTTAACCCTGTTTGAAACAATGAAATATCATTTGTCTCTTTGCATTCGATAATTCAAGAGTTATTCATATCCAACACCTAAATTCGTCTAGTAAATTCAAACGGGGACGCCCCATCAATGTCAGTAGAAAAAAAACTGATGCTGGCCAAAAAAATGGCCAAAAACGGGCAAATAGAAGCCGCTCGCGATCTTTTCCAATCGGTTCTGGACAAATTTCCAAAGAATAGGCGCGCAATTGACGGTTTGAAAAAATTACCAGCAAATAGTGGCGCTGGTGGTTCTGGCCTTCCTAAAGTACAACTAAACGGCCTCATTCAATTGTTTAACGATGGCAACTTTCAAACCGTAGTCAAACAGGCATTAAAGCTATCCGAAATCTATCCAAGAGAAGCACCGCTTTTCGGATTATTGGGTGCCTCATTTCTTCGTTTAAACCAACATGATGAAGCCGTTTCTAATTACGAAAGATCCTTGAACCTAAATTTAACGTCGACTGAATTAAAAGTAAGCCTTGGCTATGCGTTGATCAAAGCAGATCGTGCTTTCGAAGCGATTGAAAAATTGAAAGCAGTAGTTGATGAAAACCCTAACTTTGAACATGCTCATTTGAACCTTGGTTTGGCATATAAAGCCACAATCGAGTTTGATTTGGCACAAAAATGCTTTGAAAAAGTGCTCCAAATAAATCCCAAATCCACCGACGGACTATTTAATCTTGCAAACATACTTGCACAAATAGATGATTTTGATGCGGCCGATCGCACTTATGAAAAAGCTATGGAACTGGCGCCACGTCGGGCCGACATCGCCTACAATCGGGCGCATGCTTTGGAACGCGCGGGACGCTATGAAGCTGCACTAGAATTTTACAAAATCTCCTTGAACATAAACCCAAATCAAGCATCGGTATTGAACAACATCGCCGTAATTCACAAAATGCAAGGCAACAAAAAAGAAGCGCGACGCTCCTTCGAGAGCGCCCTGACGATAGCACCTGATGAGGCTGAACTGCACCGTAATTTGACCACAGTCAAAACTTTCCGGTCAGGCGACCCGCATATTTCACAGATTTCTCGGTTATTAAACGACACAAAAACAAGCGAATTGAATAAAATGCACCTCAGATTTGCGATGGCAAAGGCGCAAGAGGATTTGGGTGATTATCAAACCGCTTACTCCAGCTATGTTTCTGCAAACCAATTGCGAAAAACTGTCTTTGAATACGACCTGAAAGACGATTTGGACGAGTTTAAAGCCATCAAAAACTGTTTTTTGGATTGGTCAAAGGACAAACCCCAATCCAATACAAATCCGTTTCCAACGACAAAACGCGCAGTTTTCATTTTAGGGATGCCACGTTCAGGTACTTCATTAGTTGAAAAAATTCTTGCCAGTCATCCAAAAGTTTACGGAGCTGGCGAGTTGGAATTTTTGAACTCTTCCGTAAATTCAATTCAATGGAAGAAAAATGGCCTAAATCAGGACAATGTTCAAAAAATAGCCAATCATTATCGTGACGCAGTGAATGCTATTTCAACCGAAAAAACTGTAATAACTGACAAAATGCCTTTGAATTTTCGATGGGTTGGCTTTGCTATTGCGGCTCTTCCCGACGCAAAATTCTTGCATGTTCATCGCGACCCCATTGCAACATGTTGGTCAATTTTCAAGCATTACTTCAACACAACAGGCAATGGTTTTGGCTATAACATTGATGATCTTGTTGGTTATTACCAAGCGTATTTGGATTTAATGCTATTTTGGCATGAAAGATTTCCTGAACGTATCGTAGATATTGACTATGAAAATTTGACAAAAAATCAAGAAATAATTTCGCGAAAAATCGTAAGTTCTGCAGCATTAAATTGGGATCCGGCATGCCTTGAATTTCAGCATTCAAAGCAAGTTGTCGCAACGGCATCAAACATGCAAGTCAATCAGCCAATGTATCAAAACAGTTCAAAGGCTTGGCGTGATTTTCAACCTTGGATTTCACCGCTAGTTGACAAACTTAAAACGATTTCCGCATCGGGCCAGTATTTGCCTGCCATCCACAGAAAGGGAAAATAGTGTCAGATTTAAATACATGCGTAATCCTTAAAAGTCGGCCAATCGGCATACCTACGCCCGAATATTTCGATATCATTGAAAAACCTATTGCAAGTCTGAGCGACGGTCAGGTTTTGGTACGCACGGATTACTGGTCAGTGGAACCCGCCATGCGCGGTTGGGTGAACGATGCGCCCAACTATTCCCCACCTGTGCCAATCGGTGATGTCATGCGCAGCTTTGCAACGGGCGAAGTAATTGAAAGCCGCGATGCAAATTTCGCCGTTGGGGATCAGGTTACAGGTTTATTTGGCTGGCAAACCCATGCGGTGGTTGATGGCACAACGATCAGTCGGAAAATCACCGAGACTGACTTGCCAAATTCATTGGCATTAGGCGTCTTGGGTATCAACGGCGTAACCGCCTACTGTGGCTTCTTAGATTTGTGCAAACCAAAACCAGGTGAAACAGTTGTGGTTTCGACCGCCGCGGGCGCTGTTGGATCTGCCGTTGGGCAGCTTGCCAAAATCCATGGATGTCGCACAATCGGCATTACGTCGTCCGCCGCAAAAATCGACCAATGCAAAAATGACTTTGGATTTGATGAAGCCATTAGTTACAAATCGCCAGATTTCAAAACCGAATTAGCCAGGAATCTGCCCGATGGTGTCGATTGCTATTTTGACAACACCTCAGGGGCCATTTCTGATGCCGTCATGTGCCATCTTGCCCTAAATGCACGCATAACAATTTGCGGAACAGCGGGACACAGCGATTGGGACCCTATTCCAATGGGTCCACGAGTTCACCGCCAAATGCTGGTTGCGCGGGCCAAAATGCAAGGATTTCTGGTCTTTGATCACAAAGAACGCTTCCCACATGCGATAAACGCATTGGCAAATTGGGTTAGAGATGGATCACTGAAATATAACGAACACATCTTGGATGGACCGGCTGCCGCCACTGACGCGATTGGCATGCTTTATCGAGGCGAGAACACTGGAAAACTTCTGGTTCGCGTTTAATTTTCCGCTTTCAGAACCGCATCATCCAGTTCCACTTCACCCAAAGCGGCTACCCCCTTGTCAGTTAGCTGATAAATGCCTTTTTCTGCCCGTTCAAACCAGCCGTAGTGATCATCCGCCATGATCCGCGTAGCCCTTGCAACACCCGTGTCTTTGGCGACGATTGCCCCTTTGCTTGCGCCGTTTTGCGACAAAAACTCGGCCACACGCGCCGCATCCTGACGGTATGCTGTCACAATCGTGCGTCGTGTTGTGCCCCCTTTATTTGGGTCACCAACGCGACGCTCAAATTCGCTTAACAATTGCGTCTTGCGAATTTTAGATTTTCTTGGCGCGTAGGGGCCGGGATCTTGGTGTACTTCCACCAGCCCCGTATCAAGACGAACGGTCATAAACCCAACACCCAACATGCGACACAGCTTACGATTGGCTAACAGGGCTTTGTACTGGGCGCGTGTCTTGCCACGAGGCACTGCGACATAAACCAAATCACTAATTTTAATACGTTCAATGGCCTGATGAACCAACGCAAGAGTGAAACCTAACTTCAACTCAACCACCAAAGGCGGCTCATCACCACGAACAGCCATCACATCAAGTGCGCCAACTTCGCCCTTCACTTCATACCCCTGCCCTTCAAGATAGGCTTTTACAGGGTCATAAAGATCGGTCTCACGGGGCTTGTTCATAAGCTTTTCTACCCGACGGTTCCCGGCGAATCTAGTCACCAATCCGGGACAATTCTGACACTTATCAAAATGAAATATTGTCTTGCTTATCCCCGCGACGTTTTCCCTTGGTGACAAGCTTGCTGCACCTGCATATAAGGCGGCAAACTCAACGCATTTGAATGGAAACTTGCAATGACCACCTTCGTTTTTGGCCATAAATCACCTGACACAGACACAACTGGTGCCGCCCTTATTTGGGCATGGTACCTGAATGAAACCGGCACCGAAGCCGTGGCACGCCTTTTGGGCGAACCAAACACAGAGGCGGCATTTGTGCTTAAGCGTTGGTCATTTGAACAACCAGAAATCATCGCTGACATCGAAGACGATCAAGACGTTGTAATTGTTGATACAAATAATCCAGCCGAGTTGCCTGCAAATATCAACAACGCAAACGTAACAGCCATCATCGATCACCATAAACTGGTTGGCGGTTTGGAAACCAAAGGTCCGATTGATATAACAATTCGCCCTGTTGCTTGCACCGTAACAATCATGTTCGATTTGATGGGTGATTTGGCGGCTAAAATGCCTGAAAACATCAAGGGTGCCATGTTATCTTGCATTATTTCCGACACGCTTGAATTCCGCTCGCCAACAACAACAGCGCAAGACACTGAGTTGGCCGAAAAACTAGCTGCTGATTTGGGCATCTCGATCCCTGAATACGCCGCAGAAATGTTTGCTGCAAAATCTGACGTTTCGCGTTTTTCCGATGCAGAGCTTTTGCGCATGGACAGCAAGGAATACGGCGTCGGTGACACTAAATTCCGCGTATCCGTATTGGAAACAACAACACCCGCCACTGTGCTTGATCGTAAGAACAGCATCATGGAATCCATGGAAACTGTCGCATCAGAAGACGGCGTGGACCAAGTTCTTTTATTCGTTGTCGATATCCTGAAAGAAGAAGCAACAATGTTGATCCCAAATGATTTGACGAAATCAGTAGCCGAAAAATCATTTTCAACTACTGTATCAGGTGACACTGTTGTGTTGCCAGGCGTTGTTTCTCGTAAGAAACAAATCATCCCGTCTTTGGCAGTATAAAACCGAATATCAAGTAAAACCCGCGACCAGCGGGTTTTTCATTTTAGGAACAACACCCAAGGGAAAGTGCATTGACACAAATCATCGAAAACCTCGCAGATGTATCCGCAAGATATAAGGCGTTATTCGTTGATCTTTGGGGCTGTGTTCATAACGGCATCACCCCTTTTCCTGATGCTGTGGCCGCGTTGCAAGCGTACCGCAAAACGGGT
>ERZ1048872.3484-NODE-3484-length-10044-cov-3.829012_pt1 | contig 10044 bp, 7 predicted proteins | sample MGYA00383100_ERZ1048872 | MGnify/ENA primary metagenome ERZ1048872 (study PRJEB29581, sample SAMEA5548370) | metagenome | biome: marine; feature: coastal; material: water | depth 50 m | study: Short-term variability in the microbial, nano- and picoplankton... | reverse complement strand
AGACTTTACCATCGAAATAATCAAATATCTCTGAGTATCCCACGGTTTTAATTCCTTCAGGCAAAAAACCATGAAGATTTTGAGCCTCTGCTTCCAGGCCATTTTTAACCATTCCATCTACCCTCGAATTAATTCTGTCATACAGGGCATCTCTTTCTGGAGCCAAAACAAATAATTGATGGGAATAGGGGAATGAATAATCAGTTGAAATTTTAGATTTTTGTTCTGACAAACAAAGCTCCAATGCTCGCTTTACACGAGCTGTATTACGCTGATCTATTTTTTTCAAACCATCGGCATCATGTTTTCTCAACTCATCAATAAGAGCAGGCAAACCTTCTGTGGAATAGAGTTTATCTACATATTTCCTGTGAATTTCCTTGTCCTCGCCATCAGAAACAGTGAATCCATTTAGTAAAGCAGAAATATAGAAACCCGTTCCTCCGCACAAGACTGCAACATCCTTTTCTTTGAAAATAAGATTTAGTTTTTCCAAAGCCAATTGGGCAAAAGATCCAGCTGAAATTGGCTTTTCATATATGCTATGGCTAGAAACAAAGTGATGCGTAATCGCCTCCAAATGTTCCTTGGATGGTTTCGCAACAGCTACTCCTAACTCCTTGTAAACTTGCCTACTATCGCAATTGATAATTTCGGTTCCAAAATGCTTCGCAATAGCAATAGACAAGTCTGTTTTCCCCGAACCTGTAGGCCCTGTAATGATGATGAGTTTCTTAGAATTCAAATTTGAAGCGGGATCCATCTTTTATAGCATCAAAGGTATTAGAATATTTTTCTTTCTTCCCGCCATTTTTAAATTGCCTTCAACCTTTAATTTCTATTTTTATGAAAATACGTGGCCTTTTGCAGTAAAAATACTTATTCTAAATATCTACACTTATATCGGATTTTAAAGAGAAGGAGAATACCCTAAGGAATTTTAAAACAGGCCTGAAGCAAAGCATTTTTTAATTCAGATTATTTACCTTGTAAAAATTTACAGGCTTTTCGCTTGGCTTTAAAAGAAACTTATTATGGCTTTTTAATGACAGGAGTAAACCAATTAATATAGAATAAAGATTGTTTAAATTCCAGAAACTCAAAAATGGTCGAAAGAAAACTATCTGAGATATCAAATAACACTGAAATAAATAGCTTGCATAAGCAATGCAAGCGACCTAATTTTGCATAAATTTATATTTTAAAACGAATAAAATGACAACTCCTAAGAAAAGTGCACCCACGGTGCAAAAAGTCGCAGAAGAAGCAAACCCTTCTTCCATTACTAAAATCTTTGCTGCATTAGCCATCGTAGTGGCTTTGGCTGCTGGTTATTTAATTTATATTTTCATATTGGGGAACCCTTCCAATTTTGAAGGTGGAGATTCCTATGCGGGGCACCCATTGAATATGCTAGGTACTATTCATAAAGGAGGAATAGCAATTGTTCCTATTCTTATGGCCTTAAATATTCTAGTAATTCTTATTGGAGTGGAGCGATTTATTACTCTAGGTAAAAGTGGAGGAAAAGCACCAGCTGCAGAATTCATTAAAAATATTCGCACCTCATTAAACAACAATAAAGTAGAAGATGCTATAAAAGCATGTGACGCGCAACAAGGATCCTTAGCTAATGTTGTTAAGACTGGCCTAGACCGATATAAAGAGCTTAACAGTTCCAAGGACATGGATAAAGATGCCAAAGTCGCTGCCTTAGAAAAAGAATTAGAAGAAGCTACAAGTTTAGAGCTGCCAATGATGAGCAAGAACATGAGCATCATTAGTACCTGCGCAAGTATTGGTACCCTGGTTGGACTAATTGGAACTGTATTTGGAATGATTAAGGCATTTAGTGCTTTGGCAAATGCTGGAGCTCCTGATACAGCTGCATTGGCTATCGGTATTTCTGAGGCTTTGATTAATACTGCACTAGGTATTATCTGTTCTGCTTTAGCTATCGTTTGCTATAACTACTTCACCAACAAAATTGATGCTATGACATATAGTATGGACGAAGCGGGATACAGCATTGTAGGTCAATTTCAATCACAAAAAGGATAAATCATTTACGTTTCACTTAGATAAAGTATAAAACAGTAAAGCTATGCCAAAAGTAAACATGCCAAAAGGAACCCCATCATTGGATATGACTCCATTGGTGGACCTTGCATTTTTGCTTGTAACATTTTTCATGCTTACTGCTTCTTTCCGTCAGGCGGAACCTGTTAAAATAACCCCTCCTAGCAGTATTTCTTTAGAAGAAATGCCTAAATTTAATTTTGCAACCAACATAGATGAGACGGGCCGTGTTTTTGTAGATATTCAACCATCTACACTTCGTGGAGCCATTTTCTCCGCAGTAGCAAAAAAACTGGGATACCAAACTTCGGAAAAAGATTCAACCAAGTTTGTGGGTGCTGGACCATTCGGACTAAAATTTGTACCTCTTTTAAAGTATGTTAACTTATCGTCAACAGAAAGAGAGAGCGTTCAACAGAATGGTATTCCTTATGATACATCAGGGAAAAAGACAGAATTAAATACTTGGATAGAACAGGCAAGAATTGTAAGTCAAAATATTGTTCTACAAGAAGAAGCAGATGCAATTGCAAAGAAAAAACCTTATGATAAAATGGAGCGATTTATTAAATTCTCTATTAAGGCAGATGGACGTGCAAAGTATGATCAAGTCAAGCAAATTATAGATGTGTATCGAGATGCACGCGTTAAGAAATTTCAGATGGTTACCCAATCTGAAGAAGCTCCAAACATTAACTTAAGGGATTATTAAGATATGGCAGAATTAAATACCGACGGCGGTGGTGGAAACGGAAAAGGTGGAAAAAAAAGAGCCAAAAAACAAAGCACTAAAGTGGATATGACTCCACTAGTAGATTTGGCCTTTTTACTTTTAACCTTCTTTGTATTAACCTCTACCTTCAGTCAACCAAAAACCATGCGCATGATTTTCCCCGAAAAGATTGAAGATGACGGACCGCCGCCACCACCAATAAAGGATGGTCACACGGTCTTAGCTTCAAAGGACAATGAAATATATTATTACAGAGGTCAATTAGATGAAACCACTGAAATGATTAAAACGGATTTGACCGCAAAAGGGCTTCGCAAATTTCTGATTGGTGCTAATAAAAAGCTTATTAAAACCTTAAATAAATTAGAAAATCAGAAGCTTAAAGTTGATGCAAATGACACAGCCAAAATCAATGCGATTGATCGCGAATTTGAAGAGGCTAAAACAAAAGATAAGCAAATAGTAATCGTAAAAAATGACGGAGGTGCTACGTACAAGAATATGATTGATATCATTGATGAACTAGCCATTTCTAATATTATTTATTACTACCCTGCTGAGGGTGGGTTTACAGAACGCGAAGAGAGACTCGTGAACGAGGTTCGCGAAGGCAAATTGGAAGGGAGCGAAGAATAATGAGTACTATTTTTAATAATTGGGACAATGTTACCAGTGAGGATCGTATAGAACTTGTTTTCGAAAATAGGAATAAAGCTTACGGAGCCTATAAAATCAGAAAAGAGTTTAGCAAGAATCAGATCATGGCCATGATTGTGGCTGTTGGATTTGCTTTTATACTTACAGGAGGTACCCTTATCTATAACAAATGGCAAAACACGAGTAAAGGTGCTACGAAAGCCAAGGTTATTACTAAAATTGAAACTTTGGATGATTTAGAAGAACCCGAAGAGGAAATTAAAGAACCAGAACCAGAGCTTAAAGAGCCAGAACCTCAGGTAGAAACTCAGGCCTATGTTGTTCCAAAAATTGATGAAACGGCAAAAAATGATGATGCTGACTTATTTGATCCAAACAAGATTAAGAATCCCGCAAGCAAAACCAAAGATGGAATAGATGACCAACTTGGACTCTTTGACCCTTCTAAAATGAAAGGACCAACCAATACGGGTGGAAAAGGTAAAGGACCTGTCAAAGTAGCTATTAAAGCGAGTTATCCAGGAGGTGATCAAGCTTTTGCTCAATACATAATAGACAACCTTATTTACCCCGAAAGGTGTAAACAAGAGGGAATTGCAGGTTATGTGAGATTACAGTTTATCGTTGATGTAAAAGGGAGAGTGAGTAAAGTAACTCCTCTGGACGAAACAAAATCATGCCGAGAGTTTACCAAAGAAGCCATACGTGTTTTAAAAGAAACAAAATGGATTCCTGGGAACACCAATGGTAAGTTTTTCCCTTCCTATCGAGTAGTTCCAATCAGTTTATCATTTACTGAATAAGAACTCAGAGAAATAAAAAAAGCCGGTTTTCCCAAGGAAAATCGGCTTTTTTTGTGAAACATATGAGTGATTAAACCCTCTTCTCCCCTACTTTTGAAACATTGAGTTCTACCATTCTAGATATTGCAGATTTAAAAATATCCAACCAGCAAAAACAGTTGCTCCACCTGCCTAAGTTGCAAATAAAGCAAGGTGAAATTCACTCTCTGATTGGCGAAAGTGGCAGTGGTAAAAGCTTAACTCTACTCGCAAGTATTGGCCTTCTACCCAAGAAATTATCTTACACGGGCGGTATCTCCATATTTAATAGAGAAAGTGAACATTACAGTGAAAAAAGCTGGGAAAAATTAAGAGGGAGAAGGATATCTATGGTATTTCAGGAACCCATGAGTGCATTAAACCCATTAATGACTTGCGGGAAACAACTCTTGGAATGCTTAAATACTCATGAACAACTACCAAAAAGCGAAGCACAATCCAAAGCAGAGAAGGCGCTTTCAGCTGCGGGAATCGAAGAGCCTTTAAGAATAATGGATCGTTTCCCACACCAAATTTCCGGAGGTCAAAGGCAACGAGTTATGATTGCTATGGCATGCATTAACAAGCCTGATTTAGTTCTTGCAGACGAACCTACCACAGCTCTGGATACAATTACTGCATCTAAAGTATTGCAAACTTTAGTTGATAATTGTAAACAAAACAACAGTGCGCTGTTATTGGTATCACACGATATTGAAAAGGTCGCCAAATTCTCGGAATACATTCACGTACTCCGACATGGAAAGCTCCTTTCTCAAGGAGAAATAAAAACTGTTTTGGGACCAAATAAACATCCATATGTTCAAGAATTGCTGGATGCCAAACCAACAAATGACACCAAATTAAAAGCGGGTACCACTCCCTGCCTATCTGTTTCTAACCTAAATAAATCGTTTAATAAAAACGGCGAAACCTTCAAAGCTTTGCAAAATATTAGCTTTGAGCTAAATGCCGGAGAAACGCTAGCAATCATAGGGTTTAGTGGTTCGGGTAAAACAACATTAGCCAAAATTCTTACGGGTATAGAAAAAAAAGATCATGGGACCGTCTTGTTAAATGGGGCTAAACTCCCAGCTAAAGCTCCAACGGGAATACAAATGGTCTTCCAAGATCCTTACAGCAGTCTCAATATAAATCAAACCTGTTCTACCTGTTTAATGGAGGTTCTTACCCTAGTTGGTGGTCTTGATAAAAGCAAAGCGCAAGAACAATCTAATATTTTATTAGAGAAAGTAGGACTTCATGGATTTGAGGCAAAATATCCGCATCAAATGAGTGGAGGTCAGCGACAAAGACTATGCATTGCCCGTGCACTTTGTACTAAACCCAAAGTATTAATATTAGATGAATCCGTTGCAGCCCTAGACCCCTTAGTTAAAAAGCAAATCTTACAGTTGCTTAAAAAAATACAACAAGAAAATGAAATGGTGTATTTATTCATAACCCATGAACTTGATGTAGCCGAAAGCATCGCAAATAAATATTTGATGATTGCCAAAGGCCAAATGGTGTATGTGGGACCATCCATGAGTTCAAATGAATTAAAAAATACGTATTTTCAACAACTGTATAAATAAGCCTACAACCATAAATGAAGTGGACAATGAGGGCTTTCCATGCTTTTAATTTGTTGGAGTACTATTATTCATTATGAAGAAGATATTTATAGGACTTCTTGGCTTATTTAGCTTTCAGCTTTCTGCACAGTCCATTACAGATTCAACAAAGGTTATCAACGGAATTACCTACATAAAACATAAGGTGAGTAGTGGAGAAACTTTATATAGACTCTCCAAAAATCATCATACGACCGTTGATCATTTAAAAGATATAAATAATAACTTAACGACTCTAAAGTTGGGAAGCATCATTTGGGTTCCATCACCTATTACAACGAATCATACAACAGGAAAAACCAACGAATCCTACACGGTTCAGACAGGAGAAACCTTATATGCCATTTCAAAAAAATTAAATGTTTCTATCTCAAATATTAAAAAGTGGAATGAGTTAAACAGCAACTCAATATCTGTAGGTCAAGTCCTTAAAATAAAAAGCGCGGCAGCCCCAGTAGTAAAAGAAACAGTGCAAGCAACTACAGACCAAGTATTGGAAAATCCAGTGCCCGTAAAAGTAGAAGTAGCTAATACGGCTGATGTTTCAGAAACATCTGTTAAAAGTGAGGCGCCAAAGAAGAAACCAATTGAGGTAAAACGAGCGGATGAAACTACAGAACGTGGAATGGCTAGCGTAATAAATACGGGTAATATGAAGGCAGAAAGATGTTTTATAAAGCACCCTTCGGTTCCAATAGGCAATATTGTGGTGGTTATTAACGAAAAAACAGGAAAAATGGCCTACTGCCGAGTCATCGAAAATATTTCTAGCGAAGCGCTGAATGAGTCAACCATTCAAATGACCAAAACAGTAGCAGAGAAAATAGGATTAAATGCAGACGCTGGTGAGGTTACCATTAAATATGCAACACTTTGAAATTAATTACTTTTGCACCGATGGGTGCAGGTTTGAATAAAACGAATGTAAGTACAGCGACCCTCCTACTGGTCGCTGTTTCTATTTGTGGCATTCATTTTAGTAATGCCGTCGCTAGCATGTCTCTTCTGGCAGCAATAGTAACTTCTATATATCCTTTTAAATTAAATCAGCAGGACTTTAAAAGCTGGGCATGGCTGCTTGCTGCATTCGTTTTTTATCAATTAGTGATAGAGTTTTTTATTCACTCCCATAACTCGAAAGCGTTTATTCAAAATAACTTGGTTAAAATTCCTTTACTCTTTAGCCCTTTGCTCTTTAACATCCGGTCCAAAGAGGGCCTTGCAGAAAAGATAATCATGGGTATTTCTTTATTTATTTCTTGGACTGCACTCGCGTCTGTATTCCTATACCTTAACAATAAAGCATTCTATGATGTTATGATTGCAGAGAGTAAACCCCTCCCCTTATTTAGCAAAGTATATCATATTGAATATAGCCTTCTCCTCAGTCTATCTTGTTTAAGCATGCTCTATTTAGGAATGAAAAATAGAACTCTTTTTAGAGGGAAAGCTCAAATAGGTGTTGCGGCCGTTCTTATCCTATGTCTTCATGTACTTTCCGCTAGAACTGGCTTACTTGCCTTTTATTTTGGGACCCTGCCACTCCTCTTCATGAGTTTTAAACAAACTAGTTTGAAGGTGAAACTAAAAACGTCCATTACTCTTATAATTCTTATCCTATTTCTGATTCAAGTACCCTCGTTAAAAAAGAGAATAATAAATAGTAAAGAGGATCTAAGTACCGTGCTGCATGGTAACTCTGTCAATAATAAAAGTTTCGGGCAAAGATGGGTTGCATGGAATGCAAGTATTGAAAGTATACGAAAACAACCCCTACACGGATATGGCAAGGGCAATGTTAAATCTACCATCGATCAAAACTATCTTCCACAGTACGAATCAAAGATTTTTGCTAGAAACAAGGTGATGCCCCATAATGTATACTTGGAAACCATGGTGCAATCTGGTTTTTTAGCAGGCATTTTATATCTGCTGTTCTTTATAACAGGAATTATTTACTCGCTGCGCGCTAAAAAAGCGCTGATGACGGCCATTTTATTTGCTCTTATGACTGCAAGCATGTTCGAGAGCATCACCGAAAGACAAGCGGGAGTTATTGCACTTATTGGTTTTATTAGTTTAGCCGGCTCTTTAAAAACTGTGGAACAAAAGGGATAACAGGTGCAAACGGTTAGGACGAGATAACTGATCTTTGTTTCTAGCAAGATGGCGGCAGGAAAAAAGACAGAAACTCCCTTAATGAAACAATACTATGGCGTAAAGTCTAAGTATCCAGGAGCCATTGTTCTATTCAGAGTAGGCGATTTTTATGAAACTTTTGATGAAGATGCCAAAATTGCCAGTAAAGTTTTAGGGATTGTTCTCACTAAAAGAGCCAATGGAGCTGCCAGCCATATCCATTTAGCTGGATTTCCGCATCACAGTTTAGAAACGTATCTCCCTAAATTAGTCCGAGCAGGGTATCGTGTAGCCATCTGCGATCAGTTAGAAGACCCTAAAAAGACAAAAAAAATTGTCAAACGTGGAGTGACCGAATTGGTTACACCAGGAGTGAGTTATAATGATAATATTCTTGAATCTAAATCTAGTAATTACCTCTGCGCCATTTGTATAAAAGACACATCTGTTGGTTTAGCTCTTTTGGATATTAGTACAGGAGAGTTTTTGGCAACCGAGTGCTCCGCTGATTATGCATTAAAATTAATCAATGGATTTCAAGTCTCAGAAATATTAGGATCAAGAAAAGAGAAAGCACATGTCGAAGAATTTTTGCAAGGATATGATGCCCCTATCCAATGGTTAGAAGATTGGTCTTTTACAGAAGATTATGGTTTTGAAAAATTAACCACACAGCTAAAAACAACAACGCTCAAGGGCTTTGGATTGGCTCACATGCCACAGGCTATTGCCGCCGGTGGAGCTTGCCTTCAATACCTCGAACAGACCCACCACTCGCAAATTGAGCATATCAATAAAATATCTCGTATTGACCAATCTGAATTTATGTGGCTGGATCAATTTACCATTCGCAATTTAGAACTGCTTCACCCCTTATTTTTGGAAGGAAAAAGTTTAGTTGATGTAATTGACTATACACAAACAGCTATGGGTTCTAGGCTGCTCAAACAATGGATTATTTTGCCCCTAAAGAATGCAGTTGCAATTAATCGCCGCTTAGATATTGTAGCATTTTTTATTAAAAACAAAAAGATACTCAAAGCTTGTACCCAATGCTTATCTGAAATGGGTGACTTGCAGCGGTTAATTTCAAAGGTGGCTTTGAACCGCATTGGACCTCGCGAGACGCTGCAACTCGGAACGACATTGCATTTGGCGCGAAATATAAAACAAATCCTTAATGAATTTGAAGACCTTCCCTTCTCCTCACTTATCGGTGGACTTAATCCATGTACAGAACTTATTGACCTAATAGACTCTCACATAAGCGAAGATGCGCCTTTGCTCGCCACCAAAGGGAATATTTTTAAAACAGGAATTTCCAAAGAGTTAGATGAACTAAGAGATCTAACCTTAAATGGCAAATCCAAATTGCTTAAAATGCAAGAAAAGGAGCAGAAAAAAACGGGCATTTCAAAATTAAAAATTGGGTTTAACAATGTATTTGGATATTACCTTGAAGTTACCCACGCAAATAAAGATAAGGTTCCAGAAGAATGGGTACGCAAGCAAACCCTCACTAATGCAGAAAGGTATATTACGGAAGAGTTGAAGGAATACGAAGAAAAAATCCTTAACGCACAAGACCAAATGAACCAGGTAGAAAGTTCCTTGTGGCTTAATTTTCTTTTAAAACTTCAAGACTTTGTTGAACCCGTACAAGGCAACGCTAAAATACTTGCTCAGCTGGATTGTTTAATGAGTTTTGCTACCATTTCTTTAGAGAATAATTACTCAAAACCCGAAATTAATACTTCACGAGATTTAAAACTAGTGAACTGCAGACACCCTGTTATAGAAGCTCTTATGCCGCCAGATGAGCATTATATTCCCAATACCATTAAGGTCAATGATGAGGAGGATCGACTGCTTATCGTCACAGGTCCCAACATGAGTGGAAAGTCTGCTTTATTGAGACAAACGGCACTAAGTATCTTAATGGCTCAAATGGGATGTTTTGTTCCTTGCTCGGCAGCCA
>ERZ1048872.3481-NODE-3481-length-10051-cov-10.266607_pt1 | contig 10051 bp, 7 predicted proteins | sample MGYA00383100_ERZ1048872 | MGnify/ENA primary metagenome ERZ1048872 (study PRJEB29581, sample SAMEA5548370) | metagenome | biome: marine; feature: coastal; material: water | depth 50 m | study: Short-term variability in the microbial, nano- and picoplankton... | reverse complement strand
TGGGATAAGCATGCATACTACATGAAATATTTTTTACGGGCAAGATTCTTATCTGCTTTTTCTTTGAAAAATTGCCTTATAAATTGAACGCCGTCTTAAGGTTCACAGATAAATAAAATAAAATTTTACAAATATATTTTTTTACTCCTTTAAAGTTGTCATCAGGACTCTCTTGAGTTAGTCTGTTGTGCAGACAAAAACTTTTGAAAACTTGATTCATTTAATTTTCCTGCTTTTTCTTTTTATTTTAAAATTTACCTATGATTCCATATTTTAGACCAGACAATCTCGAAGACGCTCTCTCTGTGTTGAGTGAGCATTCCCTGACTTTGCTGTCTGGAGGGACAGATTTCTTTCCTGCCCGTGTCGGCAAGCCGATTACGGATAATGTGCTCGATTTAAGCGGGATCGAACAACTACGTAAAATTCAACAAACAGCAGATGGTTTTCTGCTTGGTGCTTTAACCACCTGGACTGATATTGTTGAGGCACAGCTTCCACCTGCTTTTGATGGTTTAAAACAGGCCGCGAAAACAATTGGAGGAGTGCAGACTCAGAACGCAGGAACTCTTTGTGGAAATATCTGCAATGCGTCTCCTGCCGCGGACAGTGTACCAAATTTGTTAGCACTTGAGGCTCAAGTTCAATTGCAGTCTGTGCGTGAAACAAGAATGCTGCCCTTAGAAGAATTCATTCTCGGCAACCGTAAAACCGTTAAAAAAGAGGATGAACTCATCAGCGGAATTTTCATCCCTCAGCCTGCCAAAAAGGCACGTGGTAATTTTGAAAAATTAGGCACACGAGCCTATCTCGTTATTTCAATCGTGATGGTTGGAGTAGTCGCAGAGTTGAATAAACGTGATGAAGTTTTGAATTTAAAAATCGCAGTTGGCGCATGTTCACCTGTTGCACAGCGACTGAGATTGCTGGAACAGGACGCTGTTGGTCAAAAACTAAAATCAATTGAAATAATACCTGCACATTTTGAATCTTTGGAACCAATTGATGATATTCGCGCAACTGCGGATTACCGAAAAAGAGTCGTTCCTGAATTACTGCTACGTGCAATCAAGGGAGTTATTTAAACTATGAGTACAACTGAAAAAACCACTGTTTCATTTATTTTAAATGATCTCCCGCAAACTCTTACTGTTAATCCGCTGCGCCGTTTTTCGGATGTGCTCCGTGAAGATTTAGGCTTGACCGGAACAAAAGTCGGCTGCGATGCAGGAGACTGCGGTGCGTGCACCATCCTTGTAGACGGTGAACAGCGTTATGCATGTTTAACTGCAGTCGGACAGTTGGAAGGACACAACGCACGTACGGTGGAGGGAATTGCTAAGAACAGCGACTTGACAGCACTCCAACAGGCGTTTCTTGATGAAGGCGCGGCGCAGTGCGGTATATGCACACCGGGAATGTTGATGGCAGCACAGTCTTTACTGGACCGAACTCCAAACCCCACAGAGCCGCAGGTACTTGACGCACTCAGCGGGGTTTTGTGTCGCTGTACAGGTTATACAAAAATTGTTGAAGCTGTACTCAAAGCAGGAAAAACTTCTTCTTCAGAACCAACTCCGCCATCAGGATCCGCTGTTGGTTCACGCATGGTGAAAGTTGATGGAAAACAGAAAGTCACCGGTGAAGAAATTTACTCTGCAGATTATGCACCGAAAGATTCTCTATGGCTGCGTGCCATACGTTCTCCGCATCCGCGGGCTAAGTTCACACTGGCGCAACCTGAAAAAGTTTTGAAAAAATATCCGGGAATCATCAAGATCTTAACGGCGGATGATGTTACCGGAAATAACGGTTTCGGAATTTACCCCCATATCAAAGATCAACCCGTTTTAGCAAAAGACCATGTTCGTTTCCGCGGAGAAGCCGTCGTTGCTCTAATCGGTGAGCGTGAAAATGTAGAATCTGTGAGCGAAGAAGATTTGGGATTAACATGGGAACCGCTCGAAGCAATTCGTGGTTGTGATGCAGCGCTGAGCGGAAAATTGGAGCCTGTACAGTCTGAAATCGTGGACAATATTCTGGCTGAGGGTTTTCTGAAAAAAAATGACGTGGAAAAAGCTTTTGCGGAATCTTTCGCGGTGGCGGAAGGAGTCTGGACAACTTCTGCTGTAGAACACGGCTATCTTGAACCCGAAGCGGGTTATGCCACAAAGATTGGTCAGCGACTGGAAATTTTTGTCTGTACGCAGTCGCCTTACATGGATCAAACTGAAGTGGCCCAATTTTTGGGAATTGAGCCTGGACAAGTTAGAATTATAACATCTGCGGTAGGGGGGGGCTTCGGTGGGAAACTGGATATTTCTGTACAACCTCTGGTGGCTCTTGCAGCCTGGATCCTGGGTCGACCGGTACGCAGTATATACACTCGCCCGGAATCAATGGTATCGACCACCAAAAGACATCCAGTACAAATGAGTGCCAGAGCAGGTTGCAGCAAAGATGGAAAATTAACGGCCTATGAATATCATGGTGATTTCAATACCGGAGCTTATGCTTCGTGGGGACCAACAGTCGCAGATCGGGTTCCGGTTCACTGCAGTGGACCCTATTTTGTGCCTAATGTGCTCTCACAATCCCGGGCATTACTCACCAACGAATCTCCTTCCGGTGCTTTCCGTGGATTCGGTACACCTCAAGCAGCAATTGCAAATGACGCACTGCTGGATGTGCTGGCTGAAAAAATCGGCATGGACGCGCTCGAGTTCCGTATCAAGAATGCTCTGCGGAAAGGAGATCGAACTGCCACCAACCAGTTGCTGGAAAATAGTGTGGGACAGGTTGAGTGTCTGGAATCTCTCAAAAGTCGCTGGGTAAAATGGCGCAAGCAAGCCGAGGATTTCAATCAAAATAACAAAAACGTCAAAAGGGGTGTCGGTTGCGGAAGTACCTGGTATGGTTGCGGAAACACCTCACTTTCAAATCCTTCGACGATACGCGTAGGCATCAACGGTGAAGGGAAATTAACCCTATACAACGGAGCAATGGATATCGGCCAGGGCGCGAATACGATAATGGTTCAAATCTGCGCGGATGCTCTGGGACTGCCGGCTTCACAATTTGAGTATGTGATGGGTGATACAGACTTGACTGCAGATGCCGGAAAAACGTCTGCTTCACGTCAGGCTTTTGTTTCCGGAAAAGCAACTCAACTTGCCGGAGAACATTTACGTACACAAATTATCCACCTTGCAGAAACATCCGAAAATGTGACTCTCCGCCTTGAGCAAAGCGAAACTTCCGGATCAGGAAAACTAACCGTAGAAGATGAAACCGGTGAACACATCATTTTCCTTGCGGATATCCTTCCTCAGCTAAACGGTGATGTACTAACCGGAGAAGGAACCTTCGATCCGCCGACAACCACGCTTGATGAAAATGGGCAAGGAAGTCCCTATGCGACTTACGGATTTGGAGCACATATTGCGGAAGTTGAAGTGGATACTATGCTAGGTACAACCAAAGTGCTGAGACTTGCTGCCGCCCATGATGTAGGAAAAATCATCAATCCGACTCAAGTTGAAGGACAGATTCACGGTGGAATCGCACAAGGACTAGGATTGGCTTTGATGGAAGAGTATATCCAATGCGTCAGTGAAAATTTGCACGATTATCTGATGCCGACAGTGGGCGATATGCCGAAAATAGAAGTCATCCTGATAGAAGATCCGGAACCTTTAGGACCATACGGAGCCAAAGGAATCGGGGAACATGCCTTGATTCCAACCGCACCTGCTATTCTTGGTGGAATCAAACACGCCACCGGAGTTTCAATCCGTCATGTTCCGGCAACTCCGGATCGGGTTTTTACCGCGCTCCAGGAAGCAGGAAAAAATAATGGGTAATTCTGTAACGAATAATTTATCCACAGAAAAAGTCAATTGCGATGCCTGTCCCATTCTGTGCAGAATCAGTCCTGGAAAAACCGGTTCCTGCGACCGTTATGGCAACATCGACGGGAAACTGAAACGCATGGATCCTGTAATCCTCACCCAAAAAGCAATCGCTCAGAATCAAACGCTTGTTCCGTTTGGAGAACAAACTCAGCAATGGGATGGATCTTTACTCGCACAGGACGTTCAGCTTAATCCGGAATCAATTTTTCCGACTGCGATCGGAGTCGGAACCACATATCCGGATTATAAACCAGCCCCATTTATCATTGGCAGCAAACATGATGAAGTGGATATGGTAACGGTGGTAACGGAAGGCATTTTCAGTTACTGCAGCTATAAAATCAAAATTGACACCGATCGCTATATCGGCCCAGAACAGGCTTCTGTCTACTGTCAGGGAGAGCAGGTGGGGCACGTGATGACCGCAGAATACGGATCGCAAATGCTCTCTCTTGGCGGGGTGCATCATTTAACAGGTGGAAGCAAACAGGAAGGGCGCGCCACTTGTCAAATGATGATGGAATTAGGGAACAAAAAAGCAGTGGAGCTTGAGGTGAAGGAAGGTTCTAAATTGATAATTCAAGCCGGAGTCGCACCGATCATTGACGGAAATCAGGAAGAAAGAATGCGGGTGGGCTGCGGTTCTGCAACCATCGGAATCTTTGCCCAGCAGTGGTATGGACATGTGGACGAAGTTATTGTAGTGGACGAACACATAACAGGAATGCTTTCTGAACATCAGGCCGGCCGTTTTTTAGGCATGGAACCTTCCGGAATACGTGTCCGCGGACGACGCTCCACTCCTGGAAGATATTTTCAGGTCGCGAACCCGGGACACGGCTGGGGCGGAACCGATGTTTCTGATCCGCTTGAAATTATCGAGCGCATTAAAGAAGGGGTCGCCTATCCCGGTTTGAGGCTCTTGATGGTCAGCACAACCGGTGAAGACGCAGCTTACTTTGAACTGGACGAAAATTTAAAACCTGTCTCGCAACCACTTCCGCAAATACTTCAGAAAGTAGTGGATCGGATTGGCGAAAACTGTGAACCGGCGCTCTGCAGCGTTTTGTTCATGGCCGGAGCCGGAGGAAGTTTAAGGGCCGGAGTTACAGAAAATCCGGTACGTCTGACACGTTCAGTTCGAAGTATGTTGACACGAACGACCTGCGGCGGTGCTCCTGCGTATGTCTGGCCGGGCGGCGGAATCACCGTCATGGTAGACGTAACAAAAATGCCTGATAATTCTTTCGGTAGTGTGCCCACTCCCGCCATTGTCGCGCCAATTGAATTCACCATGAAACTCAAAGATTATGAAATCCTGGGAGGACACATGGCTCAGGTGCGGCAACTTGAAGACCTAACTCAGGAGCGGGAAGCCATAATCTCAAACTGGAATGAGGATAATCCCTGGCCCTTTTCTTAAAACCTACAAAGCTGCTTGCCGATGGCAGATGATCGATTACATTTACAGCATGGGCCGATAGACCTTATTATTCATGTTGACGCCTCGGAAGGGATTAGGAAGCGTTTATATTCCGCTGTGGAAAAAAGATCTCGCACAGTTTTGGAAGAACTGGTTACTGAAATGGAATTGCTGAAACTGCCTTGGAACTCCGCCCAATCGGAGCCAAAAGGAAGTATTGCGAAAAAAATGTTCGGCGCAGTTTCTGATTCCGCAGTTTTTGTCACGCCGATGGCCGCAGTAGCAGGAGCAGTAGCGGATGAGATGCTGGAAACTATGCTTTTGGAAGCACAAATTCCTGATTCCTGTTTAGAACATATCAGCAGAATGTATGTCAACAACGGCGGTGACATTGCATTCTGGCTAAATAGCGGAGAATCATTTTCGATTGGAGTAGTGGATAATCCGGAAATTCCGAAACTGAACACGAAAGTAAATTTAGCTTACGAAAGTCGAGTGCGGGGAATTGCGACTTCCGGATGGCGCGGACGTTCTCTTAGTTTAGGCATTGCGGATGCCGTCACAGTTTTGGCCAAGTCTGCGACAGACGCTGATGTTGCCGCGACTTTGATTGCAAATGAAGTGAATGTGGATTTTCCGGGGATTGAGAAACGTGCGGCTTCAGAGGTCAAGGATGAAAGTGATTTAGGAATGATTCCTGTTACGGTGCATGTTCCAGATTTACCAGAGGATAAAATTTCTTTTGCGCTGGAACAGGGGGCAAAAACAGCGAGGAAATTCATCAAAGCCGAGAAAATAACTGCCGCCTATCTTTCACTGCAAAAGCAGAGACTTATAATTGATAACAAGTCTCTGCTGCTGTAAATAGTTGGCATTCCTCAGAAAACGGGAATCCAAAAACTTGTTAGTATTTAATATAATAGCTGTCTGCCTTCGCTTGAGTGATACAAAAGTATGGTAATATGACTGCTTTCCAGTTCAACATCAAAAACAAAGGAAACATTCCATGAATGATTTAATTAAAGTTAGAAAAATTGTAACTCATGTCGAAAACATTTTTCATGAAGGAGGCCCGCCTCATACAGAACCAATCAAAAAAGGAGCGGTACTGATTGTGTTAGAAAATCCGTATGCCGGTAGTTATGTTGAAGACATAACACCAATGATGGAAGCTCTGAAACCGATTGGACTGGATGCGGCAAACCAACTCATCGAATTACTTGGTGGAGTTGAACAGATTCAAAGCTATGGAAAGGGTTCAATTGTCGGCGAAGCTGGAGAACTTGAACACGGGGCACTCTGGCATGTTCCGGGGGGATATGCAATGCGTGAAGCCCTGGGGGGCGCACTGGCCATCGTTCCTTCTGCCAAGAAGGTCGGCGGAATAGGCTGTCGTCTGGACATCCCCATCACGCACATCAACGCTTCATATGTACGCAGTCATTTTGACACACTAGAAGTTTACGTTCAGGACGCGCCAAGAGCTAATGAACTTATTTATGGACTGGTCATGACAACTGGAGGACGTACCCATCCACGTGTCGGTGGAATGACAGTCGAGCAGATTTCAGTTAACGACGGGCAGCGTTGAGTTAAAAAAGATTTTCTCAAATGAATAAAATTACTGCGCCGCCTATGATCGACTATACTGATATAATTAATATTTTACTTATGTTCGAAATGACAGTTTATCGCATTTCCCTGAGTTTTTCGGTAGCCTTTGCTTCTACTTCATTTTGTGAATTCAGTACAACTCCGAAGCGTTCTTGAGCCTGCTGTAATGAGTAGTATCCTCTTTGTACGTCATGCATGACGAATTCAGGATTACGTAGAAACGGATCGTCATAACCGCCTCCTCCAGGAGTTGAAACATGAATTGTATTTCCTACCTCAACGAGGATATTTTGATCTTTTGATAGATGCGGAGGAATGTAAGTTTCACCGTCCCTTTCAACATGCACTCGATTCACCCCACCGTCACTTCCGCCTAAAACACCTTGAGGTCCGAAACGACCATGGTCCATCACCATCGAAACTTTCGCCGTACCTCTGCGGAGTTTTATTTTATAATTTACTCCAAATCCACCGCGCTGCTTTCCCGAGCCTCCGGAACCTTCGTGTAATGAATATTCTTCAAACAAGACTGGATAAAACTGTTCCATGACTTCAACCGGAGTAGTCTTGGAAATGCCAATTGTTGAGCAACCGTTTGAGAGTCCGTCCCCGCTTGAGTTACCCCCATAACCACCGCCGCTGATAACATACATCACATAATTACGGTCAAGTTTTGGGTCATATCCGCCGATACAGAGATTGCCACTTGTACCTGCGGGTGCAGCAAAAAGTAGTTCCGGAATTGCTTTGACCAGTGCCGAGAAAACGGCTTCGGCAATACGCTGACTGACTTCCGCAGCACATCCGGAAACAGGTCGCGGATATTTCGCGTATAAAAATGTTCCATCCGGATCCTTGATGTGCAGAGGTTCAAAAGTACCGGCGTTAAGCGGTACTTCCGGAAAGATATGTTTAATTGCCAGATAGATGGAAGATTTGGTTGTCGCAATCACACTGTTCATCGGTCCCAGACACGGCGGACTGGAGCCATACATATCGAAATAAAGCTCCGTACCTTCTTTACGGATTTTCATTTCAATTCGCAGAGGTTCATTGACCACACCGTCAGAATCCACAAAACCTTCACCTTCGTAAAGTCCGTCCGGAATTTCTTTAATCCGTGCCCGCATTTGTTGCGCCGCACGTTTTTTAAGTTCTTTGATTGAACTTGTTACTGTCTCAGCACCATAACGGTCAATAAGTTCGGTGAAACGTTTTTCACCCACAGAAAGAGCCGCGGCTTGTGCTTTGATATCCCCGATACGTTGGTCTGCAATACGGATATTTGATAACACAATAGAGAGAATTTCCTCATCCAGTACTCCTGCTTTATAAAGTTTAACCGGCGGTAAGCGCAGACCTTCCTGTTCAACTTCGGTCGCGTTTGCTGAAAATCCACCCGGCACGGCTCCTCCGGTATCAGGCCAATGTCCCGTGTTGGCCAACCACGCGAACAGTTCTCCCTTGTAAAAAAACGGTTTTACAAAACGGACATCCATCAAATGAGTCCCGCCAAGATAAGGATCGTTGACGATGTAAACATCTCCGGGATGTAAATCCTTAGCACGTTCAATAACGCACTGAGTGCCGAACTGCATTGTTCCCACAAAAATCGGCAAGCCCAATTCGCCCTGAGAAATCAGTTCTCCGTTGTCTTTATCGTAAATCCCGTCTGAGCGGTCCAAGGCCTCAGAAATTACTGGACTAAACGCGGAACGCACGAAAGTCAGGTCCATTTCGTTGCAAACTTGCTGCAGACCGCTTTGAATAACAGTTAAGGTAATGGGGTCCAGATTTTTCATCATGTTGTTTGTTTAATATAAAGAAAATTTACAGGTCTAAAGCGAAATAATTAAATTGCCCTCCAAGTCGACTTCAACTTGATTTTCCGGTTCAACAATGATTGTTGTATCCAATTGCTCAATAACCGCGGGGCCGTTGAATTTTGCCTTTACTGGCAGGAATTCTCTTTTGTAAACAGGAGTCTCTTTCCAGCCTGCTTCAAACCAGACACGCCGGATTCCTGTAATGCATTCATCAATTGTATTTTTTTGTTCTTTTGCGTTCGTCAAGGCAGCCAAAGGTACAGGTTTACGACGACCGATAACCGCAGTGTGCAAATTAACTAAAACCGCACGGATTTCAGGAAGTTCAACTTCGAATCGATCCCAGTAGGCTGTTTCAAATGCACTTTGTAATGATTCCCGGCTGAGTCTGGTTTCCTGAACTGGAAAGTTGAGGATGTGCGTTTGTCCCTGAAACTGCATATCAACATCGTGAATTACGAGCAATTCCTCAATTTCGACACCTTCCGCTTCAATGATCTTTTTTCCTGCTGCTATTTGTATGCAAAAAATTTGCTCCACCTGATCCATATCGGCGTGTGCCAAGGGGATATTGATGGAGTTTACATAATCATGTCTCACATCGGCAACCACGCAGCCGACCGCATTAGTGATTCCGGGTCGCATCGGTACCAGAACTTTAGGAATACCCAGCTCACGCGCAAGGGCAACTGCATGTAATGGACCCGCACCTCCAAAAGCAAACAGTGCAAAATCACGTGGATCGTATCCTCTCGCCAGTGAAACTAACCGTAGGGCACCTGCCATATTCATGTTGGCAATTCTCACAATTGCCGCGGCGATTTCTTCCGCATCCTTAAGTCCCAACTTTACACCGACTTCTTCAACTAAAGAATTCCGCACAATTTCCAGCGAAACCGGATTATCAACAGCCAGCAAAGCATCAGGATTCAAACGTCCAAGCACGAGGTTAGCGTCAGTAATGGCTGGTTTTTGACCGCCGCGTCCGTAACAAATCGGCCCCGGTTGTGCTCCCGCGCTTTCCGGACCAACCTGCAGTAAACCGGCGGCATTGACCAATGCCAGGCTTCCCCCGCCCGCCCCGATGGTGTGGACATCAACCATTGGAACATGAATCGGCATCGCATATTCAATTTCAAGCTCTGAAGTAACCTGAGGAATTCCGTTTACAATCAGCCCCACGTCACAGCTTGTTCCGCCCATATCATAAGTGACCACCTTGCTAAAACCTGATTGTGAAGCAGTATAAGCAGCAGCCATTACACCTGAAGCCG
>ERZ1048872.3480-NODE-3480-length-10052-cov-4.893468_pt1 | contig 10052 bp, 11 predicted proteins | sample MGYA00383100_ERZ1048872 | MGnify/ENA primary metagenome ERZ1048872 (study PRJEB29581, sample SAMEA5548370) | metagenome | biome: marine; feature: coastal; material: water | depth 50 m | study: Short-term variability in the microbial, nano- and picoplankton... | reverse complement strand
TTGAGAATAGGCTATAATCGGGCCGCACGAATCATCGAAACGATGGAGAGAGAAGGAGTAGTGGGTCCATCTGACGGTGTCAGACCTCGCGAAGTCTATGTGAGCCCGATCGAAATTGAGTAAAATTTTCTATAAACTTGTTATCCAGTTTACACTGGGTTTTTTTGTTCTTCTTTGCTTCGTACAAGGTACTACAGCGGGTATTTATTCTTACCGAGATGACAAAGGTGTGGTTCATTTTACCGATGAAATTTTCAATATCCCGCAAAAATACCGCGAAAATAAACAAGGTCCCCGCAATGATTCTGAGACCAAAAATATATATCGTGTTATTCCAAGCCCTTCCTCTATAAGAGCGTTTCCGGGGTCAGTTTCATCAAGTGAAGAAATCCAAGTTCCTCTCATTCCCGCAGGTGGTGGAAACTTTCTCGTTGATACAGTTCTCAATGGTCACATAAATGCTCGATTAATGCTTGATACTGGAGCTTCCCTAATCACCCTCACCGAAGAGATTGGCCGTAAACTGGGGGTTGCAACATTTCTAGACTCGGCCGAGTTGCCTTTCAATACTGCAGCTGGCGAGGATTGGATGCCGCTGGTAGGGCTTGAGATGGTTGCCGTAGGTTCTGCTAAAACCCGATTTATTGAAGCGTCTATTAACAGTCATATCAAAGAAATTGATGGGTTGTTGGGAATGAGTTTTCTTGGTGAATTTCGTTTCGAAATTGATCGTATCAACAAGCGCCTTACTTTGAAACCTATACAGAATCTAAACGAGCTGGCGTGGGATGATAAATCAGGAGACTGGTGGAAAAGTCGGTTTGAATATTATGACAGGACCATCAAGAGTTATTCTTCCCGGGCTAGTTTTCTCCTTCGGCACGGGCATAAGAAAGCTTTGAACATGAAAAATACAGTGGAGTTATATAAGGACCTGCTTCACAAGCTAGAAACCCGTGCTTTCATTTCCGGCCTACCTGCTAGCTTCCGTCCACAACTATAAATCCCTCACCATGCAAGGCTCTAAACATACTGGGTCTCTATTTGTTCTGCTAGGAGCCAGTAATCTAGCGCGAGGTTACTGCGCTTTAACCCAACATATTTCAAAAAGTATTTCAGGAACTGAGTTTGTAAATGCTCTGGGACCAGGCCGTGGTTATTGTACTCGAGGAGGACTACTAAATTTCAGCTATTCCCCCATCGGTGAATGCCAAATCATGAAACAGGTGGAGGTTTATGCCGAACAAGGTTTTCGAGTGACGGTGCTCTTGACCGACATTGGTAATGACATCATGTATGGAGTGCCTGAACAGTTTCTCATTGAATGTATCGACACCCTCATTGAAAAATCACTGCAATTAAACGCCGAAGTCTTTGTGACTTCCATCCATGTAAACGTGTGTAAAGATATGGGGAAAATATCCTTTAAGTTATTAAAGGCTATTTTTTATCCAAACAGTTTAGTGACTATCAACAAGGCTGATTCGGTAGTAAAAAAAATGAACCATTATCTTAATGAAAAATCATCCCAGAATAAGCGTGTCCATTTAGTAAGCGGACTTGGCCCGTTCTGTGGCATGGACAAAATTCATTATAGCCTGTTCAAAAGCCACATCGTTTGGTCACGTATCGCAAACACAATGTTGTTATCCATGAGCGCACCGGCCGCTGGCAATATTGGGTTGGGTTCTATGGCGGTTTCCTTATGTAATAATATAAAACGCTTGGTTATTTTTGACATGTTGAAAACCAAAAACAAACCAAAAGAGTTTTTCTAACCTGGTGCCACATGAAAAATATGGATACTATTTTCTTTCATAAAACCTAATACCAGGAATCAAAACAACACGAAAAAAATCTCGGAGTTTTATATGGGCCTTTGTCTTGCCATTATCCGAATAGGTGCATACATCGGAGTGTTCATTGTATTCGTAGTGATCGGAGCATCTGTACACCTGCTGTTTTTTATGTCACAAACACGGCTTTTAAAATGGATCTCTTTTTTCACGAAATGGTGGGCCCGCATTACCTGTTTGATTCTCAATATCCACGTACGGATTGAGGGAAATGGTCCTATAAATCCTGGATCGTTAATTGTGGCAAACCATGTAGGTGCACCGGATATTTTTGTTTTAGGCTCACATTTTAATGGGTTCTTTGTCTCTAAAGCTGAGATCGCTGACTGGCCATTGTTCAATTGGCTAGCAAGACTGGGCAAGACTGTTTTTGTTGATCGGAGTAAACGTCATCAGGTAAAAACTCTCATTTTTGAAATTGAGCAGCGCTTAAACGGTGATCATTCTGTGATCTTGTTTCCCGAAGCCCAAGCAACCGCCGGTGTTGATGTGATGCCTTTTAAGTCTGCAGTCTTTGAAGCAGCTGTTCTTTCAAACCGGCCTGTAGTTCCTGTGGAAATTCGATATCATGACGGTCATCGACCAACGATTGCGTATTATGGGGATAGTTTCATAAGTCATATTTTTACATTATTGAAAACAGCCCGGCTTACAGCAACGGTATCAGTCATGCCCATGATTTCATCAGATAAAGACCGGAACACCCTGGCAGATAAAAGTTATCAAGCCGTTCATGATAAGCATAAGTTAACTAGCCCGTATGATTCTAGTTACAACCAAAAATAAAGTTATCGCCAGCTCCCAGACCAATATTATTCATAATGATCCAATACTTATTTTTTTATGATGGACTTTAAAATCAAAATGACGTTAACTTATCAATACAATTTTCAAAACCTGTATTAGACTTTTTTTATTAAGGACCAAATATGATCCATCCTTTTAAAGGTAAAAAACCCGAGATTGACGATTCTTCTCTTGTCGTTGAAAGTGCGCAGATTATCGGTGATGTGAAGATTGGTGAAGAGAGTAGTGTATGGTTCAACGCAGTGATTCGAGGCGATGTCAATCACATTCGCATTGGCAAACGTACGAATATTCAAGATGGCTGTGTTCTACATGTGGCACGTAAAACTCTCCCACTCATTATCGGCGATGAAGTAACAGTAGGCCACAACGTCACCCTGCACGCTTGCACCATTGGATCTCAATGTCTCGTTGGTATGGGCGCGATTGTTATGGATAGCGTTGAAGTAGGGGAACAGTCCATTATTGGTGCCGGTTCTTTAGTAACTCCAAATACGACAATACCTCCGAAAAGCTTGGTTTTGGGTTCACCTGCAAAAGTAAAACGTGTATTAACCGAAGAAGAAATTCGCGGTATACGTGAATCCGCCGCAAATTATGTTGGTGATATTGAAACATACCTCGACTAAGACAGATGTCTGAGTTTGCCACAGTTCCGATTGCAGTTTTGGGTGGCAGTGGTGCCTATAACCTTCTTGCCACTCATGCTCTAGGCAAAGAAAAGCACTGTCAGGCTATTGAAACTCCTTATGGCAAAAGCGCGCCCATTCACCATTTCAGTTTTAAGAATCTAGACTTTTTATTTTTATCCCGCCATGGAGAAAACGATTATTCTCTCACCGCCCCTTTTGTCAATTACCGCGCAAACATTCATGCTCTGAAACAACACGGAGTAGAGCGTGTAATTGCCTGGTCTGGTCCCGGAATTATTAACACCCTATTTAAGCCGGGTGATTTTGTGGTCCCACACGATATCATTGATGAAACAAAAAATCGGGACAACACATTTTTCAAGGATACAGGGGTAGGGTTTATCCGCATGAACGAACCTTTTTGTCCTCAGATTGCGACCACCCTTCACGATGCCTTGCACTTAAGCGGACAGCCTCATCATGGTCAGGCTGTCTACGCCTGCACCGAAGGGCCTCGTTTGGAAACCCCGGCGGAAATTCGAAAACTGCGTATTCTTGGTGCTGATCTTGTGGGTATGACCTTGGCACCAGAAGCGTTTTTGGCTCGGGAACTAGAAATGTGCTACACACCGTTCTGTTATCTGACCAATTATGCTGAAGGAGTGAAGCCGCGTGAATTTAAAAAAGGCGAACTTTTCGAGGGTATGCAGACAGATGAGGAACGAAAACAGGTTGACTTAGCAATACAAAAGTTTCCTCAATTAATTAGTAAAGTTTTTGAAGGTTTACAAGGAGTTGAGCGTTCGTGTAATTGCTCCGATGCACTACGCCGCTACAAGAACAAGGGCATGATCTAAAATTATTCCTCTCTATTTTTACGATAGGATGCCAATGCTTTAAGGTTGTATGTCTAAGTAGTTTAGCTTTACGCTGGCCAGGCTGCAAACCCACCAGTCATGCTATACACTTCTTTAAATCCTTGTTGTGAGAAGTATTCGGCGGCACCACGACTGGAGTTTCCGTGGTAACAACAGACAACCAGTGGTTTTTCCTTGTCGGTTGATTCAATATACTCTTTCACGTTGGTATCATTCAGTGATACCGAGTTAGGAATATGTCCTATCGAATAGGAGTTCTCGTCGCGAATGTCGACCACGTTGACGGCACCTTCCTCCTGCATCTCCTGTACTTTTTGAGGTTCGATTTCTTTAAACATGACTTGAAATCCTTTATGAAGTTAGGTTATCTGTGTAGGATGAATCACTTATGAAAAAGTTTTAATAAAATGCAAATTTCCGAATTAGAAATAAAATTTAATAGCGCAAAAGTCAAAGCTTCATCAGTTAAAGTTACGGATACGGTTATTCCATTGGCCAACGCTTTCCAGGAAGCACGTAAATATGATGCCGCCGTGCGTTCTTTAAATGAGGCTCTAACAATAGTCCGAAAATGTAAAGAGGTTGACCGGGAAGCAGTAATCTTGACTGCCCTCGGCACAGCTTTTTGGGAAAAAGCACAATTACAAAAAGCATTGGATCAGTTTAGTCAAGCTCTACATATATTTAAAGCATCCAACGACAAAATGGGTGAAAGGGTCATCCTCACAATGGTAGGTATTACCTTCTGGAGAAAATGCGAATGGCAAAGGGCTTTAAATATTTTTTCCGAGTTGTGGCCTGAGGCTAGTAGCTTATCGGTTGATGACCGGTTTATGACAGTACAAGGAGCCTTAGAAAGAGGTGTTTCAACCTTACAAAACAGGATACGCATGGGGCGCGATCTTCAAGATTCGTTAAAAATTCTTCAGCCACTATTTTCTATTTGTCTTTTGTATCGGGTTCTGGGGAACCGCAAAAATTTTCAAGTTTGTTTAGATGAGACATTAGCTTTAGCAAGATCATTAAATAAAACCGATATCATCAATGCTGCTGATAATCTGAAGAAGCTGTAACCTTTAACCAGGTGAGTTCGTTTTTATTGTGAAAGAGATGCCGCACCCGGCTACCGGGAATCGCGGCAAATTTGTCAGCGATCGAAAGATCGGATGCACCTTTAAATTTAATTGTGCAGATTAAGTTTTTGCAGATACCGGATTCCACCCATTTTAATATCCAATCATAAAGTTTTTCTGGGTAGCAAATCACATCCGAAAATAGCCAGTCAATACTCCGACCTTCGAACTCCTCCGGAAGAAGTGTAAACGCATCGCGTTTCTGGAAAGAGACTCCTGCTAAGTTAGCGACAGATGGAGAAAGTGGGGAACGGTCGATGCTTAAAACCTCCGCATTCAAATTATTTATGACCCATGCCCACCCTCCTGGACTGCCTCCCACGTCGATACAGAAATCTCCCGGTTTTGGTATTATGCCGCTTAGAGTAAGAGCTTCATAGAGTTTTAAATAGGCACGGTTTGGAGGACCATTCTTATCTTCAATAAAGTGCGCCTCACCGTTTGGGAATGGACTTGAGCAATCTGCCGATGCGAGCAGGGTATTTTCATCCAAAAGAGTGAAACTCCCCAAAGGATAAGCTGATATGAGCGAAGGAAAACAAATGGGTTTAGAGTTTATTGATGGTAGTTTTTCCAGAATCAATTTGGCCCGACGGTGCAGAGTATATGAGTAAAGACACCAGTTTCGTTGCCGGGCTTTGAGTTGACTTGCTGCATCATTGATTGATTGAATATGAAGTAACTGGGGATTGCGCCAGATATTCTGAGCCCAGAAAGCATTTTTTGCCGGTTGGGTTGAAAGAATTAATTGGTCGTGAACGCTTGTAACCCCTTCCAGTTCCTTAAGTAAGGGATCCATAAGTCCTTCTGCCGCCAAATAAGCCGATTTTATTTCACAAGTCATAGAGATGGATCATACCGGTTGGCAGGAGCTGGCTCAAGTTTTAAGGTTGATTTGGAAAGTCCAACGAACGCTCCTCATCCATCATCTAAGCAAAATATTTATATAAATATTGTCGCAATCCAAACATTAATATATTGATTAGTGATATTCGATCTGAAGAGGGCTGAGTAAGCAGTTAGTTGACTCTTTTATAGTATATTAGCGCTTCTAGGAGTGATTATAGCTCTGTTTTTCCTTGTCTAACTTGACAACTTGGATGGAATAAAGTATAAAATTTAATTCACTATTATTTATCGCTAGGCTTGGGATGGCGAGTTTTCAACGCTCAAAATAACAACATAAAGGAGCAGTTTTTGGCTAATCATAAATCTGCATTAAAGCGCAACCGGCAGAACCTAAAGAAAAACGAGAGAAACAAGGGTTTCCGTACCTTAGTCAGAACGTTGTCTAAAAAGGTCCGTACTGAAGCTGAAGCTGGCAATAAAGAGCAGGCCCTAAAAGAATTAAAAGTTGCTGAGAAAGTTATCGCCAAGGTTGGTGGTAAAGGTATCCTCCATGCTCGAGCTGCATCTCGAAAAATTTCGGGTCTAACTCGATTGGTTAACCGAACTGCCTAACTACTTGTTAAGCAACAAGTACTCCCGCCAATTAATTCAACCAAAAAAAGCTTGTTCCCTTGACTAGAGACAGAGGTTGAGGACTAGGGTTTGCATTACGGCCAAAGGGTCTTGCGAGGTAGACTTCAAGCTTCTATCGGCTTTGGCCAACTCTAAATAACCTGTGCGTAGTTGCTTTGTGCTAAACCGACCGGTATGTTGCAAAGCTTTATCAACTACATAAGGGTTGGCTCCCATACTTTTAGCAATTTGACCAGATGGCAGATTTTTTTTCTGATAATGTTTTACTTCCCAAATCATTCGGAATTGCCAAGCAATAGTACCCAAAATTTTTATAGGCTCTTCCCCGTGGTTAATTTGATTGTTGAGCAGGCGAAGTGCTGTTTCAGGATTTTTTGTTTTCAATGCTTCGGTGAGAGCAAAAACATTTTCCGTTTTGCTTTCCCCTACCACTTCCGCAACATCTTTTTCTGAAATTGATTTGTTAGCTCCTGCATAGAGGAGAGTTTTTTCTAATTCTTTTGCCAGAATTCCAGGCCGAGCCCCTACTCTATTTATCAAAACACGTGCTGCATTGGAGGATAGAGAATAATTGCTTTCCTCGGCTCTTTTCCGAAGCCAATTTATAAGCTCATTTTCTTTTGGGGCTTCGCAGGCGATAGCAGTTTTAAGTCCTGTCAGTATTTTAAATAATTTTCTTTTACGGTCTACTTTATTAGAGGTAACAACCAGGCATGCTTCGGGGATAGGGTTTTCTGCATAGTCAATGAGCCCTTGGGCTTCCTTATCTTGAGGGATAGCATCATGGAGGTTTCGAACAATCACCAGTTTTATTCCACCCAAAAAAGACAGGGTTTTAGCTGAGCCCAGCCAATGGTTCACTGTGCTTTCCTGAGCATCAAAAGTTTCCAAATTAAAGTCTCGATTATCGTCTGTGATCCATTGCTTAATCAAAGTTTGGATGATTTCAGTCTGGTAAAAAATTTCCGGACCGTAGAGAAAATAGAAAGGCTCTATTTGACCTTTGGATATTTGTAGAATTAATTTGTCAGGGGTCACGGTAGAAAAAAAGTTAGAACTGGTTAATGAGAAGGCTCACTAAGCGATTACCCAATACTCGATACGCCTGTTCGAGGGCTGCTAACCTAGCTGACTCTGTACCAACAATATCAGAGGTAGCTTTATAGTTCCATTCGGCTCTTAAAGTTTGTTTTAGGTAAGGTTTATTATTTGCCTTATCGGTCACTTCAACATTTACAGCTAACTTTACGATATGACCTGTAGCAAAATTATTCGAGTTAAAAGAGACGGTCTTTAATTCATAGTAAAAAAGGTCACCGGTCAAAACCATGTCGGCCTGAGTCTTCTGAACAACTTTAACCCTTCCATCCGTAACAAAGGAATTAATGATGGCACTTGTTAACTGCCGGTGAATTTCTGGCTGGGAGGAGCTATTAGTGAATACAGGTATGAAAATGGTTTTTAAATGCTTGGGCAGAGTAGAACCTGTGCCCAGGAGATGATATCCGCACCCATTAAGGAAAAGCGTAACTACTATCAACAATTTAAAGGATATTTGCTTCATTGGACAACGATATTCACAAGTTTTTTTGGAATTACGATAACCTTTTTAATTTCTTTATCTTGAGTCCAGTCTTTGATTTTGGGATCTTCCAAAGATCGAGTTTTTAAATCTTCTTCGCTAATATCAGATGTAACAGAAATTTTGTGTCTCACCTTACCATTGACCTGAAGCACGATCAATATGTCATCAGTTTGCGTTAACTCCTCTTTGTATTTAGGCCATGCCCACTGACCCATAGTTTTCCTAAGCCCCATTTCTTCCGCCATTTCCTCAGCAATATGTGGTGCAAAAGGTGACAATGTCAGTATTAATGTTTCTAGAGCTTCCCGCATCGCCATCCTTGCTGCTTCATCCCGGTTTTTGCTCCACCACTCTCTAAGACTAAAGAGATGGTTAACAAGTTCCATAATTGCAGCAATGGCGGTATTAAATTGCATTCTTGTTTCAATATCATCGGTCACTCGCCTTATCGTTATATGGGTCATTCTCCGAAGGGCTTTGATTTCGAGAACAGAGCTAGCAAAAGATTCGCCCGGCAATGTTACTGTTTTGGTTTCTTCCATAAATTCACCAAAAATGCGCCACACTCTTTTTAAAAACCGTGAACATCCCTCTACACCTTGATCACTCCACTCTAAATCTTTCACAGGTGGCGCGGCGAATAGAATAAAGACTCGAGCCGTATCAGCCCCATAGTTGCTAATGATTTCGTCCGGGTCCACGACATTGCCTTTTGATTTAGACATTTTGGCACCATCCTTAATGACCATACCCTGCGTCAGTAGATGATCAAATGGTTCCAGAGCCTGGGTCAATCCAAGATCATTCAGAGCAAGATTAAAGAATCGGGAATAAAGAAGGTGCAAAATTGCATGCTCGATACCACCGACATATTGATCGACTGGCATCCAATAATTACTATTTTCCTTGCTAAAAGGTTCTTCCTCAGATCGAGGTGACGTGTAGCGGTCAAAATACCACGAAGAGCAAAGAAAAGTATCGAGCGTATCCGTATCGCGGCGAGCACTCGCACCACATTTAGGACAAGAAGCTTTATAGAAAGATTCTAAAGTATGTAAAGGAGACTGTCCTTGATCTCCCAGTTTTGCATCGAGAGGAAGTTCAACCGGTAGTTGATCTTCTGGGACCGGCACGATCCCGCAATCTGTGCAATGAATGACTGGAATAGGTGTTCCCCAGTAACGTTGTCGAGAAACTCCCCAATCGCGTAGCCGGTAATTAATCGTTGCTTTGCCAATACCTTCTTTTTCCAGATACTGACAAACTGCCCTTCGAGCTTCCTGGCCAACCAGTCCATCAAAGGATCCGGAGTTTAGCATTGCACCATCTTGCGTATATGCCTCTCCATCTAGCCCAGTGGTTTCGGATTGAATGACAACGCGTACGGGTAAATCATATTTGCGCGCAAAATCTAGATCCCGCTGATCATGTGCGGGTACAGACATGATTGCGCCAGTACCATAATCCATGAGCACAAAATTGGCTGTCCATACCGGAATAGACTCTCCTGTTAAGGGATTCAAGGCATAAGCGCCGGTAAATACTCCTTCTTTGTTACCGCCCTCGCTGGTTCTGGCGATGGTATCTTGTACTTTTACCTTTTGCACAAAAGCGTTAATTGCATTTTCCTGCTTGGTCCCCCGCGATAGTTTTTCGGTTAGCGGATGTTCGGGAGCCAA
>ERZ1048872.3474-NODE-3474-length-10061-cov-9.850290_pt1 | contig 10061 bp, 10 predicted proteins | sample MGYA00383100_ERZ1048872 | MGnify/ENA primary metagenome ERZ1048872 (study PRJEB29581, sample SAMEA5548370) | metagenome | biome: marine; feature: coastal; material: water | depth 50 m | study: Short-term variability in the microbial, nano- and picoplankton... | reverse complement strand
GGTGTCCCATTTTCAATAAATAAGATAGGTGGAATGTTTGGCTTCTTTTTTTCAGAAGAGCTTCCCAACAATATTAATGATGTTGCAAAGACAGATGATGTATTGTTTTCAAATTTTTTAAATTCATGCATTAGAAATGGAATATACTTTGCTCCTTCCAAGTATGAAGCGGGTTTTATATCAGCAATGCATAAGGATGAAGAAATTAATAGAACACTAGATACAGTTAAAAAAATTATAAAAAAAGGAATAACTAATGAAATATGACATCAGTGCACTTGGCAATGCCTTAGTAGATACTCAATATAAAGTGAGTCATGAATTTTTATCAAGTGTTGGTCTTGAGGCAGACTCTATGACTCTTTCATCATCTGAAGAGCAGGCTCCTATAATAAATAAGCTCATTGAAATGGGGGCTGAGTCAATCTCTGATTGTGGAGGATCTGCAACCAATTCTCTTGTTGCGGCAGCAAACTATGGCTCTAATTGTCATCATGTATGCAGGGTCTCTGATGATGAAGATGGAAGAAACTATCTTGATAGTCTTCGATCAGCCGGAGTCCACCATATCGGTGTGAGTTCAGAAAATACAGACCAGCCTACTGGTAAATGCTTAATTTTAGTTACGCCTGATGCTAAAAGAACAATGAGCAGTATGTTGGGAGTAAGTGCATTTCTTGGGAAATCAGATATAGATTTCGATGTAGTTGAAAATTCTAAAATTTTTTACATTGAGGGTTACATGGTAACAAGTGAAGATAACTTTAATGCTGTCATTTCCGTTTTAGAGCACCTTAAAGATAAGGATGTAAAAAAAGCCCTGTCTCTATCTGACGCAGGTATTGTTCATGGTTTCAAAGAAAAATTTGATCTTATAGAGTCATATGGAATAGATATGATCTTCTGCAATGACGATGAAGCCATTGCTTTTTCTGGTAAAGAAAATCTTGATGACGCAATTGGCTTTTACAAAGAGAAGTCCTACATGACTGCCATAACAAAAGGCGCTGAGGGAAGTGTTGTTATAAGTGATGGGGTAGAGCAGCTAGCTCCAGCAGAACAAATAACCCCGATAGATACCAATGGAGCCGGAGATATGTTCGCAGGATCATTTATGCATGCGTACCTGGAAGGCAATAATATAGAAGCCTGTGCTAAGTTTGCAAACTATGCATCATCCAAGGTTGTTGAAACATTTGGGCCTAGACTCAGTTCAGATGGATACACGCAAGTATTAAATAAATTAAAAAATGACTAGCTAATTTTGTCAGTATCTGATATTTTCACCACCCTAAAATTCTATAAAAAATTACATGGTCGAAAAAAAATCTAAGACGGTAAAAAAAGCTCCAGTTAAAAAGACAACTGCAAAAAAAGCTCCAGTTAAAAAAGTAGCTGCAAAAAAAGCTCCAGTTAAAAAAGTAGCTGCAAAAAAAGCTCCAGTTAAAAAAGTTTCAGCCAAGAAGCCAGCAAAAACAACGATAGCTAATAACAAGTCAAAAATTGCGCCATATAAGTCCAAAAAAGGTGAAAAATATATGAGTGCAGCAATGAAGAAGCATTTTGTTGCCGTTCTCCTTCTTTGGAAAGAGCACTTAAAAGATGAAATGCAAAAAACCTTTGATCATCTTAGAACTAAAGGTGAAACCTATGCAGACCCAGTAGATAGGGCCTCTCAAGAAGAAGAGTTTGCATTCGAATTAAGAACAAGAGATAGAGAAAGGAAACTCATCAGCAAAATAGCAGTATCTATTGAGCAGATTAAGCAAGATGATTATGGCTGGTGTGAATCTTGCGGTGATGAAATTGGAATTAAAAGGCTTGAAGCGAGACCGACAGCTACGCATTGCATTCACTGTAAAACACTTGACGAAATTAAAGAAAAACAGCTAAATGGCTAATGCCCTTAAATCATAAATTCATAATTAAATTTGATAGATAATAATAAGATAAGTAAGTTTGCTATATCTGTCGTCCAAGACCTTCAAAAAAATAATTTTCAAGCCTATCTGGTAGGCGGATGCGTGCGAGATGCGCTAACTGGACTAGAACCAAAAGATTTTGATATAGCTACCAATGCCACACCGGAGCAGGTGCGAAAAACATTTAAAGCTTCAAGAATAATTGGCAAAAGATTTAAATTAGTCCATGTTTTTAATAGAAGCGAGTTACTTGAAGTAGCAACCTTTAGATCAGGAAATGATCAAAAAGATGGCGATAATATTGTTACCGATGCATCAGGAAAGATTCTTAGAGATAATAATTGGGGCACTCTTGAGCAAGATTGTCATAGAAGAGACTTTACTGTGAATGCTCTTTATTATTGCCCTGTTACAAAAAAAATAGAAGACCATAACGATGGGCTAAAGCATATTCATAAAAAAGTTATTGTATCTATTGGTGACCCCCAAAGAAGATTCGAAGAGGATCCAGTAAGAAGCTTGAGAGCTATAAGATTTAGTAACAAACTAAATTTTAAAATAGATAATTTAGTAAAGGATGCTATCTATGATAAAGGCCATCTATTATCTGGTATCTCTAATGCAAGACTGTTTGATGAGTTCTGCAAAATATTCTTGAATGGAATGGGTGAAAAAAACTTTGAAAAAATCTGTTCGTTTCATTTAAATAAATATTTAATCCTTTCTGATCCAAATAGAAATGATTTTGCAAGCAATGTAATGACGCATGCCCTTAGAAATACTGATGACAGGGTTAAGAATCAACAATCAATTACTCCAGGCTTTCTTATGGCTGCATTGCTGTGGCCTTCTCTTTTAAAAAAATGCTCTAAGAATGGAGAGATTAATGTAAGGAAGTTTTTCCGATCTATGGATGGGGTTCTTCGTGAACAACAGAAAATTACTGCTATACCAAGAAAGTTCTCAAGTTATATTAAAGACATATGGGTGCTTCAATTAAAACTTCATAGCAGAATTGGTAGCCAGCCATACAAGACTCTTCGACATCCAAGGTTTCGTGCTGCATATGATTTTCTTCTTGTAAGAGAGAGAGCATCAGGAGATAAAAGTGGGATTGGTAAATGGTGGACTGACTTCCAAAAAAATGATGATTCCTTAAGAGGAAGTATTATTGCCGAGATGAATGAAAAAAGTGATGAAGAATCAGCAAAAATATTTGGCTTCTATAACGAGTTGAGATAATCTAAGGATATAAACTATACGTTAAAAATGAATCCAGCTATTAAAGAAGTGCCACTTCCAAAATATATCGCAATTGAAGGGCCGATAGGTGTTGGAAAAACTACTTTAGCAAATAAGATAGCAAAAACATTTAACTATGATTCTTTTTTAGAGCAACCCGCAGAGAACCCTTTCCTAAAGAATTTTTATAAAAACCCAAGCCAATCAGCACTTGCAACTCAGCTTTTCTTTTTATTTCAAAGAATGCAACAAATACAAGATCTCAAACAAAGAAGCCTTTTTGAGACAGTAAGGGTTGCTGATTTTCTAATAGAAAAGGATAGGTTGTTTGCTGAAGTTACTTTATCGAATGAAGAAATGGATTTATACGATAAAGTATATGATCATTTGACCCTAGATGCGCCCACCCCTGATCTGGTTATCTACCTTCAAGCGCCTATTGATGTCTTAAAAGATAGGATTACCAAAAGAGGAAACATTAATGAGCAATATCTAACTCTTGATTACTTGGAAAGGCTGAATGATGCATACTCAAGGTTCTTCTTGGACTATAGCTCAGCTCCTCTATTAATAATTAATGCTGCGGATATAAACCTAGAAAACAATGATAGTGATTACGAGTCGCTTATTACAAAAATAATGTCTAACCCCAAAGGCAAGAATTTCATTAACCCGCAGCCTTCAATTATTTGAGAATGTCTCAAAAAATCTATAACCCAAAATATTCAAGTAATCCTTATATAAAAGACTTTGATGAATACGAAGAACTTTATAAGCAATCTGTAGAAAATCCCTCTCAATTTTTTAAAGATTTAGCAAATGAAAACATAAGCTGGATTGAAGACTTTAAAACAACATTTAATGATCGGTTTAGCAATGCAAAGTGGTTTGAAGAAGGCAAAACAAATATAAGCTTGAACTGTATCGATAGGCACTTGGAAAGTCATGCAAATAAAACAGCATTAATATGGGAGGGTGATGACCCTTCTGATTCTAAAGAGCTAACTTATCAGGAGCTCCATGATGAAGTATGTAAGTTTGCCAATGTTTTAAAAGGGTTGGGGGTTGAAAAAGGCTCGAGGGTTTGTATTTACATGCCTATGATTGTTGAGACTGCCTTCGCAATGCTCGCTTGCACTAGAATAGGTGCTGTTCATTCTGTTGTCTTTGGTGGCTTTTCTCCTGAATCACTTAAAGATAGAATTCTTGATGCTGATTGTAGAGTTGTTATAACTGCTGATGAGGGTTTGAGGGGTGGTAAAGAGGTGCCGCTTAAATCTAATGTAGATGAAGCTCTTTTAGGCTGTCCAGATGTTAAAAATACATTGGTCATAAAGAGAACTGGTGGCAAAATTAATTGGAAAGAAGGAAGAGACGTTTGGTATGAAAATTTAGTTAGGGATGTTTCTAGTAAGTGTGCTCCTGAGCCTATGGATTCAGAAGATCCTCTTTTTATTCTCTATACATCAGGCTCTACAGGCAAACCAAAAGGTGTTCTTCATTCTACTGCAGGATATTTATTGGGTGCTCATATTAGTTTCAAATATCTTTTTGGGATAAAGCCAGAGGATAAATATTGGTGTACTGCCGACGTTGGATGGATAACAGGACATACTTATATTTTATATGGCCCGCTTTCAAATGGCGCAACTACACTTATGTTTGAAGGGGTGCCTACCTATCCTTCAGCATCAAGATGTTGGGAGATATGCGATAAACATAATATTAGTATTTTTTACACAGCTCCAACGGCCATTCGAGCCCTTATGGCCCAAGGTGATGATCCTGTTAAGAAAACAAAAAGGGATAGCCTAAGAATTTTAGGAACAGTCGGAGAGCCAATTAATCCAGAGGCATGGGATTGGTACTACAATGTTGTCGGTAAATCTAATTGCGAGGTGATTGATACTTGGTGGCAAACCGAAACTGGTTCAGTGCTTATTTCTCCAATAGCCGGGATTACACCAACAAAGCCTGGGTCAGCAACTCTGCCCTTCTTCGGAGTAAAACCAGCTCTTTATGATGAAAATGGAAATACATTAGAGGGCGCTAATGCTGGTAATTTAGTTATTGAGCAATCTTGGCCCAGTCAAATTAGGAGTATTTATGGTGACAACCAAAGAATGATCGACACCTATTTTGGTATGTATAAAGATATTTATTTCACTGGCGATGGGGCAAGGCGAGATGAAGATGGGTACTACTGGATAACTGGAAGGGTTGATGATGTTCTTAATGTCTCTGGACACAGACTAGGGACAGCTGAAATTGAAAGTGCTCTTGTGCTCCATCCTAAAATAGCTGAAGCAGCGGTTGTTGGTTTTGACCATCCAATTAAGGGGCAAGGAATATATGCTTTTGTTACATTAATGGTAAATGAATCATTTGGTGATGATTTTGGCCATGAACTAAAACAATTCGTTGCTAAAGAAATTGGAGCTATTGCAAAGCCAGATTTAATTCAAAATGCACCAGGCTTACCTAAAACAAGATCAGGAAAAATTATGCGAAGAATTCTTAGAAAGATTGCTGAGAATGATTTATCTAATTTAGGAGACACAACAACACTTGCAGATCCTTCGGTCGTTGAGTCTCTTATAGAAAACAAACAAAGTCTATGAAAACACTCCTAGCATCATTAATTCTATTTGGGATTATTGGTTGCTCAATATCACCGAAAGAGCTTAATAAATTGTATTCTAGTGATGACTATTATTCTCCAGTTGCAACCATCAAATGCATGCAAATGGGTCCTCCGCAAAGGCCTTTTCCTATTAATGACAAGGGGGAAACCAGAGAGTCATATGATCAAGATGACTGTGTTGAGGATACAATTTCAAAAAACATAAAGGAGTTGACCTTTGATCTTGGAGCATCACCTATCGATCTTAAAATTGAAAAAGATATAAAAAAGCTACCGGATGACAACGAAGACTCTATTGATGATATTGATATAGAGGCCATTGAGGAGAAAGTCTTATATAAAAAGAAAAAGGATTAAACTATTTTGAATAAATCCTTATCTTTTTGAACCTTCTTTTCATCTATGAGCTTTAATAAATGGGCTTCTAGACTATATTTAGCTATGGGATGGAGCATCTCTGAAACATCATCATAAACAAGCTTTGTTAGTTCATCCAGGGATGAAACTCCAGCTTCTCCTAGCTTTCTAAGCGCCTTTCCTTCCCTTGTAAGCCTGTGTCTAATAATTGATTGAATAGTTTTCTCAGGCTCATGAATATAGTTTCCATGGCCAGGTGCAAAACAATCAATATCAAAATCTAGCAACTTCTCTAATGAATTAATATAGCTTTTCATATTGCCATCCGGTGGCCCTATAACAACCGTGGACCCATCCATAATATGATCACCTGTCAGAAGACATTTCGTCTCTTTTATCAAAAAACATAAATGATTTGATGCATGTCCAGGGGTATGTATAACTTCGATTGTGTATTCATCTGTTTCAATGATATCTTTATCACTTAAGACAATATCTGGGGTGAATGTTTCATCTTCCCATGAGGATTCTCCATCTACTAGCCTTCCATACATTGGAACATTAAGAATTTTTGACAAAGGTAATGCAGCTGGCGAATGATCTTTATGGGTATGAGTAACAAAAATTCTTTTTATTTTTCCATCCCCTACTTTGATAATTTCATCTAAATGCTCAGATATATTTGGTCCAGGATCGACAAGAGTTAAGTCATCTTTACCTATCAAATAAGTATTTGTTCCACCTCCGGTGAAGACACCAGGATTCGGAGCTGTTAGTTTAGTAATTAAATCCATTTAATTAATGATCCTCATATCCCTTATCTCCCGGAAGAAGACCTCTCCACTCCCCATTCTCTTTAAAAAACTTTGGGAGAATTGACGGAATATCTTCACTTGAAAGATTCCTTTGGTTCTCCAAAAGCTTAGAGCCTAAATCAAATTGAGCACATTCTTCCAGGTTTTTAATTGTCGGCATAATCATAGGCATTTCACCCGTAGAAGACTTTTTAAGAGCCTCCTTTGGAGAAATCCAAACACTATCTATGAGCTCACTTCCATCATGTTCTCCGGTTTGGTTTTTGGGTAAATAAGCAATAAAAAAACGAGTATCGAATCTCCTTGTTTCAATTTCAGGCGTGATCCAGTGTGAAAAAGGAGCTATCTGTTGTGGCATTAAAATTAAATCTTCTTCTAAGCAGATTTTATATAAATCAATTTCGTTATTTAACAGCATCTCTCTATATTTTTGATATTTATGCTTATCCGCCCCATCTAGATCAAGGGCCTCACCATTCCTTTTTTTAGCAAGTAAAATTCCAACCTCTTCAAAACATTCTCTAATACATGCAACCCAATATGCTAGGCCTCCTGACTCTAATCCAAGATTTATAGAAGCCTCTTTATCGGTTACATCCTCACAAAAACTTTCTATCTTTTTATTGAAATCACCTTCATCAATCTTACCGCCAGGGAAAACATAAAGATCTCCGAAGGGAGGCCTGCTGGATCTTTTTACCATCAAGACTTCCATGCCATCCGAAGAATCTTTTAGAACTAAGACGGTTGCTGCTGGCGTTAGATTAAGTTTATTCATATTTTTATTTTTTATAGCTTAGAATACTGTTTATGGAAATAACTAACAATCTAAATCAAGACATTATTCATGCTCCGCAGTGGTTTAAAGATGCTATTGAGGACAAACCCAGTTCAGAGATTATCAAGAATCCAAATGGAGACATATCTTATTCCAGTTGGAGTTCTAAAGATGATAGTGAGGATCTAATTGTTCTTATTCATGGGACAGGTGCCCATAAAAAATGGTGGGATCCCATTGCGCCTCACTTTAGAGACTGCTCAAATGTAGTGGCAATAGACCTTCCTGGCATGGGCGACTCTTCATTTAGAGAGTCATATGGCATTAAAGACTTTGGAGAATGTATTGTCTCTGTTATTGAAAAGGAAAAGGCTAAAAAAAATATTTCAAATATTTTTATTGTTGGGCATTCTCTAGGCGGTCATGTCGCGGGTTATGTCGCATCTGAGAGAAAAGATCTAATAAACAATATCATTATTATTGATACATTTATAAGGCCACCAGACTACGATCCAAATCAACACTCTTCTCCTCTTAGAATGATCAAACACTACCAAGACAAAACAGATATTGTTAAAAGGTTTAGGTTAATGCCTAAGCAGGACTGTTTAAATGACTGGTATTTGAGATATATCGCTGAGTACTCAGTAAAGAATGTGGAGGCTGGATGGAGATGGAAATTTGATGATGTTATGTTCAGCAGCCTTGAACGATTGTTTGGTTACACATTTTCATTTGGTTGCCCTGCCTTATTCATCCATGGTGAAGACAGCTTACTGACCTCAGGAAGTATCCTGGAGAATATTAAAAATACATACGGTGACATTATGGCTTTTGAAGGAGTTCCCGGAGCTGCTCACCATGTTCCATTGGACAAGCCCTTGGAACTTGTTAGTATTATTAAGGAGCATTTATATAAAAACTAACCTATGAATTACTACTTAGCATTCTTTTTTTTAATTTGTGGTTTGCTTGTCCTTATAAAGCCCCTTTATGCATATCTTTTTAATAATTTTGTTGGAGCAAAAATTAAGGCCTCAGGGTATTTAGCTTTATTTTTTGGAGTAATTATTTTTTTAACAGGCCTCCTTCAGCCAAATTGGTCTGATAGGCTTTGGTCAGTAATTTTTGTTGTTATGGGTGCCTTGTCCTTTATAAAAGGAATTTGGCTGATTGCATTTCCCGCTCATGCATCAAGGATTTTAGAAGTTTTTATAAATCACTATTTTAAGATTGTTATTCCGGTTTCTATTCTTTATTTATTTATTTCTTTAACAGTGATATCAACTGACTACATAGGTCCTCAAAAGGATATTAGTAAATGTGAATCAGATAATCTTATTAAGGTTATTTGTGGTTTTTCAAACCCTGAAGATATTGTTCTTACCCCCGATAATAAATTCTTATTTATTTCTGAATTTGGGGGGATTGGCCCATATGCAGAACATACCCCTGGTTACTTTGCCTTGATGGATCTGAGCACTTATGAAAAGATCGTACCTAATATTATTTTTGGAGAAAACTTATGGGGAGACGCTTCATGCGCAAGAAGCGAGCTGGATATATTTAATCCCCACGGAATAGATCTTGTTAAAAACAATGAAGGCAACTATCAGCTAGCTGTAATCAATCACTCGCCATTTGAGTCAATTGAAATGTTTGAAATGATTAAGACTGAATCCTCTTGGGATATGCTCTGGAGGGGTTGTATTAGGGTCCCTGACCAGTATTATTTCAATGATATAGCCCTTAAAAAAGATGGTAGTTTTTATGCATCTCATATGTATAAAAGAGATATTAGTATGGAAGAATGGTTAATGAATTCATTATTTAAAAGTATCTCAGGACATATAGTCCTTTGGGGTGGCAATAATTTTAATAAAGTTGATGGAACGGATGGGAGTGGCCCTAATGGAATTTTGTTGGATGAGGGCTCAGGACTCCTTTATGTTAATTACAATCAAGGGGATAAATTATCTGTTTACGATATTAATAAAAATACTGAAATAGGCAGTTATTTTATTCAAAGCCCAGATAATATTTTTTTGAAAGACGGCTCGGTTTGGTTAACTTCTCTAGATTTACAGGCAAATGATTTTGGCGACTGTGCAGAAAAAACAAATTGTTCATTGCCCTTCTCCGTTCATAAGCTAAATCGAAAAACCCTCGAAAGAGAAGATAAATTTTCTTTCTCAAGGACGGTTTTTGGCTTGCCCACTATTGCAGTGCCTCATAATGAAAAAATTTTTATGGGATCATTCCATTCAGATAGGATTGGTTATTTCACTGAAGAGTAACTTTTC
>ERZ1048872.3465-NODE-3465-length-10096-cov-6.245493_pt1 | contig 10096 bp, 10 predicted proteins | sample MGYA00383100_ERZ1048872 | MGnify/ENA primary metagenome ERZ1048872 (study PRJEB29581, sample SAMEA5548370) | metagenome | biome: marine; feature: coastal; material: water | depth 50 m | study: Short-term variability in the microbial, nano- and picoplankton... | reverse complement strand
TCTTTTACATCTATGATGATGGAACAGTAGAGAAAAGAATAGTTATAGAATAAACGATTAACAATGAATAAAAATAATCAAAAAGATGGGTTGTTTAGCTTGTTTCTATCAATGGGAACTGGTATCGGAATCACTTTTGGAGTCTCATTAGGAGCTGCTTTTGATAATATTGGACTTGGTATTTCCTTAGGGATAAGTTTTGGGGCAGGACTTGGAATTGTCTTCTGGTCAATTATACAAAAGGTAAATGATAAAAAAGAATAACAATAGATTAACAATGAAAAAACTAGCACTACACTGGAAAATTATAATCGGAATGGTATTGGGTGTCGTTTACGGCCTAATCGCTAACAAATTAGGTTGGGTGGACTTTACCAATGCTTGGATAAAACCTTGGGGTATTATCTTTGTAAATCTATTAAAGCTTATTGCGGTGCCTTTGGTGTTTGCATCTCTTATTAAAGGAGTGGCATCACTTTCAGATATTTCAAAACTATCTCGCATAGGTGGGAAAACAATTGCTATTTACTTGTTGTCAACCGTTATTTCGGTAACCATTGGTTTGTGCTTGGTAAATATGGTAAATCCTGGTGCTAATTTTGATAGAGAATCCATTCAGTTATCTGAAAATTCTCAATCAGGGGCAGATAAAAAAATTGCTGCTGCAGGAAATGTAAAAGAGGCAGGTCCTCTTCAGTTTGTGGTAGATATAGTTCCAACTAATATCTTTTCAGCTTCTAGTAACAATTCTAATATGTTGCAGGTTATCTTCTTTGCTATTCTATTTGGTATTGCTATGGTTATGTTGCCGAGTGAGAAAACAGTATATGTAAAAGGTTTCTTTGATGGAGTAAACGATATTATCCTTCAAATTGTGGACTTAATTATGTTGGCAGCACCTTATGGAGTGTTTGCGCTTTTAGGAGGTTTGGTGGTTGATTTTGGAGCAAGTTCTACTTTATTTATCGCCTTAGGGAAATATTCGCTAACCGTTATTGCAGGTTTGTTACTGATGGTAGTTGTGGTATATCCTTTAATTTTAAAGATGTTTACAAAAGTGAAGTATTTGGATTTTTTCAAAGCAATTTCTCCAGCACAAATGTTGGCATTTTCTACAAGTTCAAGTGCGGCAACTTTGCCCGTTACTATGGAAAGGTGTGAGGATCATTTAGGGGTTTCTGAAGAGGTTTCTTCTTTTGTATTGCCTTTGGGTGCTACAATCAATATGGATGGAACTTCTTTGTATCAATCGGTAGCAGCAGTATTTATTGCTCAAGCTTTTGGTATTGAATTGGATTTAGGACAACAATTAACAATTGTGCTTACCGCAACTTTAGCTTCCATTGGTGCAGCTGCTGTTCCTGGTGCTGGTATGGTTATGTTGGTTATTGTTTTGGGTGCAATTAATGTGCCTACTGAAGGGCTTGCACTTATCTTTGGTGTGGATAGAATACTAGATATGATGCGTACAGTTGTGAATGTTACGGGTGATGCTACTGTGGCAACTGTTGTGGCTTCTACTGAGGGTGAGTTGCGCCAAGTTACTGAAGAAGAATTAATGAGTTAAACTTTGCAAAGATATATTCTAATTTACCTTTTATTTATGGGTCATTTATTAATGGCTCAAGAATGTTTTCCTGAAAAAAGAAAGGATAAGAAGTTAGTGCAGAAGATTGAGAGATTAATTGAAAAGAGAGCTTTTTATGATGCTTTTGATGAGTTAAGAGGAAAAGAGGAGTTTGCAGTTTTCTATGAGTTAAAAGCAGAAATACTTTGGGTTAAAGAAGCCTATTTTGAGTCAGAGACTGAAGCTTTAAAGGCTATTGATATTTGTCCTGATAACTTTCCTAAAGCATACTATTTTTTAGGAGAGATTGCTTTTAATCGTAAGGATTATGTAAATGCAGATATTTATCTTAAAAAGTGCATAGAATTAGAAATTGGTGATCCTTATTATTCTGATGCTGTTTTGCTATACTCTAAAGCAATAGTTCTTGCTGAAATTATAAATAATCCAGTAAAATTTAATCCAAATATTGTTACGGGTATTTCTACTGAGTTTGATGAATATTTACCGATTATTTCTCCTGATCAAGAGCTTTCTTTCTTTACAAGAAGGTTAGAGAAAAAGAGCAAGCAATCTATAACTTCAATAATAGTAGAGGAATTTACTTGGAGTAAAAAAGAAAATAAAACATTTGAAGTTGGAAGTGCTTTAGGTTATCCGTTTAATATGGAATCTAATGAAGGTGGTGCATCAATTACTATTGATAATAAGATATTGTATTATACAAAATGTTCTTTAACTCCAGTAGGTTATAAAAATTGTGATATCTATTATGTTTTTAATCAAGATGGTTCTTGGTCAGAAGTACAAACTTTCTCTAAAAATATTTCTAAAATTGATAGTTGGGAGTCGCAACCCACAGTTTCATCAGATGGTAAAACGATTATTTTTGCTAGTGATAGAAAAGGCGGATATGGTAAAATTGATTTGTATGAAATTCAGCTCGTAAATGGCGTGTGGACTGCTTCCAAAAATTTAGGGAGCAATATCAATAGTAGTGAGAATGAGAAATCTCCATATTTACATACTGATGGTAAGACATTGTTTTTTGCTTCTCAGAATTTTCCAACTTTAGGTGGTTTTGATATTTTTTATAGCAGAAAGGATTCTTTAGGTAATTGGGGGAAACCTCAGAATATTGGTTATCCTATTAATTCAGTGGCTGATGAGATTTCCCTTTTTGTAAGTACGGATGGAAATACCGCTTATTTTGCTTCAAATCACTTGAATGGAGTAGGAGGTTGGGATATTTATTCTTTTTCTTTACATGATGGCGCAAAGCCTGAAAGAGTACTGTTTTTAAAAGGAGAATTGATGGATGAAAATGGGCTGGTTTTGGAGGATGTTGAATTAGAAATTAAGAACCTTAAAACAAACAAAGTTACTACTGTAAAGGTTGATGCTGGAACTTATGTTTCTTCTTTAACTTTAGAGGATGATGCTGATGTTTTGATTACTGTTAAAAAAGAGGGATTTGCTTTTAATTCTACTTTTATTGCTTCTGATGACACTTCTTTTGTCACTCCAACTGAATTAAATATTGAATTGCAATCTCTTGAAAAAGGAAAGTCATTTAATATTTCAAATATATTTTTCTCAACTAATTCTTATGAGATAAATGATTTGGCTCAGGAAATATTAATTGAGTTTTCTTCCTATCTTAAGCTGAATAATAGTTTAGTTATTGAAGTTAACGGATTTACTGATGATATTGGTGATTTTAATGATAATCAGATATTGTCAGAAAATAGAGCTAGTGCTGTTAGGGATTTAATTCTAACAAATGGAATTTCAGCAGATAGGATAAAGTTTAATGGATTTGGGGAGTTACATCCGATAGAGCCTAACAAAGATGAAAAGAGTAGGGGGGCTAATAGAAGAACTGAATTCAAAATTATTAGGAAATAAAAAATCCTGCATATAGCAGGATTCATTATTGTATATTTATTAGGAGATTATCTAACCTCTTTAATTCTAGCTTTTTTACCAGTTAACTCTCTTAAGTAGTAAATTCTTGCTCTTCTTACTCTACCTTGCTTGTTTACTTCAATCTTTTCAATTAAAGGTGAGTTTATAGGGAAAATTCTTTCAACTCCTACTGAGTGAGAAATTTTTCTTATTGTAAAAGTTTCAGTTCCTCCAGTTCCTTTTCTTTGGATTACATCTCCTTTAAAAAGCTGAGTTCTTTCCTTATCTCCCTCTTTAATTGTGTAATACACTGTTATATTGTCTCCAGCTTTGAAAGAAGGTAATTCTTTTGTTGAATTAAGCTCTTTAGCGATAGTTTCAGTAATGTTCATTTTTCTAGTTATTAGTTTTGAAAATCGGTTTGCAATATTACGGATATTTTTTTATTAGAAATAATTAAAACAAAATATTATTCTAATAAATCAGGCCTTCTTTTAGTTGTTCTTTTTAGTGCCTCATTCTCTCTCCATACTGTTATAAGTTTCTCATTTCCAGAAAGTAATACTTCTGGAACTTTCATTCCATTGTAGTTGGAGGGGCGCGTGTAGATTGGTGGTGCAAGAAGATTGTCTTGAAAAGAATCGCTTAATGCTGATGTTTCGTCATTGATTACTCCTGGAATTAATCGGATTACTGCATCAGATAAAATTGCAGCAGCAGCCTCTCCTCCAGTAAGTACAAAGTCACCTATGCTTATCTCTTTTGTGATGTGTAATTCTCTAGCTCTTTCATCAATACCTTTATAATGTCCGCATAGTATGATGATATTTTTATGCAAAGAAAGTGTATTGCACATTTGCTGATTGAGTTTTTCACCATCAGGGGTCATGTAAATTACTTCATCATACTTTCGTTCTAATTTTAGTTTAGTAATTAAATCGTCAATAGGCTGTATGTTCATCACCATTCCGGCTCCTCCACCAAATTGATAGTCGTCAACACTTTTTTGTTTGTTAGAAGAGTAGTCTCTAAGGTTGTGGATTTTGATTTCAGCCTTCCCTTTTTCTTGTGCCTTTTTTAAAATTGAGTACTCAAAAAAATGATTAAAAAAATCTGGAAATATTGTTATGATGTCAATTCTCATTTTGCAAAAATACAAAATCAAAAATTGTAAATAAAATTGTAAAAACACTTCAAAACAGAACATGACATGCTGTCATGATGTTGCTGTAATCATCATGTACTCAGTATAGTTATAGAATTTTGATAAAGTTATAGTTTACATACTTATTTAAGTAGTATTATAAAATTGAATCTATCAAATTTAGTTAAAAATGGTTAATATAATGTTGATAATTACAGTTAATAATCTTACAATTAGCTTAAATATTAGGATGTTTAATTTGTAGTTTTCACTCTTAAAATATTAATATGAAATACAATGTTATCATTTTCTTATTTGCTGTTTTTACTTGTGAATTTTCTTACTCTCAAGTTACAGATAGTATTGTTATTGACTCTACTTTAACTAATTCAGAACAACTTTTTACTGATTCAATTAATGCTTTAAATAATCAAAATCAACAGCTCTCTGGCTCAAGAAAAGCATATAATCAAGGGCTTGAATTTGTGAAAAATGAAGAGTTTGAGCAGGCGATTATAAGTTTTACTAATGCTATAAATATTGATTCTTCTTTTTCTTCTGCATATTTGGAGCGAGCTAAGTGTTATGCGGGTCCAAATAATGAGTTGGCAATAAATGATTATAATTCTGCATTTGCTTTAGATTCTTTAAATTACGAACCATTATATAGGATTGCTAAAATTCAATCTGTATCTGATAGAAAACTAGCATTAACTACTTATGATTCTATCATTAAATTAGATAGTCAACAGTATAAAGCATATTATGAGATTGGTGTTTTATATTACCTAGATGATAATATAGATAAAGCTATTGCTTCATTTTCATCTTCAATTGAGATCAACAAAGATGCAAGAACTTTTAATGATAGAGCATCTTGTTATAGGAAGAAAGAGAAATATGATGATGCAATTAATGATTACTTTTTAGCAATAACTCTTAATTCTGACTTGGCTTTTGTTTATAATAATCTTGCAAGCACTTATAGAAAGAGTGGAAATAACGAAAAAGCATTGAGCTATTATACTTTAGCAATTTCTAAAGATATCAATTATGCTTTAGCTTATAATAATAGAGGAAGTTTGCAAATTGATTTAGGAAATTCAACAGAGGCTTTATCTGATATTGAAAAAGCAATTTCACTTGATGAAAGATACGCACCCGCTTATAATAATAGAGGGGTTTTACATCATCAAAATAAAAAATACACTAATGCCCTTGCAGATTTTGATATCGCTATAAAACTGAATAGTAATTATGCTAAAGCATATTTAAATAGAGGAATTACTAGGCAAATGACTAGAGATGAAGATGGTGCTTGTAATGATTGGAGTAGGGCAAAAGAATTAGGAATAAAGATGGCTAATAAATATTTAGGGAATGATTGTGAATAAGATGAAGAACATTGCATTATTGGTAGTTGGGATTTTTTTTTCGCAATCAACTTTTGCACAAAATATTGAATTTAAAAATTCTAATTTTAAATCTGATAAAGAGGGTTTAAAACTTGCAAAAGAGAACATTAAATTTGCTGATAATTTTCGTGATAATGCAATAATTGAAATGTTGGCAATGCATGATGCTGAACTACTCTATAGTCAAGCTGTTTTTTATTATCAAAAGGCACAAAGTTTTAACCCTAATAATGCTGAGTTAAATTATAAAATTGGAAGCTGCATGTTGTTTACTAATAATAAAGAGAATGCTTTTTCTTATCTGAAAAAAGCAGCTAGCCTTTCTAATGATTTTCCAAATGATTTTTTGTTTTATAAAGGTATGTGTTTACAGTTAGATGGTGAATTCGGAAACGCTATTGAGCAATTTGAACTTTTTAGAAATTCAGCCAAAAAGAAAGAATTGGAGCTTTTTGAGATGCTAGAAAAAAAATATATTAAAGAATGTAATTCGTCTGTTGATGTTTTATCACAAACTCATAGAATCTGGGTAGATAACTTATCATTGAATACTGAGTATGATGATTGGAGTCCGTGTTTAAGTGCTGATGGTGATTTATTGCTATTTACCTCAAACAGACCTAATGAAAACTCAGCAAATGATATTGGAAGTTATGATCAGGATATTTATTATTCAAATAAAAAAAGCAGGAAATTTAAACCGATTTTCCCTTTATCTGAGTTAAATTCTAGTTCTGATGATGTTTCTGGTGGTCTTTCTTATGATGGGCAAAGACTACTTATTTTTAAAGAAGAAGATGGAAATACTGATGTTTATGAGTCAGAATTAAACGGCAAATATTGGGGTGAAGTAAATAGAAAAATGGGTAAGAAGTCTAGGGGAGGAAATACTGATAAAAATGAGACTTTTGCATCTTTTGATCCTCCAGATATAAAAGTGTATTACATTACTGATGGAGGGCATAGCGGAAATAAAAATATCTACTTTTCTGGTGTAATGAATCGAGAGAGAAATATTTGGGGAAAAGGACAAAGTGCTGGGGTTGTGAATACAAAATTTCAGGAGGGTTCAGTTTATATTCACCCTGATGGAAAGACAATGTATTTCTCATCAAAAGGGCATAATACTTTAGGTGGCTATGATATTTTTGTTTCTTATGTTGATGATTTGGGGCATTGGGGAAAGCCAATTAATTTGGGTTATCCTATTAATACTCCTTATGATGATTTATTTTACAGTGCTACTGCTAGTGGGAGACATGCTTTTATTGCTTCAAATAGAGCTGGAGGTAAGGGTGGTTTAGATATTTATAAGGTAACTTATTGGGGTGCAGATAAGCCAATGACTGCTGATTTTGAAGATCAGTTAATGGCTAGTATTGCAAGCCCTGTTTCTGATAATTCAGTTGCTGAACCAATTACTGTTGAAGAGAAATCTTTAACTGTATTCAAAGGTAAAATATTAGATGCGATTACTAAAAATTCTATTGCGGCTGATATTGAGATTACAATCAATTCTACTGGAGAAGTTTACACTACACTAAAATCAAATAGTTCAACAGGTAAATTTTTATTATCACTTCCTGCAGGAAAAAATTATGGAATTTCTGTTGCTGCTGAGGGGTATTTATTTCATTCGGAAAATTTTGATTTACCTAAAGGAGATGGTTTTAACTTAGTAAATAAAGATATTGAGCTAAAGAATATTAAAGTTGGAAGTAACATTACGCTCAGAAATGTGTTTTTTAATTCTGGAAAATGGGATGTAAAATCTGATTCATATGCAGAGCTTGATAGGCTAGTTGCATTACTTTCTGATATTCCATCTTTAAAAATAGAAATATCTGGTCATACGGATAATGTTGGTTCAGTATCCTTTAATGAATTGCTCTCTCAAAGGCGAGCGGATGCAGTGGTAAATTATCTAGTAGGAAAAGGAGTAGATAAAAAAAGATTGTCCGCAAAAGGTTACGGACAATCTAAGCCTGTTGATTCTAATAATACTGCTGAAGGTAGAGCCTTAAACAGAAGAACTGAATTTGAGATTATTGAAAATTAATCGCAGGGCGATACCCTTTAGGGTTTTGCTAAGGATTAGTTTATTTGATAATAATTTTTTGTATTTTATTTTCTGATTTAAGTATATAAACTCCTTTATTTAAATGAGAAATAGTTGTAAATTTTTCATTAGTTGAAAGCACTAGTTTTCCACTTATATCATACATTGAAACAGTTTTCATTGCTTCAATTGTATTGTTTGCTGAATTAAATGTAAAATTATTTTCTTTAGATAAATTTATTGTAGAATTAACTATTGCCTCATTAAAACTTACTGTGGTAGAATTAAAAAGATCACCTTGGTTGCCAATAGGGTAACCTCCTTCAATAAAAGCACCATAAAAAGTAATATCACCTGTTCCTTCCATAGGTGCTTCCCAAGTAAGACTCCAAGTGTTCAGGCTATTTCCTGCTGCAGTATGTGTTACCGCATTACTATTGTTAGTAAATTGTGTATTTATTGGATCGGATGTTCCAAATGACCCAGCCTTTGTATCATTGGTATTTTCTTCACAAGTCACTTCAAAACCATTAGGACCTCCAGTTCCTAATCCACTATTTATTGTTGCTGTTATATTGTATATATTTCCAGGTTCATATCCAGTTGAGGGAATATCTGTTGTAATTGTAGCGCCTTGTCCTTGTTGTGCACCATGGCACTGCGTACAATTTGTACCATCCGTTGGAGATCCTGTTTTTCCTCCTACTGAACCTGTAGAATTGGAGTTAGAAGTTGTTGGATAAAAGAATATTACGAGTGCAATAGTAACGGGTATAAGCAGTAAAGATTTTCTCATGATATTAAGTTTTAATTTAGGCAAATATATGATATTAAAGAGAAAATAAATACATTTGCAAGTATGAATACCAAAACTAAAATCCTAGATTCAGTAGGGATAAGTCAAAAAGTAAACAGATTGGCATGGGAGGTTTACGAGAATAATTTGCAAGAAAAAGAAATTATTATTGTTGGTGTTTCAGGTAGAGGAGAAGCGTTGGCAAATCAGTTGTCTGAGGTGATTAATGAGATATCTTCAATCAGAACAAAAATTGGCACTATTAGTTTAGATAAAGATAATCCTTATCAAAAAGAAATAAGTACAACTTTAGATGAAGTAGATTACTCTAATAAGGTTGTAGTTTTGATTGATGATGTACTAAATTCAGGAAAAACTTTAATGTATGCAGCTAAGCATTTTTTAACTACACCAATATTAAAACTTTCAACAGTTGTTTTGGTTGATAGAACACATAATCGTTTTCCAATAAAGGCTGACTATGTTGGTCTGTCTTTAGCGACTACTTTAAAAGAATATGTAAATGTAAAATTAGATGGTGAGGAGCAGGGAATTTATCTCTCTTAAAACTTCCTTTACTGTTTTGTTATCAGTTTCAATTGTGTAATCTGCTTGCTTATAGGTTTCCCCCCTTTCTTTAAGTATCTTGCGAATAAATTCTAACCGCTCTTCATTTGTTAAATTACTGATTAATGGCCTCTTATTTTTATTTTTCTCTAATCTTTTGATTAATGTCTCTGTTGATGCCTTTAAGTAGATAACTGTCCCTTTGTGTTTAAGGTATTCTATATTGTTATTATGAGCAGGTAGTCCGCCACCACAGGCAATAATAGCCTTTCTATTAATTGAACGAATTGTATCAGTTTCCAATTTTCTAAAAGCAATTTCACCATCAGTTTCAAATATTTCTTTGATACTTTTAGATGTTTCTTTTTCAATCTGACTGTCTGTATCAATAAAAATAACTTTATTAAGAGCAGCAATTTGCTTTCCTATAGTTGTTTTTCCTACCCCCATAAAACCAATAAGATACAGCATATTTATGTATTGTTTATTGACGCAAATTAACTGAATTTTTCAGAATAAAAACAGACTGTTTTAAGGAAAGAATTATTTATTAATTTTTTATGTCAAAATATTTTCTGATTAATTAAAAGTAATATATTTGCAGCCGATTTTGACCGACCTGGTAGCTCAGTTGGTAGAG
>ERZ1048872.3458-NODE-3458-length-10113-cov-5.402764_pt1 | contig 10113 bp, 6 predicted proteins | sample MGYA00383100_ERZ1048872 | MGnify/ENA primary metagenome ERZ1048872 (study PRJEB29581, sample SAMEA5548370) | metagenome | biome: marine; feature: coastal; material: water | depth 50 m | study: Short-term variability in the microbial, nano- and picoplankton... | reverse complement strand
CCCGAGGAGCAACCATGTCCGGTTCCGACGCCCCCAGGACCCTCAGCCAGAAGGTCTGGGACCGTCACGTGGTGCGGGCCGCCGACGGCGAACCCGAACTGCTGTTCATCGACCTCCACCTCGTCCACGAGGTCACCTCACCCCAGGCCTTCGACGGCCTGCGGATGGCCGGCCGACGGGTCCGCCACCCCGAACTGACGGTGGCCACCGAGGACCACAACGTTCCCACGGCCGACATCGACCAGCCCATTGCCGATCCGGTGAGCCGGACCCAGATCGAGACCCTGCGGGCCAACTGCGACGAGTTCGGGGTGAAGAACTATCCGATGGGTGATCCCGGCCAGGGCATCGTCCACGTCATCGGTCCCGAAAAGGGCCTGACGCTCCCCGGGATGACGGTGGTGTGCGGCGACAGCCACACCAGCACCCACGGGGCCTTCGGCGCCCTGGCCTTCGGCATCGGCACCAGCGAGGTCGAGCACGTCCTGGCCACCCAGACCCTCCCCCAGCAGCGACCCGGGACCCTGGCCGTGACGGTGAACGGCACGCTCCCCGAGGGCTCCACGGCCAAGGACGTGATCCTGGCCATCATCGGGCGCCTGGGCACCGGGGGCGGCATCGGTTCGGTCATCGAGTACCGGGGCGAGGTGATTCGGAACCTCTCCATGGAAGGCCGGATGACCGTGTGCAACATGTCCATCGAAGCGGGCGCCAAGGCCGGCCTGATCGCCCCCGACGACACCACCTTCGAGTACCTGGCCGGACGACCCCACGCCCCGTCGGGTGCCGACTGGGACGCCGCGGTGGCCGACTGGCGCACGCTGGTCACCGACGAGGGCGCGACCTTCGACCACGAGATCGTGCTGAACGGGGCCGACATCACCCCCCACGTCTCGTGGGGCACCAACCCCGGCCAGGTCATGCGAATGGACGGCGACGTCCCGGACCCCGCCTCGTTCGACGAGCCGAGCCAGCAGGAGTCGGCGGCCCGGGCGCTCGAGTACATGGGCCTCACCGCCGGCACGCCGATCCGCGACGTGGCCGTCGACACGGTGTTCATCGGCTCATGCACCAACAGCCGCATCGAGGACCTCCGGGCGGCCGCCGAGGTGGCCCGGGGCCGCAGGGTGAAGGACGGCATCCGCACTCTCGTGGTGCCCGGTTCGTGGGTCGTCAAGGGCCAGGCCGAGGCCGAGGGCCTTCCTGAGGTGTTCATCGAGGCCGGCTTCGACTGGCGGGAACCGGGCTGCTCGATGTGCCTGGCCATGAACCCCGACAAGTTGGTGGCCGGCGAACGGTGCGCCAGCACCAGCAACCGCAACTTCGAAGGTCGACAGGGCCGGGGCGGACGTACCCACCTCGTATCGCCGGCCGTCGCCGCGGCCACCGCCATCGCCGGCACGTTCGCCACGCCGGACGACCTGGCCTGACCGGAAGCCGAACAGGAGCACGACCATGGAAGCCGTACAGATCGTCTCAGGCACCGCGGTGCCGCTACGTCGTTCCGACGTGGACACCGACCAGATCATCCCCAGCGACTGGCTCAAGCGGGTGGAACGCACCGGTTTCGACAAGGGCCTGTTCTCCGAATGGCGCGACGACCGGAACTTCGTGCTGAACGACGACCGCTACTCCGAGGCCGTGGTGCTGGTGGCCGGGCCCAACTTCGGGACCGGCTCGTCGCGTGAGCACGCCGTGTGGGCCATCCAGCAGTACGGGTTCGGTGCCGTGGTCTCCCCCCGGTTCGCCGACATCTTCCGCAACAACTGCACCAAGAACGGCCTGGTGCCGGTGCAGGTGTCCGAGGAGGTGGGCGCCGCCCTGCTCGACGCCGTGGAGGCCGACCCCGACCTGGTCATCACCGTCGACGTGGCCGCCCTGACACTCGAGGCGCCCGACGCCGGCATCTCGTGCTCGTTCCCGCTGGAGGCCTCCACCAGGGAACGCTTCCTGGAGGGGTTGGACGACATCGGCATCTCGCTACGTCACGAGAGCGACATCAGTGGCTTCGAGGCCACCCGTCCCGCCTGGCTGCCCACCACCGCGTGATCCGTCCACGAACCCGCAGGCCCCTCCGGGGTGCCGGGCCGGGCTCCCTCCTGGCGCTGGCCCTGCTGGCCGGCGCCTGCGGACAGGACCCCGAGGGTCCCGGACTGACCGGGGGCCGCACCACGACGACCGGTGTCGTGGACGTCACCGACACCGAGTTGACGGCCGGTCTGGTGGCCTTCACGGCCTGTGACGAGTTGCTGGTCCACCTGCGGTCCGAGGCCGCCGAGCGGGTCGGCCCCTACGGGCTGGGCGGGGGCGGCTACGGCATGCCGGTGCTCGAGTCGGCCGTCATGACCGAGGACTCGATGGATGCCGGAAGTGCCGTTGCCAGCACCCGAGGGTCTGACGGAGGGGCGCTCGTCGAGGGACAGGACTACTCGGGGACCAACGTCCAGGAACTGGGCATCGACGAACCCGACCTCATCAAGACCGACGGCCGCCGGATCCTGGTCATCGAGGACGACCGGCTCCACCACATCGACGTCTCCGGCGGGGAAGCCACGCTGACCGACTCCGTCCACATCAAGGGCCACTGGAGCCGTCAGATGCTGCTGGCCGGCGACCGGATCCTGCTCATTGCCGACACGTACGTCGACGGCGACTCGGCTCGCCGACCGGCGTTCTCGAGCCTCGTGTCCGACGGGAGCTGGCAGCAACTGACCAGCCTCATCGAGGTCGACCTCTCGGACCCGACCGACCTGCAGATCGCCAACGTGCTGACCGTCGAGGGCTACCACGTGTCCACCCGACTGGTCGGCGGCTCGGCCCGGGTCGTGGTGGCCACGCCTCCCGACCAGCTCCCGTTCGTGTACCCGCAGAACACCAACGGCGAGGAGCGGGCCCGACGGTTCAACCAGGAGGTGGTGGCCGAGACCACGCTGGCCGACTGGATGCCCGGATTCGTACTCGAATCGGCCGACGGCACGGTGGTCGACGGACCACTCCACGAGTGCACCGACGTGTCCCGGCCCGTCACGTTCGCCGGCCTGTCCACCCTGTCGGTGCTCACCGTGCCGATGGCCGAACCACTTGGTCGCCCGGCTACCACGGCCGTCCTGGCCGAGGGGTCGACGGTCTACGCCGGGAACGAGCACCTCTACGTGTCGACCAACGCCTGGATCGATCCCGACGTACTGGCCGACGACCAGCAACGGTCCTGGTGGGATCGCAACTGGGACACGGCCATCCACCAGTTCGACGTGACCGATCCGGCCCGGACCGCCTACACCGCCTCCGGTCAGGTCCCCGGACACCTGCTGAACCAGTTCTCGATGTCCGAACACGACGGGCACCTGCGGGTGGCGACGACCACCGGTGGCCCGTGGCGCTTCGACGAGGACGCCGAGTCCATGGTGTCGGTCATGGCCCCCCTGGACGGCGCCCTGGAGGTGGTGGGCCAGGTCGGCGACATGGGTCGCGGTGAACGCATCTTCGCCGTGCGGTACGTCGGCGACGTGGCCTACGTGGTCACCTTCCGCCAGACCGATCCCTTCTACACCGTGGACCTGTCAGACCCCACGGCGCCGGTGGTGCGCGGCGAGCTGAAGATCACCGGGTACTCCGGCTACCTCCACCCGGTCGGACCGGACCGGATCCTGGGCATCGGCCAGGAGGCCACCGACGAGGGCCGCACCACCGGCACCAAGGTCACCCTGTTCGACGTGTCGGACCTCGACGCCCCCGTCGACCTGGCCACCTGGTCGCCGGGCGGCGGACACAGCGGTGCCGAGTGGGACCACCACGCCTTCCTGTGGTGGGACGGACGGGCCGTCCTGCCCTTCGACGACTGGCGGGCCGACGAACACGGCGCGGTGGTGCTCGGAGTGTCCGACACCGGCATCGTCGAGGAGGGACGCATCGACCACCGCGACACCGACCAGATCGATCCCGTGCCCCCCTGTCCGGTGGTGTCGGCGGCCGACGGCGACGCCCCGGTGGTCATGGTCTGCGACCCGGATGCCGCCACCTCGATGCGTGGCCACTGGTGCGAGCCCATGCCGCGCGGGGAATCCAAGTGGTGGGCCGAGGAGTTCGGGGTCGACCCGGAGACGCTTCCCACCGACCACGACGTCGTGGTGTGCTGGCCCGACGGTGGGCACGTCCAACCCATCCAGCGCACCCTGGTCATCGGCGACGGTCTCTGGTCCTACTCCCGGCAACGCATCCAGGAGAACGCGTGGGCCGACCTGTCCCGCCGACAGGTGGTCCCGCTCGGCTGAGGCCCGCCCCGGGTCGGACCGGATCCGTCGATCCCGGTCAGGCCTCCAACACGGCGAACGAGCCCTGGACCGAGGCCACCGGTCGGTCGTCGCCCTCCATGTGCACCCGGCCCTCCAGGTGGACGATGCGCCGGCCCGGCTTGAGCACCGACACGGTGGCCACCAGTCGGCCGCCGGTGGCCGGGCGCAGGAACCGGACCGAGACCTCGATGGTGGCGCAGATCATCCCCTCGTCGAGGATCGACATGGTGGCCCGCCCCATGGCCGTGTCCACCAGGGTGAACACCACGCCGCCGTGCACGACCCCGTTGGGGTTGAGGTGTCGCTCATCGACGTCGAGCGCTGCGGTGGCCGAACCCGGCAGGCCGTCCGGGCCGTCCCCGATGGTGAAGTCGAGGAAGGTCCGGAGCGGGAACTCGCCGTCGAGTGCCTCCGTCATGGTCGTCGCGTCACTTTCAGGTCAGGCGGCCGGGACGGTCCACGGCGTTGGGGTCCTCACCCGAATCGCGGATGCGGGCGATCTTGTTGAGGGCCCCGATGAAGGCCCGGGCCGAGGCCTCGACCACGTCGGTGGAGAGTCCCCGCCCGGAGACCTTCACGCCCTCGACGCTCTCAAAGGTGAGGGCCACGTCGGCCAGCGCATCCACGCCACCGGTCACCGAAGTGACGTTGTAGTCGGTCATCCGACCGGCGGCACCGGTGGCCTCCTTGATGGCCGAGCACGAGGCGTCGACCATGCCGTCGCCCTCGCCTGACACCGAGACCTCGTCGCCGCCGACCCGCATGACCAGGTCAGCCGTCGGCGTACCGATGCTGCCACCACGCACCTCGAGGCTCACGAACTCGTAGGCGTGGTCGACGCTGCCACCCACCTCCTCAATGGCCAACGCCTCGAGATCGGCGTCGCTGAGCTGCACCTTGCGGTCAGCCAGTTCCTTGAACCGGAGGAACGCCGAGTTGAGGGCGTCGCCGTGGATGTCATGGCCCAACTTCTGGAGTGCATCACGGAAGGCGGCGCGCCCCGAGTGCTTACCCAGCACCAACTGGCTCTCGCCCTGGCCCACGGCCGCCGGATCCATGATCTCGTAGGTGGTGCGCTCGTTGAGCACACCGTGCTGGTGGATGCCCGCCTCGTGGGCGAAGGCGTTGCGCCCCACCACGGCCTTGTTGTACTGCACCGGGTAGCCGGTGAGCCGACTCACGATGCGGCTGGACTTCGCCAGTTCCTCGGTGCGGATGTCCACCTCGAGGCCGGGGTAGGAATCCGGGCGGGTCCGTAGGGCCATGACGATCTCCTCCATGGCCGCGTTGCCGGCCCGCTCGCCGATGCCGTTGATGGTGCACTCGACCTGGCGGGCCCCGGCCTCCACGGCGGCCAACGAGTTGGCCACGGCCAGGCCGAGGTCGTTGTGGCAGTGGGTGGAGATCACGTAGTCGCCGGTGATCCGCTCACGGATGGCCCGGATGCGTTCCGACCACTCCGATGGGGTGGCGAAGCCGACGGTGTCGGGGATGTTCAGCGTGCCCGCGCCGGAATCGACAGCGGCCTGGAGCACGTCGCACATGAAGTCGAAGTCCGACCGCGAGGCATCCTCAGGGCTGAACTCCACGTCGTCGGTGTACTCCCGGGCCCGGGTGACCGCCGAGATGGCCTCGGCCAGCACCTGGTCGGGGCTCATCTTGAGCTTGTGTTCCATGTGGGTGGGGCTGGTGGCGATGAACGTGTGGATGCGACGACTGGCCGCCGGCTCGATGGCCTCCCAGCAACGGTCGATGTCCTTGTGGGCGGTGCGCGACAGACCGCAGATGGTGGGGCCCTCGATCGACGAGGCGATGGCGTGTACGGCCTCGAAGTCGCCCTGGCTGGCGATGGGGAAACCGGCCTCGATGTAGTCCACGCCCAGACGGGCCAGCTGCTCGGCGATCTCCAGCTTCTCGCCCACGTCCAGGGAGATACCCGGCGACTGTTCGCCGTCACGGAGTGTGGTGTCGAAGATGATCACCCGATCGGAGCTCGTGCTCTGGCTCATGGCTGGTGCTCGTTTCCCGGGCCGGCGGGGCGGCCCATGTGGTTGGTCTGTCTGGTGGATGGTCTGTCTGGTGGCTGGTCTGTCTGGCGGCTGGAACCGGAACCCGACCCTGAAAAGCAGGAAACCCCCCGGCCCGGAGGGCGCAGGAGGTTCGGGCGAACGCTATGGAAGGCGTCGGCCCTAGGTCAGCAGCAGGAGGTCGAAGATCGGTCGCATCACGTTCCAGTGTAGACGGGTCCGCCCGACCGATCGCAACCCTGTTCGTCGGGCCGTGGCATCGGCCGGTGGATCAACGCTGATCGAGGGCCCGGACCGAGACGATGCCGTCGTGCCCCCGCAGCCCGTCGAGCACGTCGGCCGGCACCGGCGCGTCGGTCGACATCACCATGAGCGCCGACGGACCGTCGCCTGCGTGGCCCACCGCCATGTCCGACACGTTCACGCCGGCCTCGCCGAGCGCCGTGCCCACCACGCCGATCATTCCCGGCTGGTCCCGGTTCCGCACCACCACCATGTGGTCCGACGGCGGCAGGTCGATGACGTGATCGTCGACCATCACCAGACGCGGCTCGCCCCGGAGACCGACCAGCGTGCCGGCCACCGAGTGGTCACCGGAACGCAGCGTGATGAGGTTCCGGAAGTCGGGTGACTCGGTGGTGGAGATGGTCCGGACCTCCAGGCCCCGCTCGGCGGCCATCTCGGCTGCATTGACGTAGGTGACCGCCTCGGCCACCACCCGGTCCAGCAGGCCCTTGACGACGGCCAGGGTGGCCAGACGGTCGTCGACGTCACCCACCTCGCCCCGGAACTCCACGTCGAGACGATCGGGCAGCCGGTCGGCATGCGAACCGAAGAGGGCACCGAACAGGGCGCCCAACTGTTCGGCCAGCGGCACGAACGGCCGGATGGCGTCGGGAGCGTCGCCCACGTCGACGTTCACGGCAAAAGGCACGTAGTCGCCGGCCAGAGCCAACTCGACCTGTTCGGCAATGGTGGTTCCCGCCTTGTCCTGGGCCTCGGCCGTGCTGGCCCCCAGGTGCGGCGTGACGATCACCCCTTCGAGCCCGACCAGGGGGGAGACGGGACGGCCGTCGACGATGACCGGCTCGGTCTCGAACACGTCGATGGCCGCTCCGGCCACGGTCCCGGCCTGCACCGCGTCGGCCAACGCCTGCTCGTCGATGATCCCGCCCCGGGCCACGTTCACCAGTCGGAGGCCGGGCTTGGAACGCCCCAGCATCTCGGCGTCCAGCAGGCCGACGGTCTCCGGGGTGCGGGCCAGGTGGAGGGTCACGAAGTCCGAGGTGGCCATGAGGTCCTCGAGTTCGAGGAGTTCGACTCCGGCCCGGCGGGCGCTGTCGGCCGACACGAACGGATCGTGGGCCACGCATCGCATCCCGAAGGCCGTGGCCCGTTCGGCCACCATCCGGCCGATGCGTCCCAGACCGATGATGCCCAGGACCTTGTCGGACAGCTCGACACCGGTCCACGAGGAACGGTTCCACTCACCGGCCACCAGATCGGCATGGGCCTGGGGGATGTTGCGGGCCTGAGCCAGCAGGAGGGCCATGGTGTGCTCGGCCGCCGACACCGAGTTCGACATGGGCGCGTTCACGACCATCACGCCCCGCTGGGTGGCGGTACGGACGTCGACATTGTCGAGGCCGATGCCGGCCCGACCCACGACCAGGAGCCCGGTCACCGACTCGAGGACCTCGGCGGTGACCTGGGTGGCCGAGCGGATGATCAGTCCGGCCGCGCCGTCCAGGGCGGCCGGAAGGTCGGCAGCGTCGAGTCCGAGCCGGACGTCAACCTCGTGACCGGCGACCCGCAGTCTCTCCAGTCCCGACTCGGCGATTTCTTCGGTGACCAGGATTCGTGCCATGGCCCCATGGTGGCCGATGGGTGAACTGTTGGCCCACTCCTTTGGTTGTGCGATCCGTCGCACATGTTCCGGTCAGGTAGCCCGGGTCCCGACCCCGGGCCGGCCTCAGTCCGGAGCGACCGGGAATCCGAACCGGGCGGCGAAGAAGGCCAGTTCGGCCTCCAGCGCCCGCACCACGTTGGCGGCCTTCCGGAACCCGTGACCCTCGTCCGGAAACTCGATGAGCTCGCACGGCACACCCCGGCCGGCCAGGGCGTCGGCCATGGCGTGGGCCTGGGAGGGAGGGACCACCCGGTCCTCAGAGCCCTGCAGGAGGAGGAGCGGCGTCGAGAGCCGGTCGACGTGGTGGATGGGCGACCGCTCCCGGTAGACGACCTCGTCCTCGGGCCAGCGTCCGACCAGACGGTCCAGGTAGCGGGCCTCGAACTTGTGGGTGTCGGCGGCCAGCGCGGCCAGGTCGGCGATTCCGTAGCGGCTGGCTCCGGCGGTGAACACGTCGTGGAAGGTCAGGGCGGCCAGCACGGTGAATCCACCGGCACTCCCCCCACGGATGGCCAGACGGTCACCGTCCACCCTTCCCGATTTCGGACGATCACCGGAGGACAGGTACCTCGCCACGGCCACGCAGTCGTCGACGTCCAGTACGCCCCATCCACCTCGGAGCCGGTGCCGGTAGGGCCGGCCGTATCCGGTGGAGCCCCGGTAGTCGACGTCGGCCACCGCGAAGCCCCGGCTGGTCCAGAAGGCCACGGCGAGTTGCAACTGCGTCCGAACCGAACCCGTCGGCCCACCGTGAACCAGCACGATGAGCGGGGGTAGTTCATCGGCCGGGACCCCGTACCCGGGGTTGGTCGGCGGGTACACGACGGCATGGGCCTGCTCGCCCACCCCCGTCGGGTCCGAGGTGGGGAAGGTGACCTGTTCGGGCACCGGGAGCCATCCCGGGTCCAACCCGAGGTCACGGGGCGCCCGGAGCATTTCGGACCCACCGTGGTCGACGGCCACCAGTGCCGGCTCGGTGGTCCACGACGCGGCGACCAGGACCACACCGTCGGCATGCGCCCTCAGGGATCCGATCGAGGTGGCGGGCGTCGACGACTCCAGCGGTTCAACCTCGGCGACGATTCCGTCGGCGTCGAGTACCGCCAACCGGTCGACGCCTCCCTCCCGACGGGCGAACCAGATGTCGTCTCCGGCGAACGCATACCGGGAGAGCCCGAACACCCACTGGGGGGTGGCCACCTCGAAGGTGCCGGTGGTCAGCTGCTCCAGCGTGTCGGTGTCCGGGGCGACCCGATACAGGTGCCACCAGCCGTCCCGATCGGTGACCACGTGGAGTACTCCGTCGGCTCGCCACTCCGGCTGGAAGAAGGACTCCCCCGCGTCGTGGCCTGCGGGGTGCCCGGTGCCGATTCGCCGGGTGTCGGTCAGTCGTCCCGCGGCGGACAGGTCGCCGACCCGGAGTTCGGTGTCGTCCCACGGCAGGTCGGGATGGTTCCACTGGATCCAGGCCAGACGACCGCCGTCGGGCGACACCCGGGGTGACGACACGAAGTCCGGCCCCGAGACCAGCACCTCGACCTGCTGCGAGCCGTCCATGGCCACGGCCACCAACTCGTTGGCCGGCTCCACCCCGTCGGACGCATGGGTCTCGCGGACACAGATGAACCACCGACCGTCCGGGGTGAACCGTCCGTCGGCGTAGCGAAGACCCCGGGCCACCTCGGGCTCCGGGGTGAGGACGACCGCCTGAACGTCAGGGCGAGCTGGTTCCCGGCGGACCAGGCGCTCATCTGACCGGCCGCTGTGCACCAGGACGCCGCCGGCCACCCACCAGGCACCACCGCCGTACTCGTGGACCCCGGTCCGGACGTCGGCGTCGGCCGGCACCGCGTCGGCCACCACCCCGTCGGGACCGCGCCGGACC
>ERZ1048872.3433-NODE-3433-length-10203-cov-11.208613_pt1 | contig 10203 bp, 10 predicted proteins | sample MGYA00383100_ERZ1048872 | MGnify/ENA primary metagenome ERZ1048872 (study PRJEB29581, sample SAMEA5548370) | metagenome | biome: marine; feature: coastal; material: water | depth 50 m | study: Short-term variability in the microbial, nano- and picoplankton... | reverse complement strand
CCATCCCTTTGGTACTTTTTATCAATTGATTGATGTGTAAATCTACTTCAAGTATTACTTCGTTTTTCTCTTTTTTAAAGCTAGATGTTTTAGAAGAAGTCTCTTCTAACTTTTCATTCAAAAGAGCGTTGTTAATGTCTGAAAATTTAGATAATTGATACTGATCTTCTTCTATAAGTACTAATTCTTTTTGATTGTATTGATATACCATACCGTCATTGTCTTTAACACCTATTATTTGATTATCTACACTGACAATAACACCTTTTAAAATATCATCCAATACAGCTACTTTTTTACCTACGAGAAATTGCATAATTAACCTTAACTTAATATTTGTGTGTGTGTGTCTTGTTGTAGTATCTTTGGAGCAAAAGTAAGAAGATGTTAAAGACAAACCCTAAAATGGTAAAAGATTTCTTTGAAACGTCACAACAAAATATTGTTATTGATGCTAATAGAAAGAATCTTTTGTTAAAAATAGCTAATAAAATTGCTGGCAATTACAATAATGACAATGTAAATATTAATTTTATTTGCACTCATAATTCTAGGAGAAGTCAACTGGGTCAAGTTTGGAGTTTTTATGCTGCTAACTATTTTAATCTCCCAATCAGTGCTTTCTCTGGTGGTACAGAAGTAACTGCCTTTCACAGAAATACAGTAAAAACATTAACAGAAGTAGGATTTAAATTTGATGTGGATGTGTTTTCTCATACAAATCCAACCTACAGAATTTCTTTTTGCGATGACAAGACTTCTTTATTAGGTTTCTCAAAATTATATAATAACACTGCAAACAAAACACCTTATTTGGTATTGACTACTTGTAATAATGCCGATGAAAATTGCCCATTTATTCCTGAAGCTATTGATAGATTTCATGTTCCTTATATAGACCCCAAACATTCTGATGATACTGCTTCACAAGATGAAACTTATCTAAAAACTAGCGAAATTATTGCTGCTCAGATGTATTTCCTTTTCAATGAAATTAAAAAGTTGTTATAATTAGATTTGAATGTCCTTATCGTAAGGTATACTTTTTAAAATGTGGTTAATGGTATTTACCCTAGCCTCTGTCTTTCTATTGGCCTTTATCACTTTCCATGGAGATTTTTGGGTATCTGTAATTGTAAACATGGCCTGTTTATACTTTGTGTAGTCATCCCATAATTCTTGAGCCCTTTCGTCTACAGGTGACATTTTCCATTGTTTCAAAGGATCACTTCTTAAATCATCAAACCGCTTTGCTTGTTCTTTTTTAGATATGGACATATAGATTTTCACCAAGTGAATACCAGATTCTAAAATCATTCTTTCAAAATCATTAACTTGACCCATAAATATATTGTACTGTTCATCTGAACAAAAGCCGTTAACTGGCTCTAAAACAGCTCTATTATACCAACTTCTATTAAAAAAAACCATCTCTCCTGCTTTTGGAAATTGTTCTATATATCGTTGAAAATACCATTGCGTTTGTTCATCCTCTGTGGGCTTAGGTAAGGCTACGATTTTAATATGTCTTGGATTAATTCTCTCTGTAATTCTCCTAATTGCACCACCTTTTCCAGCTGCATCTCTTCCTTCAAATAGGATAATAACACGTTCATTATTATTGATTGCCCAAGTTTGAAGTTTTATTACCTCTATTTGTAATTTTACTAATTTTCGTTCATACTCAATATATCTGAGCGTTCTGTCAACATTAATTGAGTCTTTGGACAAAATTGATATTAAACCTTTCTTTGAATTTAATTTTTTTAACTCTGAAGATGATAATTCTCTATTCATAATTAATCTATTTGAAAAGCAGATCTGTAGTAACGCATCACTACATTTGGATCTGGAGTTAATGTTGTTTCTGAATCCTTTTTACCATCATAATCAAACATTGATAACACATACCTCATAGCTTCTAATCGAGCTGTTTTTTTATTATTAGTTTTAATTAGCATCCATGGACTGTAAGAAGTATGTGTTTTGCTAAACATTTCTTCTTTGTAATGCGTATACGTGTCCCAAAGCTCTTGACCTTTTTTATCTACTGGACTAAATTTCCATCTTTTTAACGGATTTTCGTTTCTAGCATTAAATCGCTTTAATTGTTCTTCCTTTGATATAGAAAGCCAAAATTTTATAATGATTAAACCATCCTCGTACAACATATGTTCAAATTCTGGAACTTGCACTAGGAACTCATTATACTCTTTATCTGTACAGAAATCCATTACTGGCTCTACCACTGCTCTGTTATACCAACTTCTATCAAAAAATACAATTTCTCCAGGGTTTGGTAACTCTTTTATGTACCGCTGAAAATACCATTGTCCTTTTTCAACATTTGTTGGTTTATTCAATGCCACCAACCTCGAAGATCTTGGATTTAAATGCTCCATAAATCTTCTTATATTACCCCCTTTTCCAGCAGCGTCTCTTCCTTCAAATACAACAGCAACTCTTTTATTTTCCTTTAAAACCCATTGTTGAAGTTTAACCAATTCTATTTGTAAAAATCTTAATTGTTTTTCATAAGCTAGAACATCAAATACCTTTTGACATGATATCCCTTTGGTATTTAATTTGCTTATTAATTCTTGTGAAGAATTAGACTCAAAAAAATCTAGTGCTTCTAAAACGGATTTAGGTGCTGTCATTTAAAATTAAATTGACCCCTAAAATATTACTTTTTTTTTATTAATATTTAAACTTTAAGTTAATTGAGTAATATATTTTAGATTTGAACTATTCTGTTTTTAATATTTCTTTTAAATAAAAAATATAATAACTCAATAAAAAAAGTGTGGTTTAATTTTATGAGTATTCAATACAAAAAAATCTTCACCAAGAAAAAAGTAATTTAACTAATAGTCATTATCAAAATAATCATCCTGAAAGCCTATCAAATATAATTTTTCTTGAGCTCTTGTGATCGCTGTATACAACCATCTAAAATACTCTTTCGAGGGGCCCTCCGGTAAATAAGGTTGTTCTATGAAAATTGTCTTCCATTGACCACCTTGAGATTTATGACAGGTAATTGCATAGGAGAATTTTACTTGTAATGCATTAAAAAATATATTTTTTTTCACTGCCAAAAGCTGCTTGTATTTTGATTTCTCATGTGCATAATCTTCTCTTACTGCCTCATACAACTTATTAGATTCTTCATAGGTTAAAGAAGGAGTTTCACTTGTAAGTGTATCTAATAATAAAACTGTCTCGAAGGGTTTTTGATCCGGATAATCTATCATTCTAATTTCTACTTCAGCAAATCTAAACCCGTACAATTCCTTAATTGAATTAATTCGTAATACTTCACATGTATCGCCATTTGCAATGAAACCTGCACTGGAAGATTCCTTTAACCAATAGTAATTATTCTTTACAACCATGATATAATCTCCTGTAGAAATTTCATTTTCTTTTCCTCGTATTTGAGAACGGATTTGTTGATTGTATTGATTAGCTCTTTTATTAGAACGCACAATAAACGCAGTGTCTTCTACACCATCATTATCATAACATCCAGAGATAGCGTCTTGAATATCATAACCATCAATTAAACGCACTATATCAGGATAGTTTATGTCAAACCTAAAGTTAGTTGCGTCGTTTTCAATTAGTGTTCTAAGCAGTGTAGCATTCAATAAGATTCCAGAATTCTCGTGCTGACGTGTCACTTCATTTAATTCGATTTTGAACACATTTTTATCATAATCTATTTCTAATCGATTCTCATCCAAAGCTGGACTGATAGATAATTTTACAGGTGGTAGCTGTGCAGTATCTCCTATTAAAATTAATTTACAATGATAACCTGAATAAACGTAAGAAATTAAATCATCCAGTAAAGAACCATTCTCAAATAACTTACCGTTTTGTGGTCTATCTGGAATCATAGAAGCTTCATCTACAATAAAAATAGTATTCTTATGCTTATTGGTTTGTAAAACAAAATCTACAGAACCATTTTGTTGTTTTTTAGGAAAATATATTTTTTTATGAATGGTATAAGCTGGCACTTTTGAATATACTGAAATTACTTTCGCAGCTCTTCCGGTGGGTGCCAATAAAACTGATTTTTTTTCAGTTTCCCTCAAGGTTGAAACCAATGCACTTATTGCTGAAGTTTTTCCTGTTCCTGCATATCCCTTCATTAAAAATAATGTTTGATAATCTTTGGAAAAAACAAAATCTACCAACATTACAAATAACTTTGATTGTCTTGAAGTTGGGCTATAAGAAAACTTTTTTAAAAGTTTTTTGCGAAAATCTGTAACGTTTTTTAACATGAAAGCTTTAAAGCGTTAAAGATACATTGAATTGTCTTTAAAAGTTTTTATCATTAAAAAAAAATTGTAGATTTGCTTCAAGTGAAAAAATAAATATACAAAATGATTATACTGATTATTCTAGCTGTTGCTGCTACATTTGGATTTGCCTATTTAATAGTAAAATACTTACCATTAAAATATAAATGGATAGTTTCCTTAGTGTTAGTTTTTACAGGTACTCTTCTAGTTTTTAAAATTTATGATGGAATCATGAAACCCATCAATTTTAATAAAGACAAACGAGTTAAATATGTTAAAGTAATTCAACATCTAAAAATTATTAGAGATGCAGAATTGGCTTACTATAAAGTAAACGGAAACTACACAAGTAACAAAGAAGGACTAATTCAATTTATAGACAGTGCTAAGTTTGCTATTACAGAAGTAAGAGATACTGTAGTTAAAGTGAATAAGGGAAGCAAGTGGCAACCCGTTATAGTTGATGTTGAGAAAAGAATAGTTGATACAATTGGTTATGAACCTATTTTAAAAAGCTTCCAAGATAAGGACTATAAAAATATGTTCAATGTTCCTGGAGTTGATGAAAAACAATTTGAACTATCTGTTGGTTTAGTTGAAAAAATAGCAGGCTTACAAGTACCTGTTTTTGAGGCAAGAACTGAGAAAAAAGACTTATTAAAAGGTATGGATATCTCTTTAGTCAAACAAGAAATGGAAGCCATAGAAAGTGATCAAATCAAGGGAGAATATGTTTCTGTTGGTTCTCTTAGTGAAGTAACAACTGGTGGAAACTGGCCACCGTCTTATGACAAAGCAAATCGTGAAGAAGAAGACGATCAATAAAAAAATAGAAGAAACTTCAAAAAAGAAATTATCCATCCAATTCAGTTTGGATGGATTTTCTTTTTATATCTCCAACACACATCATATTATATCAAAGTTTACTTCATTTAATTTCACTAAACCAATTAAGTCTCCTGAATTAATATTAAAAGAGATTAAAGAGATTTTTAAAAATGAAAAAACTTTACAACAAGATTTTGAAACTGTAAGCGTCGTTCATCAAAATAATCTAAGTACACTTGTTCCTAATCAATATTTTAAAGATAATGATCTCAACAAATATTTAAAATACTCAGTGAAGACGATTACTACAGATCTTATTGTTTATGACGATTTAAATTTCATAAAAGCTAAAAATGTTTATGTCCCCTTTGTAAATATTAATAATTTTATTTTTCAAAATTTCGGAGAATTTGAATACAAACATCATTCAAGTATTCTATTGGAAAAATTATTTTCACAATCTGACAATTCTCTAAATTTCTTTGTGAATATTTCTCAAAGTCTTTTTGATATAGTAGTTCTAAAAGATTCTAAAATTTTATTTTATAATAATTTTGAATATCAAACAAAAGAAGATTTTATCTACTATATTTTATTTACACTAGAACAGCTTGAACTCTCTACAGATAAAACTAAGGTCTCACTTTTAGGAGATATTAATAAACAATCTGAGCTTTATAAAATTTTGTATACCTATGTTAGAAATATAAGTTTTTTCAACTCAAAAAACCCCATTTTTAACAATCAAACAGAAATAGACAAACATTCAAATTTTATTTTATTAGGATGAGAATAATCTCAGGAAAACAAAAAGGAAGAAGGATTACAGCTCCTAAAAACCTCCCTGTAAGACCAACTACTGATTTGGCAAAAGAATCGTTATTTAACATCTTAAACAACCACTATTATTTAGATACTATTTCTGTTATTGACTTGTTTTCTGGTACAGGAAATATTGCATTCGAATTTGCTTCAAGAGGTGCTAAAAACATTCATGCTGTAGATGGTAATTTTAATTGTGTGAAATTTATTGATAAAATTTCTTCAGAGTTTGAATTCTATATCAATACCTTCAGAAGCGATGTGTTTAAATTTTTGGAGAAAACTGTTCTAAAAACTGATATTATTTTTGCAGATCCACCTTACAACCTTGAAAAGGATATGTTTTTAAAAATAATTGAAATTGTATTTGAAAGAAACCTTCTAAATGAAAACGGTATTTTAATTATTGAGCATTCAAAACATATGGATTTGTCAGAAAGTAATTTTTATAATTATTCGAAAAAATATGGTGGAAGTGTATTCAGTTTTTACGATAAGAGCAAAGAATTATAACAGGGATTCAATTATATCAACTATAGATATATTTTCTGCTTCTGCTTTATAGTTTTTCACAATTCTATGAGATAAAATTGGAACAGCTACAGCTTTTACATCTTCAATATCTGGCGAATATTTACCTTTTACAGCAGCGATAGCTTTAGCACCTAAAATCAAATTCTGAGAAGCTCTGGGTCCTGCACCCCAATCAACATATTTTTTTACTAAATCAGTTGCTTTAGAACTTTTTGGTCTTGTTTTACCTACCAAGGAAACAGCGTACTCTATTACATTATCTGTTACAGGAACTTTTCTTATTAATTGCTGGATACTGAGAACTTCTTTAATTGATACTATTGATTCTGCCTTAGTTATAATTTCTGTTGTTGTATTTTTAACTACCTCTATTTCTTCCTCAAAGCTTGGATATTCTAAATTAATAGAAAACATAAAACGATCTAATTGAGCTTCTGGAAGCGGATAGGTTCCTTCTTGTTCTATAGGGTTTTGTGTCGCTAAGACTAAAAACGGTAACTCTAATTTATAATGCTCTCCAGATATAGTTACAGATTTTTCCTGCATAGCCTCTAAAAGAGCAGCTTGTGTTTTGGGAGGTGTTCTATTGATCTCATCTGCTAAAATAATATTTGAGAATATTGGTCCTTTTAAAAAAGTAAATTTACGTTCTTTATTCAAAACTTCACTCCCTAAAATATCGGAAGGCATTAAATCTGGTGTAAATTGAATCCTTTTAAAGTTTAATCCAAGAACATCCGATACTGTATTGACTAATAAAGTTTTAGCTAGACCTGGAACACCAATCAATAGAGAGTGACCACCACAGATAACAGATAATAATACATAATTAATAGCTTGATCTTGACCAACAATTACCTTTCCAATTTCTGCTTTTAAATCTTTAAATTTAATAACCAGAGCGTCAATGTCAGCTACATCAGACATTAGTTAGCAATTTCTTTCGTCCAATTTTTATCGAAGGTGCATTTTTGGAATTCTTCACTTATTTTTATGTAAGTATCACCTATTTTTTCTCTAGACCATTTTGCGATGGTTTCTTGTTTCTTCTTTTGAAGTGCTAGATTTTGAACTTTCACATAGTCGTCTACCATGTCTGCTATATGAGTATTTGTTCTGTCATTCATAATCATCACTTTATACATCTTTTTCCCTTCACGTGTCTCATCATAAAACACATCAGACATTTCACTTTTCTGTAAGTTATTAACTCTAGCATATAAAGCAGGGTCCATTCTAGTTAAATCAAAAGTAGATTCTCCTGAATAAGGATTAACAATCAGGCCTCCATTATTCTTGGTATCTTTATCCTCTGAATATTTTTTCACTGCCTCTGCAAAAGTGATCACACCATTATCTATATCTTCTTTTATTTTTTCAAGTTTTTCTTTTGTTTCATCTAATTTTTCTTGAGGAATATCTGGCTGAAGTAAAATATGAGATGCTACCCTTGTTTCGCCTCTAATTTGGTGAAGTTGAATGATGTGATAACCAAACTTAGATTTGAAGGGTTCAGACACTTGATTAACATCAAGAGAAAAGGCAACCTCTTTGAATTCTTTTATGAATGTACTATTTTTATCAATTGTATACCTACCTCCGTTGTCTGTAACTCCTGGATCATTTGAATTAATAATGGCTTTCATTTTAATACTAGAGCCTTCCTCAATCTCTTTTTTTAATTGGTTGAGTTTATTTAAGATTCTTTCAATCTCTTCTGGAGAAGCCTCTGCATTTAAAACTAATTGAGCTATTTGAATTTCCGCTGGAAATTCTGGTAATTCACCTTTTTCTTTCAAACCATTGAAATAGATTCTTATTTCTTCTGGTGTAACATCTATATTTTCAGTGATTTGTCTTTGTTCTTTTTGAATTAAAGAATTTTCTTTTTCTATGCCAAAAAGTTCTTTCTTTAGGTCCTCTATATCATTAAAACCATAGGCTTCAACAACTTTTTCAATACTTCCATATTCTTGACTAAAAAATTGAATATTTCTTTCAACTTGGTCATTAACCTCAGCATCTGAAACAATTATACTATCAACTACAGCATGATGAGCTAATAATTTCTGTAACATTAATTGTTCTAACATTTCGCAATCTGAAATTTTTATTTTCCCTTCACTACTGTTCTCTAATTCTAATTTAAACTTTTCAATATCAGAATCAAGAACAATGTTTTTTCCAACAACGACCCCAACTGCGTCAATTTTAACTTTTTGAGCATTTATTGTGTGATTGAACAATAGAATGAATAGCGTTAAGCTAATGAATTTTAAAAATTTTATTTTGAATGGCATCTTTTACTATTATTTTTTCAATATCTCTAATTAATTGTAATTTTCTTTGATGTAAAATCATTTGTTTTATTGTAGGTTCTATATAGCCTAGGGGTGCTATTTGATTTCTTAATAAAACATCTTTTATAACAGCCAAATATAAACCTAAAGAATCTTCTTTTTTAATTAAATCCGTTTTTTTTAACAAATCATTACGGGAAAATGGCAATTTTAACAAAACATTTTCTAAAGGGGTCCAAACTGAATCACTCAACATCATCTTTTTAAAGGAAAGTTGTCTTAATTCTAGAGCTTCTAAATCTTCAATTGAGCCCTTTTTAAAGAACTTAAGAACTTCTTTTTTATCTATTAAGTCATTAGAAAAATGAATGTATCTTGTTTTGACTAACTCTTCATTTAACCTAAAATTATTATTGTTCTTCTTGTAGTAATTTATAATTTCTTCTTGTTCAATAACGGTATCTAGTTGTTGCTTTATAAGTCTCTCTTTATAACCATTAATTAAAAGTGCTTGTCTATAATCCCTAACTAAATCATTAATCTCAGCATTATCATTTTGCGAAGTGTTTTCAGCGGCCTTTTTTAACAATAACTGTTGTATTGCCCAACTATTAATTATGCTTCTAGTGAGAACAATACTGTCATTTTCGTCTATGTTTTTGGGAAGTAAAAAATTTAAATCTTCTTTAAACAAACTTTCATCATATACACTTGCAATTGGTAAATCACTTAAATTATTTTCTTTTTTTTGAAATTCTAACGAATCACATGAAAAAAGCATTAAAAATATGGATATATAGAAATAGTTTTTCAAGATTCTTTTCTGTAATAATTAATTAACCTTTTAACAACTTTTTTATTAACCTTAATTTTACTTTTAGATCTTAACTCTTGAATCCAATCATTATCCAAAGTAGTTTGAAAATCGTTCATCACTTTACCTTTAATATTCTCTAAATCATTAGTTTCATATGAGTTTTTATGAGCATCAAAGTAGGTATTTAAAGCAATTGAATCTGACGAAATATTCCAAATTTTTTGTTGCATTAATTCAAAAAGTAACAGGCCGTCTTGATATTCTGTAAGTGTCGAAGAATACTCTTTATTTGTATTTACTAAATTTTCTTTATAATAAGTTAAGATTTCTTCGTTGATGAAATTTTTAAGTAAAGTGCTAAATGCCATTTGACTTCTTTTCGATCTGTAGGCTACAAAGTCACCCTTCGTTATTTTTTTATTGTTAATCGTTAGGAATATCGTTTCTAATGAATCTTTAAAATTATTATTTTGAAGCGCTTCCTTTACAGATTCTGTAATATTAATTGAATATTCATTTTTTAATCTTTTTAATATTGAACTACTTGATAACTTTACTCTACCTGTATTTTTTACTTTTTGTG
>ERZ1048872.3431-NODE-3431-length-10210-cov-3.508124_pt1 | contig 10210 bp, 12 predicted proteins | sample MGYA00383100_ERZ1048872 | MGnify/ENA primary metagenome ERZ1048872 (study PRJEB29581, sample SAMEA5548370) | metagenome | biome: marine; feature: coastal; material: water | depth 50 m | study: Short-term variability in the microbial, nano- and picoplankton... | reverse complement strand
GACCATTCTCATTGATCCATGAACCGTCCTCGTTTTGGAGGGATGCCAGCTTGTTCACTAATTTTTTTCGCCAATCTACCGTTTCTCCGTTTTTGAGTTGGAGGGTGTCCACGCCATATGCTGTCAGTGCCTTGGCCATGGTATGATAGTAATAAAACAAACCCTGCAGCCCCATCGCAGGGTTTTCTTCAAGGGTATAATTTGCTTTCAACCAACCCAGAACCGCTTGAACCTGCGGAGATTCCTTGCCTAATTTGGCATAGGCATAGCCTAACAGGCCACCATAACTGATACTCCCATAGGATCTCAAAGCGACTCGACCTGTCAGGGGATCTTTGTACTCCCCTGCTTTACTGAGACCAGGATAGTAAATAAAACCACCCTTGTTGGTTTCATCATCCGAGACCCAGTCCTGTTTGTTGACGGATGTTAGGTTTTGGCAATTTTGAAGGAATTGAATCGCTGCTTGAAAATCGAGCTTCTGATTTTTGGCAGAAGACTGGTCTTGCGCAAGGTGCTGGCTGTAATGCAATGCTTCCAATGCCTGAAGCGTGTTTCCCATATCAGAATGGTCATACTTAGAACCATAGCCTATTCCTCCATCCATTGGATGGTCCATTACTCCCTTATCCCCAAAATCACTTTGCATTCCAATCAAGTATTCTCGTGATTTCAAAATGCGTTCATCCAAGGAGGGATCTCCTGCCGCGACCATTGACATCAGACATATGGCAGTGTTGTAGGTAATCAGATTAATTCGGTAGATACCTCCATCTTCGTGGTAACAAGAGTCAATATACTTCAGGGCATTTTTAATAGCAGGATGTTCGTTGGATTCAAACAAGCCCGAAGGATCTCCCTTCATTGCCACCAAAGCCAAGCCCGTAACAGCCGGGTGATCCGCTGTGGACCACCATCCGGCTTGGTTTTGAGAAGATTCCAGCCATGTCGTACCACGCTGAATTAACCTGGAAACCTGCGATCTCATTTCATCTGACTCCTCCGCGGAAACGTTGAGCGAAAGAATACTCGCTATAAAAAGGATCAGCGCGGTCCATCGTTTAAGTTGGTTTACACTCATATTTATTGAATCCAAAACTGGGCTCATTTTGATATTTCCCCCCTCCTGATCGCTAGAAATAAAAGTTGCTTCCACCGGATGATTGATACGTGGGAGTAATCGAATATTTGCCTTCCCATGACTCATCAAGAGACTTCACCTTTAATTGTTCCATCGGAGGGGCTTCGTCAGGAACCCTGGAGGGAGATCTTGACTCCTGCGCGACTAGGCCCATCGCAAGGCACACATTCATACCGAAGAGCAGCACACAACCAGGATATATTTCAGCTCTCATCGAGTTTATGAAGACGCATACATTGCTGTAATCAAACTATGACTCTTGTTTCCTCAACTTCAGGATTCGTAGGAAAGATTACTTGGTTTTTTAATAGTTTTCAAAATTTTTTTACTGATTCAGTCCTGACACATTATTAACGAAAAAGGGAACACTCAAGGAGGAGCGACCGTTATGGAGAATAAATGAGGCCCTCTCATCGAGTGTGGTTCCATTCAAAATGGAAATCCATCTTCGCATGCCATTGACATGGCTCAACGCCGAAAAAGCCATGTCTGCATCAGAAACCTGATTGACTACTTTTGACGAATGATAGGATGCAGTTGATGGTGAGGCAACGGATCGATTGAGCAAAGCAGATGCTGATAGTCATAGAGTTAAGAAGCCATATCTGGCCATTCGGATTCCACGCCTTGTTTTTTGATAGTTGCCTGAAAATGATTGAGATGTTTTTTCTGGTTCCTGATAGATCGAATGGGCTGACCGGATTTCAAAGCTTCATGAGCCAGAAGACCCGCTGTTTCACCAATCCCCCACTCCACTGGATGCAATCTGTAACAACCGTTGGTCACGTGAGTTGTTCCTATATTCTTGCAGGCAGGGATTAAATTTTCGATGCGCTTGGGGATCAACGCTCCTAAAGGGATTTGGAAAGGCAAGGTTTCAAAATCAATGTAGTTGTCACCACCTGTCGAGGGATGTAAATCAATCGGGTAACTTCCAATCCCGATTGCATCTGAATAGGATTCGGCGCGGACATCAGCCCTTGCCATGCCGGCTGAGGCCATGCGTTGCTCAAGACCACAATCTTGTTCCGTTACCGTATACTCTGCCTGAATCCTTCGTGACTCTCTCACATACGGGTACATTGCCAAACCATCTTCGGTCCCCATGACATCGGGCCGAAGTCTCAAGCCCGGATACCCCTGCCCATCATCATGCCGAGGTGCTTCCGTCTGCATCCAATGCAACAAGGACAGACTTAATTGCTTTGCCTCCCACACGTGTTTAAGAAATTCCTCTCGCTTAACATCGATAATCGATCCAAGGAAATAATCGTTTTGCGGCCAATTCACCAAACTAATATCGCTTTTGAAACTGCCATTTTCAAAGTTGGACTGGGCTAATATTCGGCGATAATTCCATAGATTAATGACCCCCTTATAACCGCCAGAACCAGGATTGAAACCAAGTAGCCTTGATTCCGAACTGCGAGGATGAGTGTATGTCCAATCCAACAGACGACCTGGCCAAGCAGGGCTCAAGTCAGGCATGAACTTGCGCCAGAAACCATAACGTTCAGGCTTCGCAATAACGTGATTTTCACCGTCCATATGATCCATGGCAAAACACATGGTAAAGGCTTGGTGGTTATCAGGTCGGGCGGATTCGCTGGCATGCATTTCACCCGTTTGCGTTTTGGATTCCGTTCCAACGACATATTCGACTTTTGCGAGTGGCAGTAAATCACCCAGTTCGGTTGCATCAATAAAGACAGGCGCTTCTACGACACTTTTTTCTCCTGATTTTTCACTGAACACTTCAACAGATTGAATCCGACCACCATTCACCTCTGCGCCAACAGGTCTACATTGATTCAATATAATAAGCTGACCTGAACTGAGATATGGAGCCAACCAATCCAAAAGCACAGCGAGCGCAACTCTTGGCTCATGACAGAGTCGTGAAACAGAGCCATTACCAGGATTCAACTTCCATTTCTGCCGCTGAGCATGTTTTAGCGGATAGTTTGTTCGATAGTAGTTTCGAATCCGTCGCCGTAGTTCACGGTAGGATGCGTTGGAGCCAAATGACTCAATCCAACGATGCTCATCTGGTGGCACTCCCTGTGATGTCAGTTGCCCACCAATCCACTCCGTCTCTTCAGTCAAAACCACTTGATTCCCATTCCGCAAGGCGGCCAACGCTGCCGAACAACCACCTAAACTGCCACCAATAATCGCAACATCAGTCTTAAAACCTGCTTGTTTTGAATCAGCTCTTAAATACGAGCACCACACGGAATGATCCACCCCGAACATCAAAGCGCTTTGAACACTTTGCTTTGCAAACTTACGTCGATTGATGTTGACCATGGGTTCATTGACCTTGATTGAAGAAGTATGGTCAAGCTTTTGATGAATCCTGAATCAGGCCGTTATCATATTACGATTTGCTGAAAAGGACTCAGAATTCATGGCATTAAAAATAATAAAGACAAAAGCCCCGCTTCATATGAAGCGGGGCTTTACGAAATATATATTGAGCAAGGAAAAGGAACTACTCAGCAGCAGTCAGGATAGGAGCACTTCCTTCGATGACTACCTTGAGATTGGCAGTGACATCAGTGTGCAGTCGAATTTCAATTAAATGCTCACCTGCAAATTTAATCGGCTCTGGAAGCAGGATCTTGCGACGCTCCAATTCCAGTTCGAACTGGCTCATCAACTCTTCAGCAATCACCTGGGATGTGACAGAACCAAACATCTTACCGTCTTCTCCTGTTTTCATCCGGATATTGAGAATCAATTTCCCCAAACTGCCCTGCAGTTCTTTGGCGTGGTTCAACTCTTCTGTCTCGCGTTTCTGACGACGATCTCGGAGGCTGTCAACACGACGCTTGTTCGCATTGGTCAATGGAATGGCGTATCCTTGGGGTATGAGGTAATTGCGAGCATAACCAGCAGCTACTGTTGCCTGATCTGCTTCGCCACCCAAACCATCTATTTTTTTGATGAGGATTACATCTGTCTTTGCCATATTGATTTAATTCTTAACTAGTATTTTTGTTGTTGATAAAGGATAGAGGTGAGTCCGGTGGATTGACTCATTTTCAAAATGGGACGTCATCATCGTCCATCGGCGGAGCGCCGTCCGGAGCGGGTCTTCTGGTGTGCGGAGCCGGGTTGGGATTAGGCTGTGGTGCTGACTGAGCTCCTCCAGCATAATTCTCTCCGCCTCCTTCGCCTCGTCCCCCACCTGAATCAAGAAACTGAAAAGACTCTAGAATAACGCCAAGGCGTGATCTTTTCTGCCCTGTTTGTTTGTCATCCCATTGGTCCAGCTTGAGTCGCCCTTCAACCATCACTGGGCGCCCCTTGCGAAGGTATTGCCCCAACACCTCTGCCTGACGGCCGAAAGCATCGACATCTACGAAGGTCGTTTCATCTCGGGTTTCACCGGATTCGGTTTTCCATGAACGGTTGACGGCTAAACCTAGCTTGGCAATCGCTTTGCCACTGGGCGTGTAGCGAAGTTCAGGATCTCGCGTCAAATTCCCGACGAGTATGACTTTATTGAATGATGGCATTGGAAGTAGATCAAAAAGTCAGCACTGACAATCAAGCGTGTGTGACCATGACGCGAAAAACGTCATCACGATCATTCAATTGTGCCTGAAGAGAGGCCAGTTCTGAGTGTTCAAATTCAAAAGGAACCTTGGCATAGAAGCCTGAGGTGTATTTTTTGTCGGCGACACGCGCAAAGGGACGATTGTCAATTTTTTCAATTTCGCCAACTTTCCCGCCAGCGCCATTGATGACTTCAGTCACTTGAGAGAGCACGTCATCCGCGCCTTCGACTTTTCCTGCTGTATTGAGGATAAATAAACCCTGATATTGTTTCACAACCGCTAAGTAATTTGAATCGTTGTTAATTTTGTAGTAATTAGGTCGAATCATGACCATTGATTCGACCATTGTAAAGACTCATTGCCTTTTCAAGTGACGACCTGCTCCACTCTTGCACTTGCTCCAGAGCACGATCAAGCACTTGATCCATTAAATTCATTTCAGATGATGGGAAATCGGAGAGCACATGACGCACAGTTTCCTCGTGTCCTCTTTGATCTCTTCCAATCCCGACTCTCAATCTCGGAAACGCTTTTGTTCCCAAGCAAGATTCAACTGATTTAATACCGTTGTGTCCACCTGAACTGCCTTCTGGTTTCAAACGCAGGGCTCCCAGGGGGAGGTCCAAATCGGCATAGATGACGAGAACATCACTGGAAGCAACTTTGTAATAACGTGCTATTCTCGAAACTGATTCGCCACTGGCGTTCATGAACGTCAATGGCTTGACCATCAACCATTGATGACCACCCATGGCCACCTTGCCTGTCTCGGCTCGGAATTTACCCTCAACCGCAAGGGAACACCGCCAAAAAAGAGCCAATCTGTCAAGGAACATGTACCCGACATTGTGCCTGTTTTTTTCGTATCCCTTACCTGGATTCCCCAGACCGACGAGCATCCGATAACTCATAAAAAACGGAGCAAGGGATCCGAATTGGTCAGACCGCCTAAATGCAGCCTGACAAAAAGCAATTGGATTTACTTTTGAGCATCTTCTTCTCCCTCGGCAGCCCCATCTTTCGATGCTTCAGAGCGGGCAGTTCGACCAATGGATACAGAGAAAGCTGGAATTCCTGTTTCGCCAATGACCTCGACATTTTCAGGCAATGGTAAGTCTCCCAGATGCAATGTCTGTCCTGAGCGAAGCTCGGTGACATCAACTAGAATCACTTCTGGTAGATCTTTGGGCAATGCTTTGATTTTTATGCTGAAGAGCACGTGTTCGAGATTTCCACCCTCATTTTTCACACCGTAGGCCTCACCACGGGGCTCAACCGGTATAGATAAAATAACAGGCTGGTCCTCTACCACTGCTCGAAAATCTACATGCAAAGGTAGACCTGACAGGGGATGACGCTGAACCTCTTGCACCAGTGCTAGGTGTCCACCGTCTCCTTCAACGGCCAACTTGACCAAAAGATTTTCCGATGCAGAATGTTTGACCATTCTTTCGAAATCTTTGGCGCAAACCGTAAGGGGCTTGGGATCCTTCTGACATCCGTAAAGAACTCCTGGCAAAAGACCGGTTGCTCGAATTTTTTTAACTCGAGTCCGTCTTAGCTCACTGCGTGATTGGGCGTTTAAAGCTACCGCTTCCATTTAATTAATAGATTAAATTTGATTGCACTGTTGAAAATGCTGTCTCCACCTAGCTCGTTCGAGCGCCATTAAATTCAAAGAGCGAATTGACCGACGAATTGTTGTGAATTCGCTTGATCGCTTCGCCCAATAGTTCAGCCACTGATAATGTGGTGATATTGACGCCTTCGACGGCAGAGCGATGGACTGTATCAGTTGTGATCAACTCGTCAATATCTGATTTTCGCAATCTTTCAATTCCAAGATCGTTCAGGAGGGTGTGCGAAACACATGCAAAAATGGACTTGGCGCCCTGGGCCTTCAACAAACGAGCGGCCTCCGTCAAAGTTCCCGCGGTCTCTGTTAAGTCATCCACAAGGAGAACAGACTTGCCGTCAACCTCACCAATGAGTGTCATACTCTCGACTTCGGTGGCGCTTTTTCTTCGCTTGGCAACAATTGCCAGACCGCAGCCGAGCACCTCCGAATATGCATGAGCCATCTTGATGCCGCCTGCGTCAGGACTCACCACCACTAAATCCTTTATGTTCTTCTTGCGAAGATATTCATACATCACGGGCGCCGCATACAGGTGATCCACGGGAATATCAAAGAAACCTTGAATTTGTTGTGCATGCAGATCCATGGTCAAAGCTCGATGTGCTCCGGCACCAACGATGAGATTGGCTACCAGTTTGGCCGTGATGGGAACACGGGGCTGATCCTTGCGGTCCTGCCGTGCATACCCATAAAAAGGAAGTACCGCCGTGATCCTGGACGCACTGGCTCGTCTCAGCGCATCAATCATGATGAACATCTCCATGAGGTGATGATTTGTAGGTGGTGAGGTAGATTGAAGCACAAAAACATCCTGGCCCCTTACGTTCTCTTCAATTTTAACAAAGGTCTCGCCATCTGGAAATGCACTGACTTTGCAGCGTCCGAGTGGAATCCCCATGTAATCGGTAATCTTGTTTGCCAAAGGGAGATTGGACGTACCGCTAAAAACTTTCACAATATATTTAGTATAAGGATGTTCTTTACTCCCAATCAAACCGGAAAAAACGCCAGGATGGGTAGGAGGAGATTATGGTCAATTTGTGATCGATCAATCAAGTTAGATTTTACCAAACAACCGATTCACTCCTTATAGCGATTACTCTGCTGTCGAAAATAAAAGTTGAGAGAATCATGTTTGGCGAAGTAAAGACTGAAAACCAAGACGCTCATGATAGCCAAGCCAAGGCTGGCAACGGTGTGATTAAAGGTATTGAAGAGAGCATGAAGCACGGATGGAATACCCAGCCCTACCAAGACGAAATAATATTTCTTTTGACCATGTAAAAAAACAAATCCCAGAAAAAAACCGGCTATGCCAGTCCACACGGCATGAAGCACAGGTAGTGTTGTCAGGCGCAATAAATTCAAGAACAAATACTCCTCCATACCATCCGCTAAATCAAAATTAACAGTCATCTGGTAATCCATCCCCTCGTAAATCCCAAAACCAAGACCACAAATCATGCCGTAGTAGGCAAAGGTGCTTGGAAACTTTATATCATGTCGTCTGGAGAGCACGTATAACATGAACACTTTCACTAGCTCTTCGGGAAGCGCTACCCAAAGCCAGAAGCCCATAAATCGCTCCAGATGGCTGGGCGATTTAATAAAATCCAGCGGCAAATTTACGAAGGGCAATTTAAAAAACAGGGAAAGGATGCTCACCGATACCAGCGCGGTGCCAACAAAACAAAATAGAGAAGTGCTGACCCGAATCGCAGGAGCGGGAAACAGATTATAGAAGAGGATGGACCACAGAACCGAGAAGTATAAACCGGTTAAAAGATAGGCAATCTGCGCCTGTATCAGCATCGAAAAAAGCGTCAAAATGACCATCGGCACCACACCGATTGTCGTAATGACCAGAAGGTTGCGATTATCGGACTCGCTCAGCTTCCGTAATTCATCAAAAGGCCAAAGAAGAGAGATGAGAGACCTTGGCTTGACCTTTTCCGTTTTTTCTTTGGAGGCATGTTCCATCAAATTTTAAAATTCAATGATTATTCCGCGGACTAAGCTTGGCCATCCAGTCGAAAAATTGCCCCAGAAAACCCCAATGATTGGTTGATGGGACTCTGTCGTTTGAATCCTTTGATTTTGCCCGAAGCCATTTGGAAAGCAAAAATGCTCCAAACGGTGCCAGCCAGTGCCCCCATCGACGAACGCTTTCTTTTGGAGAGTGATCACTGTTGGGACCGAACCCGATCTCTCTACTGACGTCCCGCCATCTCTCAGTCAATTCAAGCCGGTGAGTGTCACATTCCAATGCAAGCATTCGCTTGCGCAGCTCATTCACATTCATTTTTGATCCGAAAAACATGCCTGATCTTTTTTTAATTGAGCGATGGATTCCTCAAACAACGGCGACTCCCTTGAAACGATAGATCGAATTCTCCATACTGAGAGACAGGTAATGATGCCGTAAATCGTTGCTAGAACAAGGGCCCCCTTCCCTCGCCAGTCGTCTGGCAACAGAAAAACAACGGCTGCAGATGCGACTCCAAGGAAGATCAGACCGAAAATGATCAGGCAAACCAACCAGAACAGCAACTCGACAAGACGAACCTTTTGCTCTTCCAATTCAAAAAGAAAAAGCTCCAGCCGCGATCTCAAGACGCCAAAAAAGGCATGTATCCATTTGGAACCTGTGTCGCCCAGAACGGATGATTGAGATTGATTTTCCGGTTCAGCAGCCATGTTGTCAGCGGCGATTGATAAGAAGCCCTATGAATAAGCCTGCCGCCACGGCAATGCCTAGAGTTTCATAAGGATGCCTGCGGATTACTTGATCCGTTGCTCGTGCATGTGCAAGTGCTTTCCCTTCAAGTGCGTCGTAACTGGTTTTGGCCTTTTCAAGAGCATCTTTGACCTTCGCTCGAGCGTTACTGGCTTTTTCACCTGTTTCCGATGCCGTCGCGCTGATAAGTGCTTCAACGTCTTCGATGATTGACTGCAGCTCAGCCGACAACTGCTCCCGAGGGGCTCTGTGGGTTACTTCTTGCATGGCTTTCTATCAATTCAAGGATTCAGATATCAAGAGAACCGCCTCTCGTTTAAATCGGGGCTATTATCGGGCTTGTCTTATTCGCTGTCAACGCAAGTCATGGAACCCTTTTTGTTGCTGAAAGTGACCCCGCTGCTGTTTTATGCCTCAGGGACGAGAAGTTTCAGGATCCTGATGGCTGAAATTGCCGATTGTTCGACTTCATTGTTCACTGTTTGTAGATAAATCTAACTTGACGGTGTACTCCCATCCATTTAGTTTTCGAGCAACAATTTAAAGTCGCATCAAGCGGCACGCCTGAGTCGGCGATATATGCCGGCTCTTTTTATTCTCTAAAAAGGGAAAGGAATCGCGCATGAATGCGGATTTATTAGCAATATTGGAATACTGGGAGCGAGAGAAAGGTATCAGCAAAGATACCTTGCTCGAGGCTGTCGAAGAAGCGTTGATTTCAGCCGCTAAGAAAGCAGTGGGCCCCGCAAGGAATCTGAGAGTTCAAATAGACCGCAAGAACGGGGATATCAGGGCTTATGCGACGTTGGTCGTCATGGAAAAACCTGAATCAAAGCACGACCATATCTCGCTTGCAGAAGCCAAGCGATTTCACCCTGAGGCACAACTCGGTGCAGAGGTTGAAATGGAAGTGACGCCCGAGAATTTTGGTCGAATAGCATCTCAGAACGCCAAACAAGCCTTGCTCCAACATTTACGCAAGGCAGAGAAACAACTGATTTACAGCGAATTCAAAGATCGGACGGGGGATATCGTCAGCGGAACAGTGCGGAGGTTCGAGCGATCGGATGTTTATCTGGATCTCGGGAAATTCGAAGCACTACTGCCAAACCGCGAACGGGTCCCAA
>ERZ1048872.3429-NODE-3429-length-10217-cov-8.796890_pt1 | contig 10217 bp, 3 predicted proteins | sample MGYA00383100_ERZ1048872 | MGnify/ENA primary metagenome ERZ1048872 (study PRJEB29581, sample SAMEA5548370) | metagenome | biome: marine; feature: coastal; material: water | depth 50 m | study: Short-term variability in the microbial, nano- and picoplankton... | reverse complement strand
ATGATGAAAAAATCACTGTCAAAAGGCATGGTGTCATTCAGTGTTATTGTATAGTATTGCTGATCGTCTACAAACATTTTGATTTGTTTAGTCGTCCATTCCATTGCATACACATGAAATTCAGTGGTGCTCGTTGGTAGGCTTTTATTTCTGCTGTAACTGGCATTTCCATTGGCATACCAATGTGTGGTTCCTAGAACGGTGTTTTTATACTGACCTTTTTGTTCCATGATGTCAATCTCTCCACATCTTGGCCAGGTATTGGTCAAGTAATCACTTCCTAGCATCCAGATAGCCGGCCAGGTTCCTTTGGCAGCAGGTAATTTTGCGCGTACTTCAACACGACCGTGTGTAAAGTCAAATTTGTTTTTGGTAATGATACGTGCTGAGGTATAGTCAGAGTCTTGGAATTGTTCTTCTCTTGCAGTGATGGATAAAATTCCATTTTCTGCATTGGCATTGCCTCTCAAGTAGAATTGTTTTTCGCCATTTCCCCACCCCCATTCTCCGGTTCCTTCTTCTGCAGTCCAGTTACGACTACAAGGGAATCCGTTCGTATCAAATTCATCTGCCCAAACCAATACATCATTGTTTCCTGTAGGGGTTGCATCTGCAACAGTTCCTGGACAATGAGTATCTGTAGGTAGTTGTACATTTGGTGTTTGCTTGTCATCAGATCCGCAAGAGATTGCGAAGCAAATAAGTGAGCTGAATAAAAAAGTTTTCGAAATTTGTAGCATTTTATTTTTTTTTGTCTCGTAATGTAGAATAGATATGTTGAAAAAAAGCCCTCTCGCTATAAGAGGGCTTTTCAACTAATTCAATAGGTTGGTAAAAGATTAGTTTTTTACCAAAACGTATGTCCAGTAACCTCCGTCTGGTTGGAATTGAATGTCTAATGTCATTCTTCCATCAGCCATATCTACAATGTTGTAAGTAATTGACTCGATTCCGTTTGCTTCAGAAGTAGAAGTCAATTCTCCTCCATTGTACACTTTTGCAAGTCCAATGTAAGCTCCAATTCCATTTACAGTAATTGTTCCAGCAGTTGCGTCATGTGTATATGTGTAGTCTGTTGCAGATCCGTCATGTGGAAATATTGGTGTACCACATTCATCTTCAGCAGCACCTTGCCATTTTTCTAACCATGTAGCATCTCCTAATCCCAAAGAAAAAGAACCGTCAGCTCCAAATACGAATGTATCGTCTAGGTAACAAGCTCTTGCTGTAACTCCCGCGTCGTCAAGTGACCACCATGAGAGATCTCCTTGGCTTGGTCCAACACCAATAGCTCCTGCTTCAGCAGCAACGCTCCAAGATCCAGCCAATGCAGAATCAGATCCACCTCCGTTGTTACCACCGCCGTTGTCTGAGCCAGATTTTGTCAATACGTACGTCCAGTAACCTCCGTCTGGTTGGAATTGGATGTCCAATGTCATTGTATTTCCGTCTTCAGAAATTTCTACAATGTTGTAAGTAATTGATTCGATTCCGTTTGCTTCAGAAGTAGAAGTCAATTCTCCTCCATTGTATACTTTTGGAAGTCCAACGAATGCGCCGACACCATTTACAGTAATTGTTTGAGCAGACTCATTGTAATCAAATGTATAGTCTGTTGCAGATCCGTCATGTGGAAATACTGGTGTACCACATCCTTCTTCAGCAGCACCTTGCCATTTTTCTAACCATGTAGCATCTCCTAATCCCAAAGAAAAAGAACCGTCAGCTCCAAATACGAATGTATCGTCTAGGTAACAAGCTCTTGCTGTAACTCCCGCGTCGTCAAGTGACCACCATGAGAGATCTCCTTGGCTTGGTCCAACACCGAGTGCACCTGCTTGAGAGGCAATAGACCAAGTTCCTGCAAAAGGAGCTGCTTCTACTACATCTGGTACAGTTACCGTATGTTCTTTTGTTACAGTTACATCTTCTGCACCTGATGCTGAAGCCGTTACTGAAATAACGTAGTCTGCATTGGCTGCTGGATACGTGTAGCTTACTGCTGGTCCACTTGTTTGGATGTTGTCATCTTCTGTAGATGCGTCCCCGAAATCAACTGTGTACAATGTTCCACCATCTGATGAAGGTGTTACAGTACCTGTTCTAGTGTCATCACTTGCTGTAAGTGTAAAGTCAACATTTGTAATAGCGCTACTAGAGCCACCACCGTTGTTGTCGATTGCTTTGTCATCGTCATCGCTACATGCAACTGTGATTCCAAGTCCTAATAGGACAAACATTCCTTTTCTAAGTAAATTCATAATTTTTGTTTTTGGTTTAAATATTTAAAGTTAATTGTACTCGTGATTATTGTTTTTGGGATGTTGTGTATGGATTAATACCCTGCGTTTTGTCCCCAAGTGTCAACCGCGTTTGCCAATTCCAATTCTACCAATGGAATTGGGAAAATTTCATTTTTGTTGTCTTTATATTGAACAGGCATGTGACCGATTTCTTCATCTTGTGTAGCTACCCAAGCATTGAAAGTGCCAAATGCTGCTTTCGCTTTGTTGGTTCTGACCAAATCAAAGAATCGGTGTCCTTCTCCAGACAACTCTACTCTTCTTTCGTTGTAAATAGCTTCTAAAAGATCTCCTTCTGCAGCTGTGTAATCTTCGGAATTGTTTCCAAATGCACGTGCTCTTACTTCGTTTAGGTAATCAGCAGCTTTGGTACCTCCACTCTCTGCGTGTGCTTCCGCAGACATCAACAGCACATCTGCATAACGAATCGCTCTGTAGTTGTTTGTGTAGTTCAAAGGATCAGATCCCGTTCTCGTAGCATCATTTGCTTTGGTCCCCAAGTATTTTTTATTGAAGTATCCTGTATTTCCTCTACTCTCTGAATAGTTTTCACCAGCCATATCTAAAATTGACAGCTCTTTTCTTGCGTCTCCGTCTTTGAAAGCGTCAACAAGCATTTGAGTTGGCAAACTAAAGCCCCATCCAGCGATGTATTTGTTTCCGTTGTATGGAGATCTTGGCGCGGTGAATTTCGGAATGTAATTCCCTTCGCTACAAATGATACAACCCCATCCGGCTCCTTCTACACTTGTGTATTGAACTTCAAATACAGACCCTGATCCATTTTCGCCTTCGAGATCCCAGATTTCTTGGAATTTAGCTCCTTGAGCCAAGCTATACGCACCGCTATTGATTACGGCATCCAATTCAGTGGCAGCCGCTGCAAATTTAGTGTCGTCAAATGTTCCGTGGTACAAGTAGATTTTTCCTAACAAAGCTTGTGCAGCTCCTTTGGTTACTTTGTACGATTCATCCTGAGCGACAGGTAAGTTTTGGATCGCTTCTTTCAAATCTTCTTCAATCAAAGTATAAACAGCCGCAACGTCTTTAGCTCTTTTAATCACGTATTGATCTCCAAACAAAATACGTTTGTTGGCGATGCGAGTTGTTTCACCGCGTGTTTCCGTCAATAAAGGAATGTTCCCATACCATTTTGCCAATTCAAAAGCGTAATAGGCTCTTAAAAAGTAGGCCTGTGCAATGATATTTTCTTTTCCATCAAAATCGAGTTTGTTTTGGAATTCTAAAATGTAATTGGCTCTGTTCATTCCAGCATACATAAGGTTCCAAATGTCACGAATTTGATTATTTGAGGACTGAGTGTGCACCATTTGATCTATATCTTGTAATGTAGGCTGGTCATAATTACTAGAATCTCCTCCTGCAACAATGTCATCAGAAGCAATCATTCCTGTAAGCACGTTCCAAAAAGTGGCTTGCAACATGTCATAAGCTCCAATCAGTGCACTTTCGTACTCTTCTTGTGAATTAAAGTAATTGTCTGATACTGGACCGATAGGCTCCACTTCAACATAGTCATCACAAGCCGTTGTCAATGCGGCGAATGCAATAAATAGACTTGTTATTTTGAATATATTTTTCATGTTTTTTTATTTAAAATTTTAAGTTAAGACCTAACATATAAGTTGCTGCCACTGGATAAAATCCTTTGTCAATTCCGGCTCCAATAGGGCTTCCTGAAGAAGCAGAAGGATCATACCCTTGGTAGTTTGTGAATGTATGTACATTATTGGCTGAGATGTATACTCTTACTTTTTCCATACCAATTTCTTCAATCATATATTGATCAAAAGTATATCCTACTTGAATATTTTGGATACGTAAGAAAGAAGCATCTTCTACAAGAAAGTCTGAAAATTCATCGGTATTGATTGATTTACCTGATGTTGCTCTTGGAACTGTGTTGCTCGTTCCTTCACCTGTCCATCTGTCTAGCATATAAGTTCCTCTGTTCGCATAAGTATCTTTGCGCTCATAGTCACGTACCATGTCACCTCCGAGGGAAGCAAAAGCAGAAGCACTAAAGTCAATGTTTCTGTAATTGAATCCTAAGTTGAATCCCATTGTCATATCTGCGATTGGATCACCGATATTGGTTTTGTCTTCTTCTGTAATTTTTCCATCTCCGTTGGTGTCTACGAATTTAAGGTCACCAGGTTCCGCTCCTGAATGGTATTTGATGCTTTCTCCGTCTTCATCGAAAGCCAAAGCGTCCAAAGCATCAATTTCTGCTTGGTTTTGGTATAGGCCGTCCGTTTCATATCCGTAAAAATAACCGATAGGATGTCCTGCTTCCATTCGAGAGGTAATGATTCCGAGTCCTACACCGTACTCACCTCCTTGTTGAAATCCGTTTTCACTTTCTACAAATAACACTTCATTTTCGTTGGTACTGATGTTAAAGCTTGTGTTGAATTTAAAGTCTTCACCAATATTGTCAGCGTAGGCAATTCTGAATTCCAAACCTTTGTTTTGAACAGTACCTGCATTTACAAATGGTGCGCTAGAACCTGGAGCAGATGCCCCTAAAACACCTGAAACTTGAGGAGCAATTAATAAATCTTCCGTTTCTTTTGTATAGGCATCTACAGTAATATTAATTCTGTTGTCTAAGAATGCGGCATCCAATCCAATATTTGCTGTTTTTTGCTTTTCCCATCTTACTTCTGGATTTGAAAGACCTCCTTCGGCAACACCTCTCAGCAAGTCTGCTTCTTCTACTTCGTCATTGGAAGAGTAAACAGCTTCTCCGTTCAATCTTGACAAGAAAACAAAGTCTCTGATTCGGTCATTTCCGATGATACCGTAACTTGCTCTTAGTTTTAAAGAGCTCAACCATGAACTGTTTTGCAAGAAATCTTCTTCAGAAACATTCCAACCAATAGACCCTGATGGGAAGTAACCGAACTTATTTTCAGGTCCAAATTTTGAAGACCCATCTCTACGAACAACTCCAGAAAGCAAGTACTTTCCTTGGTAGTTGTATTGAAATCTAGCAAATACGGAAGCCAATCTTGATTGGAATACGTTTGCTCCCAAGGCGATAGATTCTGGTTGAAAACGTGGAGATCCAATGCCCTCTGTGTTTTCGATGGTTGCATCTGCTACAGAATTACTTCCGTCTTTTAGTTGTCTACCAATGGCCCCGTAGTAAAGACCTTCGGTGTTAAATATAGAAGTTCCTAATAATACGTTTAAGTTGTGGTCTTCGTTGAACGTATTGGTGTATGTGATGTAATTATCCCATGTATAATCGTCATATACAGCACCAAAGTCAATAACTTCATTCGTAGTTCTGTTATTTCCTTTACCAGGTCCGTAATACGCATTTGGTAAAAACGTATCGTCTAAAACAACGGCGTGGTTCATTTGAAATTTTGAGCTAACCTTGAAGTTTTCCAGGAACGTGTAGTCGACACCAAAAGTAGCACTGATTTTGTCTACGATACTTTTGTTGTGTGTATTTTCAATTTGAGCCAATGGATTGATGATTTCAATTTGTTTGATGTCTTTCACCAATGAGTATTCTCCATTTTGATCATATACTGCTAGGTCAGGGTTTAAGTTGACCGCATTGTACAATACCGCACCAATTCCATTTTCTGGGAGGTTGTTTTTCTCAGAGTGGGTATAAATTGCGGTTGTCGAAAGTTTCAAGTCATCTGTAAGGTCGTATTGATAGCTCAATCTTGACGTCAAACGGCTGTATCCTGATTTGTCCAGTCCTACGATTCCTTCTTGGTCTAAGTAAGAGACTCCAAAAGAGTAAGCAGACTTTTCTGTACCACCGCTTGCGCTAACATTAGTGCTGAGCATTGGAGCTGTTTGAAAAACTTCTTTTTGCCAGTCTGTTCCAGTCTCTGGGTATACCGTATATTTTGTTTTTCCAGAGGCGTCGTTTACATATTGCGCAAAGTCGTAAGGTTTCATCAAGTCTAAATAGCTAGCTGTTTGTTGGAAACCGTAAAAAGAATCTACTGTAAATTTCAGTGGACTATCTTTACGTCCAGATTTTGTAACAATCAAGATAACTCCATTGGCAGCACGCACCCCGTAAATACCAGCTGTAGCATCTTTCAATACGTTGACACTTTTAATGTCATTTGGGTTGATTGCAGAAAGGTCTTCAATAACGTTTCCATCTACGAGTATTAGCGGTCTACTATCTCCATTGGTGGAAATACCACGAATTCGAATATTGGCTCCACTACCTGGAGATCCAGAAGAGGATGTAATGTTCACACCTGCTACTTGTCCTTGTAAGGCTTGTTCCACGCGTTGAGGGTTTAATTTTTCGATAGCTTCGGATCCTACTACAGCAACGGCACCTGTTACCTCCTTTTTTCGTTGGGTTCCATAACCTACTACAACGATTTCTTCCAAGGCCGCAGTGTTGGGCTCCAAGATGATGTGTATTGATTTTTGGTCGGCAAGGATTACTTCTTGCGTCTCAAATCCGATGTAACTAAATACAAGAACGGCTCCTTTATCAGCTGAGATTTGATAATTTCCATCAAAATCGGTGGAAGTTCCTGAATTTTGTCCTTTCAACAGGACGTTTACCTGTGGAATTGGGGAATTGTCTTCGGAGGAGAGTACGGTTCCGGTAACTTGGTTTTGCTGAGAGTACATTGTTAATGTGGAACTCACAAACAAAAAGAGTAAAAGTCTGATTTTCATTTTTTCTAGTTTAGGTTTGTTTTTTGAACTTACTTTTGGTTAATTTTTTTTTTACACAGGCGTAAAACCTGTATCAGTTTTTCATAGGTTTGATATTTTTTTGTGGATAGAGGGTAGCTTTCGTTGCGTTTCAATCAGTTTTCTAAATTAAGAAGGTTCGGGAATACTAGCTAAAATAAAAACTGTACATCAGCACTACATTGAGTTGACTCAAGGTAAATCGTCCTGTTTCACTTGCAAACCCTATAAAAACAAGGGGTACAACGCCTTATGTCAAGACAAGCTCAATTGTTCGACACTTCAATAAGTAAGGCTTCGTAAAGCAAATGTTAAGCGAATAGCAACAGCAATAGGTTTTCTAAATATCGAGTATATGGTGGATCAAATTGACCTTTGTTCCCAATTCCATCTTTTTTCGAAGGCGGTACCTTTTTATTTCAACACTTTTATGTGAAATGTTGAGCAAGGGAGCAATTTCCTTTGAGGACAAATTCAAACGCAGGTAAGCACAAAGTCTTAAGTCATTTGGTGTGAGGGATGGATGCCTTTCTTTCACCTTCTTTAAAAAGTCTTTGTCTGCATTGTTGAAAGCCTCTTGAAATAATTCCCAGTCGCTGTTGACATTCAAGTTTTTATCAATGATTTTTATCACGGGCTTGATCATTTCATTGTCCTTTAATTCGGTCAATTCTTTTTTGATGGTATTCAAGAATTCATTCTTTTTAATAATGCTCATTGTAGAGGCGGCCAATTCCCTGTTTTTACTTTCGATATCGTCTCTCAGTTTGTCATTTTTAAGTTTCATGATAACCTTTTCGTTTTCTAGTTGCGTTTTTTCAAACTCGCCCTGCTTCTTTTTAATGAGGTTTTCTTCTTGCTTTCTGTAGTAGTTTTTATTGACGGTGTGAACTGTTAAAACAATGCTCATAAAAAGGAGGCTGTAACATGCAATCATAAGATTGGACAGGTACCAAGGGCGGCCAATTTTAAATGTGAAAGAGGCTGTGTTAGGAGTTTCTTTGTTCGCTATTTTAGCCACTACTGAAAAGGTGTATTCTCCAAAGGGTAAATTTGTAAAAGACGCCTTTGGTTCATTTGACCAATCACTCCATTTTTGATGCAATCCTTCTAATTTGTACCGGTATTTGACCTCACTGTATTTTTCATAAACAGGGACGCTAAAATGAAAATCCAAGTTGTTGTCGGTGTATTCAAATGCGTTTTCTTTAAGGGAGCTGTTTGTTTTTTCTCCTCCGAGGTTCCCTTTTGCGATGGAATTTATTTGTATGTTGTATTCTTTTGTTTGAAGGTCGTCGGTGTCTAAAATCAAATACCCGTTTGAGGTGCCTATCAGGTAGGTATTGTCTTTCAAGTGTGTGAGGTTTTCATAGCCTGAATAATTGCCTCTTATCGCAGCAAGCATTGCAATTTTTGTAGTTTGTGGCAGATTGTTTAGTTTTCCGGGTTGCAAATAAACGATGTTTTTGTCTGTAAAACCCCACAGCCTTTTGTTTTTTGTTACAATCAATTTTCCAGAGACAAAGGTTTCGTCTTCTAACAAAGCTTTCGTTAAAATACTATCTTTAACGAAGGATTCCTGGTAGTAGTCATAAGCAAACAAGCCTTCTTCCAAACTGTACAACAAATCGCCTCTGTATTTGATCAAGCTGGATTTCTTTCCCTTGCTCAGTTTTTCTATGGAAAACTCTAAAACCTCGGTAAATTCTTTGTTTATTTTTAATTGAAAAACCCCTTTGTGTTCATGACTCACAAAAAGTTTGTTTTCGGAAGCAAGCTCAAAAAAACGACATGAATTTTCAAATCCTTCAATTTTATTTCTCACACCCCAGGTGCCCTCTTTCTTCTCCAGAACATATAAACCATTGTAGTTTCCTTGCAAGAGCAGTTCATTCGAGATGGAAATTTTCTTCAAATCCCAAGTACCGGGGACGGATGCAATCAAAGTTGCAAGTCCGTTTTCGATGAGAAAGGTTCCTGAATTGTGACCGCAAAAAAGCGCGTCATTTATCTTTTTCAAACACCAAACCTGTCCTTTGGTTCCTTGAATGAAATTGAAATCGTCAGAACTGTCAACACCTCTGTAAAACAATCCTTGATTGGTGCCTAGGTACAAATTGTAATTGTGAATCACAGAGGTATAGACGGCTCCAATTTTCCCTTTCAAATCATTGAACGCCTTAAAAGGGGAGTTGAAATTCAACACACTGATCCCGTTGTCCAATCCAAGCCAGATGTTTTGATCTTTGTCCTCGTATATGGATAGCACGGTATTGTTGTTCAATCCTTTCTCTTTGTTGATGTGCTGCAAGATGCTTCCTTCTTTGTTGAGGTGAAAAATTCCATTTGAAATGGTTCCGATTACAAGGCTTCCGTCGGAGAGTTGTTTGCTGCTGTAAATTGTGGTTTTGGAAAGGATAGATTCGCTTTTAGGACGCCATTTTTCAAGTGTTTTTCCTTGAAGAACATAAAAGCCGTCTTGTCGCGTGGCCAAGACAAGAGTTTCCTCTATGCGATACATGTCAACGATGATGTTGTTTCTAAGCGGCATTTCTTGAGAGATCAAAACTTCTTCGCCATTTTCAATCTTGTAGAGGCCGTCATTTATTTTCTGGTAATAAATGGTGTTTTCGACTTTGAAAATTTTTTCCAGCACGCTTTCCGAATCGATGATTTTAAAAGTCTCCTGTTCAGTGTCGTATATATAGATTCGTTTTAAAGACTGGAACAATACCCATTTGTCATAATCGATGATTCCCCAAAACTCCTCGTCCTCCAACATCGGTGTTTTTAGTTTGTTGCTAATGGATGTGTAGTTCAATTTTCCAAACTCATCTTTTTTCCAAAACCCGAATTCCATGTGACAACCTGTAAAAACAAGGGAATCAATCACTTTGACAGATCTCATGATGGAATTGTTCGGCGCCTTGTACAATTGCCAGTTGGCACCGTTGAAATCTAAAAGCCCTTCGTTGTTGGCAAAATAAAGTTGTTTTTGGAGGCCTTGCGAAATTCCCCAATTTTGATTTTCAGCACCGTATGTTTTCGGTGTATAGTTTTGAATTGGTGAAATTTCTTGTCCGAAAGCAGAAAGACAGAACGAAAGTGCGAAGTAAAAGGCGCATTGTAAAGTTCGAAAGAGCTTCATGTAGTGGGGGGATTGAAATGGTTTTTGTACAGATGGTTGGTCTTGTA
>ERZ1048872.3421-NODE-3421-length-10242-cov-6.869834_pt1 | contig 10242 bp, 13 predicted proteins | sample MGYA00383100_ERZ1048872 | MGnify/ENA primary metagenome ERZ1048872 (study PRJEB29581, sample SAMEA5548370) | metagenome | biome: marine; feature: coastal; material: water | depth 50 m | study: Short-term variability in the microbial, nano- and picoplankton... | reverse complement strand
AAGATATTAATGGGACATAACTATTCCATTTAGCGGGGTAGGCCCCGCGAACCAATGGGTCTATTCTTCTTAATGCGAAACTATTGTGCTCAAGCTTATGGATGTGGGTTTTCAATGATTTCCCTCTGATAACTCGAACAATAGAATACGTTTTGTTGGATGGGGTAAAAGGGGGTTGCTTTAAAGGTACAAATTGACCCCATCTACTTAAAGAATTAAGGATTGACATTGTCCGGTTAATCGGGCATTAATAACGCTCTCGAAACCTAAACATCTAAAGGGTTAACATGCCAAAAATTAAAGTAATCAACACCGAAACGGATGAGACCTTTGAATTTAAAGCAGGTTATGGTGCCAATTTGCGGCAGGCGGCCCAATATAATGATGCAGAGGTTTATAAAGGCCTCAACAAATTCCTCAATTGCCGAGGCACAGGTTTATGCGCCAAATGCGTAGTAGAAGTAGAGCCTATGGAAAACGTAAACGGGCGCACTTTTTTTGAAAAGATCCACAAACTCGAAGATCACCAAAAACTCGGTTGCCGGGTAAAAGTCTACGGCGACATCACCGTCAAAGCCGCCATCGCAGACTAGCGTTCGCTAGCTTACTCTCCTTAAATTTTACCCTTGTCCGCCTGCGTGATTCTATCGTGGCTTGTCACCAAACCTACATGACACCAAATATCTGAATCGCCCCGCGCTCGTTTTGGTCACTCGCGATGACGTAAACCATCAACCCCCTCTCCCCCCGTTATCAGAAGAAGCAAAACTGTCCAGAAGCGTGAAGACAATAGTTTCGCTTTAAAGAGAATAGACCTTCTAGGCCCACGCCGAGTGGGCGCTTAGATTTGCAGGACGATAAGCAAAGGCATGATTATCAGTCCAAGCACCGCGACCAGAGCATGCACTAAAACATCGAAACGTTTGCTGAAGGGGACGAGTGCAACCATATAAAGAACCACAGCATAATCTATCAAAGTGTTCTCGTGATGCGTCTGATTCATAATGAGAAAATAAACCAGACAGAACGCAATGGAGTAAAACAGCCATTTATGTATCTTCAAGGTCTGCGCTGTTTTTTTCTGAAAAGCAACATATAGACCTAAAAATATATTGACCAAATAAAACCCCATTGCCGTCACAACCCAGATAAGAGAGGGTGAAGACATGATTTTTGAAAATATTTCCATAAAACTCTTATCCTTTAATGAAATCTTTATTGGGTTGCAAAAACAGGCAAAATAATTATAACTTATCGTTCATTTCCATGCTTTGACAAAGGTCCCCTTGACAAGGTAATAGCTGAGGTTTAAGGTTAGATAAGTACAAGTAATATAAAAAAAATTTGTTTTTCTGAAACCGAAAGGGGGATTTTGTGAGTGAATCCGACGGGTCTGAACGCAGTTTTGAAAAATTATCCAAAGCCATTACAGAAGCGGTAATGACATCGCCTAAGGTCAAAAAGATTGTTGCGGAAATCCAGAAAAACGATGAAATATGCCCAAAAAGTTTTATGGTTCTTGTCCTTAAAATGGAAGTACTTACTGACTCGCTTGAATTGGAAGTGGAAGAAGAACTCACCGAAGAACAACCGGCTCCAAAAAAACGCGCGAGCAAGAAGTCCCCTAAAAAGGCTCAGTTCATCGATGGGCAAAAGCTTTCCAAAAAAGAAATCGAGTTTCAGGAATTTTCTAACAAAAAATTTAATACCGAGGACTGGCTTAAGAAAAACGGACTTATTTTCTAAAGCACTGATTTTTGTATCTTGGCTAATGCCTCCTCTTCCAACTTGAAGTTCGCAAGAAAGAGGATAGCCTAAAATGAATCCTTCCAAAAAGCGATCATCTCAACGCGCAGTAGCAGTAGCAGTAGCAGTAGCAGGGAAATTCTACCCCGAAAATCCGGTTGAACTAGAAAAGAAAATAGCATGTCATTTAGGTAACCTTTCAAAGAAAAAGCAAAAGGCTATTGGAGTGGTGTCTCCCCATGCTGGCTTCATATATTCCGGGGATATTGCAGGCGCAGTCTATTCTCGAATCAAAATACCGGAAACCATAATTTTATTATGGCCCCAACCATACAGGTCGCGGCGAAAATATTTCGGCAATGATAGAAGGCATATGGTCTATGCCGTTGGGCGATATTGCTATTGATGAAGAGCTGGCAACCCAACTATGTAAAGAAACTTCCACCGTAAAGCCCCTCCCTGCTGCGCATCAATTTGAGAATTCTTTGGAAACCCAGCTTCCATTTCTGCAGTGCCTCAAAAATGATTTCCACATTGTTCCGATCTGCCTGAAGAAAGTGGATTTTTCCATCTGCAAAAAATTAAGCGAAGGGATTGTCAAAGCTTTAGAACATAAAGGGGAAAACAGCTTTAATTATCGCAAGCTCAGACATGTCACATTTCGAGTCTCATAGGCTTGCCGAAGAAAAAGATAAAAAAACCATTATCAAAATTGAGAATCGCGCCACGCTCGGTCTTTATGAAACGGTGCGGCAAGAGCAAATATCCATGTGTGGAGTGAATCCGGTGACCGTCATGTTGCTTTGCTGCGAAAAACTAGGTGCGCAGAAAGCCGAACTTATCGAACACAAAACTTCAGGGGAAGTGAATGGAGATAAAAACCGGGTGGTGGGATATGCTGATGTTATCGTGACCTGAATTTAATCTTTGTGATACATCAACTCGATTTCATATTTATCTGGGTCTTCAGTAAATATAAACTTCGTCCCATTTGAAGTCTCTAAGGGGCCTTCTGTAATAGGAACACCTGCCGCATTGAGTTTTTCTATACATACTTCTAGGTCATCCACTTCAAAGGCAAGATGGACCAAATCTTCTGGAACATGGACTGATCCTGAATCGGGGAAAGAGCATAATTCTAATTCGCAATCCATATCCGGAAACTTCAGAAACACCAATTTAGAACCGCGCGGTGAAGTTTTCTGCTCGATCACTTCCATCCCCAGAACATCCTGGTAAAAAGAAATCGATTTATCCATGTCAGAAACTCTGAATCTTGTGTGCAAATATTTTTTTATCATGACTTGTAATCGAATTGAACAACGGGCTGATACTTATCCATTTGCTTTTTCACCAAAACCACCAGTTCTTGCAATCGTTCTTCGTTGACAGCCTCAAATCGCAGCACCAGAATAGCCTGCGTGTTTGAAGCACGTATCAAAGCCCAACCACCATCAAAGTTGACGCGAACGCCATCGATATCGATAACATCATATTTTTCTCTGAAAATTTCTGTTAACTCACGGACAATTCCAAATTTTTTATCATCAGGACAATCGATCCGAATCTCCGGAGTAGAAGCGGTCTCAGGCAGGTCGGCAAGCATTTCAGAAACCTTTTGCTTCGACTCCGCTACAATTTGAAGGACTCGGCAGGCTGCGAAAACGGCATCATCAAAACCGTAGTAATTGTCGGCAAAACATATATGACCGCTCATTTCTCCAGCCAATAAAGCTCCTGTTTCACGCATTTTATTTTTTATCAGAGAGTGCCCGGCCGCCACCATGACAGGGACTCCTCCATGATTTTCAATATCCTGATAAAGGTTCTGTGAACATTTCACTTCCCCCACGATGGTAGCTCCCGGATTCCGGGAAAGAATATCGCGAGCAAAAATGGTGAGCAGTTGATCTCCCCATAAAATGTTTCCTTTTTCATCAACAACCCCGATTCGATCTGCATCGCCATCGAACCCGATACCGAGCTCTGCATTTTCGGAACGAACTTTTGCAATCAAGTGAGTCAGGTGTTCCTTGACCGTAGGGTCAGGATGGTGATTGGGAAAGGTGCCATCGGGTTCGCTGAACAGTTCCACAGGGTCTTGTCCCAGCCTTCTTAATAAATCCGGGCCAACAATTCCAAAACAGCCGTTACCGCCATCAACCACCACTTTTACCTTTCGCGATATCTTTAAAATGGAACATACCTTTTCCATGTAATCGCCCAACACTTCTTGCTGTCTTGTATTGCCAGTCCCTGTTTCGAAATCGTTTGCTTCGATCAGTCTTTTTAATTCTTGAACTTTTTTACCATATAAACTGTGCACGCCTTGGCTGATTTTGAATCCATTATACTCCGGTGGATTGTGACTTCCGGTAATCATAACCCCACCATCGGCTTTGAAATGATGCAGAGCAAAATACGTCACCGGCGTAGGCACCATTCCGATATCAATGACATCGCATCCGGTCGAATTTAAGGCCTTCGAAAGAATGTCTCGAAATCCAATCGAACTCGAACGCACATCCCTGCCGATAACCATTTTTTTGCCGCCGCCTCTCCTGATATAGGTGCCAATGGCTCTACCAATACTTGCTACAGATTCTGGAGTAAGATCTTGTCCCACAATTCCTCGGATATCATATTCTCGGAAAATTTGCGGGTTGATAGAAGAAGTCATAATTAGTTTTATCCGTTAAAAATTTTTATTCAGGAAGAAGGGTCATCTTCGTTAAAAATTTCTTCGTCTTTTTCTGTTTCTGTCGGTTTCTTAATAAGTATACTGGTCACTTCAAACGTTTTTCCTTCGCGATATATTTTCAAGTGGATCGTCTGACCCGGAGCCAAGGCTAATAGTTTGCGACGAAAGATAACAAAATTGTCGATAGGGTTATGGTTGAATTCAACAATGATATCTTTTTTTTTCAGTCCTGAAGCCTCTGCCGGACTCCCTTTCTCCACTCCCCTTAGTATAAGTCCATCAGAGCTATTAAGTTCTAACTCAGCAGCTTCTTTATTGGAAATGGGCGTTGCGCTGGCACCAAACCATCCTCGTTCATCTTCGCCAATAATCAGCATTCCCATGACTTCTTTCACTGTGTTTATGGGAATAGCAAAACCAATCAATTGAGCCTGCTGAATAATCGCAGTATTGATTCCTACAACTTCACCATGAAGGTTTATTAATGGCCCCCCACTGCTTCCAGGATTGATAGCCGAATCGGTTTGCAGGTAGTTCACAAATCGATCTTTGGGGTGTGGCGAAATTCTCTCCTTGGCACTGATTAACCCTGACGTGACAGAATGTTGAAATCCTAATGGATTCCCCATTGCTAAAACAACTTCTCCCATTTGCAAAGCATCCGAATCACCAAAAGGAAGAACATTAGGAAGGAAATCCGGATCGATTTTTATCAACGCCGTGTCCGACAACCGATCAATACCTATAATTTGTGCAGGATATTCTCTTTGTTCTTCCGACAGAACCACACGAATATCAATTGCGTTAGAAATAACATGGGCATTGGTAAGAATATAACCCTGTTCATTGATTAGAAATCCGGACCCCAGACTGAGCCCTTCTGAATTAAACGGGACAGGAACCTGAAACGGTACAAAATCAAGAATGCTGGATACAATGGGGATATTAAACGGCAATAAACTGTTGGGATCGATTCCAATTTTGGCGTCTTTTTCTTCCAACCTTACCGTATAGATATTGACCACCGCCGATTTGACGGATTGCGAAATACGCGCAAAGGTCTGATTGTCTATAGAGATGGGGTCTCTGTCCCTACTTTCCTCAACATCGTCCAGCCGCGTCCAAAATTTTTTCAGATCAATATCATCAATTGAAATATCCTGAAAACGCTTATCAAATATGGGAGCATCTTTATTGACGAGAACTTTGTTAGCCTGCTGCGCTGTTTGAGAAACCGAACAACCTTGGCTTGCAATGCAAAATATTGCCACCAAAAACAAAAGGTGCGACCATCGTATAGAAGAGTATTTTGAAAAATTCAGAATAGCTGGCATTAGAAAGGGTTGCGCGTTAAACCACCGTCAACAGTGAAGTTCGTTGCAGTGATCCATGAAGATTGCTCGGAAGCAAGGAACAGAGCCAGTCCGGTTAAATCTTCCGGCATTCCCATTCTTTTCAGGGGAATGGATTTACCCGTCTGCTCCATAATATCTTTCTTAGCCTGCTCAGCAGACGGCCCGTTTCCCTGCGCCTCGACTTCCTGTTCCCACGATCGACTCCACACCGGACCAGGCGAGATCGTGTTGACGCAAATGCCATCTTCAGCCAGAGTTTGTGCCAGAGAAACCGTCAAGTTTGATAACCCTGCTTTCATCGCATTGTAATGCGGAAATATTTCCTGTGGATGGGATGCCGCGATGGAAGATATGTTAATAATCCGCGGACAAGAAGATTTTCGTAACGCAGGAATACTCAATCGGCAGAGACGAACCGCCGACATAAGATTGACCTGAAACGAGTTTTCCCAATCTTCATCGGAAACCTCAAAAAAGTTTCCAAGCTTCAAAACCGCGCCGACATTGTTAACAAGAGCATCTACCCCACCAAAGGCTTCTTGCACCTTATCAAAAAATGCACGAACACCCTCGGCTTGAGAAAGATCAGCAGCGAAAAAAATATGTCCCGAACCTTCTATCTCTTTTGCAAGAGAGTCCAGACGCTCGGTGCCACGTGAGCAACCTGCAACCTGCGCCCCTTCTTTTGCGAAGGCCAAGGTAAGAGCTCTGCCAATACCATCTGCGGCACCTGTCACAATTACTTTTCGGTTTTTTAAAGAGGACAATTTAAGATTTCAGACTGTTAATAAAGCGGGACAGAAGAATCGATCTTTTCAGACCATTCATTGATGCCGCCACGCATACTTTTCAGGTTTTTGAATCCCATTTCCTGGAGTGCCTTGGCAGCCTTCATAGAACGTACACCCGCCTTACAATGCAAAACAATTTCTTCATCGGGTCTCAATCCATTGAGCTTGGCTGGGTCTTTTGCTTCTATGTCCCCAAGTGGAATCAGGATCGCCCCTGCAATTTTACAAATATCATACTCCGAGGGTTCCCGCACATCAATCAGCCTGAATGCCTGCTTGTTGTCGAGCATCTGCTTAACTTGCTCAACTCCAATTTCCATTTCATCGTCTTCCGGTGATGCCTCAACGGGAACTATGCCGCAGAATTCTTCGTAGTCGATCAATTCTTTAATGGTCGGGTTATCACCACAAATAGGACAATCTTTATCCTTCCTGAGTTTCATTTCCCTGAACTTCATACCCAAAGCATCGAACACCAACAAACGGCCTACCAGGGTGTCGCCTTTTCCAAGAATCATTTTTATCGCTTCATTGGCTTGAAGGAGGCCCACAATTCCAGGAAGAATTCCTATCACACCGCCTTCTGCACAACTCGGCACCAATCCAGGTGGAGGTGGCTCGGGAAACAAACATCGATAACAAGGGCCGACTCTGGAATCAAATACCGAAGCCTGACCTTCGAATCTCAATATGCAACCGTAGATATAAGGTTTTTTCAACAGCACACAAGCATCGCTCGCAAGATAACGTGTCGGAAAATTATCTGTGCCGTCGATGATGATGTCGTAGTCCTTAAAAATATCCATTACATTTTCAGACGACAACCTCAAATTATATGTTTTGACATCAATGCTCGAATTTATATCGGCAATTCGGTCTTTTGCAGAATCGACCTTTAGCTTACCCACCGTTGATTCGCCATGAATCACCTGCCTTTGCAGGTTACTCAAATCCACCACATCGAAATCAATCAACCCTAAAGTTCCGACTCCCGCCGCGGCTAAATACAGTGCCAACGGAGAACCCAGTCCCCCAGTGCCAATCAATAGAACTTTCGAGTTACAAATTTTTTCCTGCCCTTCAACCCCTACTTCTGGCAATAACAAATGCCGACTGTAGCGATTGATCTGGTCTGTAGTTAAAGCCATAACTGATATTCCTGTAAAAAACGATTAATTTCTATTTGTATATATAAGACACTATTTTATCAAAAAAGATTCGCATGTACCATAGGAGGTAAAACCTTGAAAAACTCTTGTCTTAATAGACCGCTTTAACGAAAATCGTTAAAGGTAGACTCAAATCCAGCAATAGAACCTTCTATGACTGAATCAGGCAGGCAATAGGAGATACGAAAATAGCCGGGGCAACCAAATCCACGGCCCGGCACCACCAGCACCTTTTTTTCTGCCAGTTTTTTTACGAACTCCACTTCATCATCAATCGGTGACTTCGGAAAGAAATAAAACGCGCCTTGTGGTTTCACCACATCGTAACCTATACGAGTCAGCTCCCCATATAAAAAGTCGCGCTTTTTTTTGTACTGCTCCACATCGACCGTCACCCCTTGCACATTTTTAACCACACGCTGGATCAAAGCCGGGGCATTCACGAATCCCAATACCCGATTAGAAAAAATCAATCCTGCCATCAGGTTGCCCGCATCTTCACATTTTGGGTGCACCGCCACAAATCCAATTCTCTCTCCAGGCAAGGCAATATCTTTCGAGTGCGAAGTGATATATATGCTATTTTCATAAAGCTCAAGGATGTTTACAGCTTCCACCCCATCAAAAGTTATTTTTTTATAAGGATCGTCCGAGATCAAATAAACCGCTTTCCCGGTTTTTTCAGAATGCGCCTTCAATACTTCAGCTAATTGTTTTAGTTCCTCACGCGAATAAACCACGCCAGTAGGGTTGTTGGGCGAATTGACAATCACCGCCTTGGTTTTCTCACTGAGGGCATCTTTTAAAGCATCCATATCAAGCGTGAAATCATCATGCGTTTTTACAGCTACTGCTTTACCCCCATGATTATCAGCATAAAAAAGGTACTCCACAAAATAAGGAGCAAAAATCAGAACTTCATCTCCACTATCAAGTAGGGTTTTGAGAGTGATGTTCAATCCCCCAGCGGCTCCACAAACCATAACCAGATCATTTGCAGATAGCGACACCTGACATTCATTAGAAAGTGTTTTAGCTATTGCTTCCCTAACATCCTGAAGCCCTGCGTTTGGCATATAGCGGTGCAGTCCTGGCGAAATATCTTTTGCGGCCTTTACTAAAGCCGCCTGCACTTGATCGGGCGGTTCTATGACTGGATTACCCAATGAAAGATCAAAAACATTTTCTTCACCAAACTGTTTTTTAAGCCGAATACCCTCTTCAAACATCTTCCTGATCCAGGAAGACTTTTCCATAAATCCGCTCACTTTTTCTGAAATAGCCATTCTTCCAATTCCTGACAACAAAATCCGTCAATAAAGTATTAAACAAAAACTCACATTCTTATTATAATCTGCGGTAAGGTTCAACGGCACAATTTTATTATTTAAAGATATTCAGCCATGGCGATTATCCAGTTTATTGATGTCTATAAATCATACCAAAGCGGGGCCACATCTGTAACAGCATTGCAGGGTGTGAACCTGAGCTTTGAGGCTGGAGACTTTGTCACCATCATGGGCCCCAGTGGCGGTGGGAAAACCACTTTACTGAACCTGCTCGCAGGACTGGATCTACCAGACCAAGGGCAGATTTTATTACAAGACCGAAAGGTATCAGACCTTTCTGACCACGATCTGACATTATTGCGACGAAAAGAAATTGGCTTTGTTTTCCAATTTTTCAATCTGATGCCCACCCTGACAATTCAGGAAAATGTGGAACTCCCCCTTCTTCTGGCACACTCATCGAAAACACAAGGCAATCGTGTGCAAACGCTTCTGGAGTATGTCGGACTCTGGAATCGTGCCCAATCTTTTCCCGCTGAACTATCTGGCGGTGAGATGCAACGTGTCGCCATCGCACGAGCACTGGTACACCAACCTGTGATCCTTTTGGCGGATGAACCTACAGGCAACCTCGACTCGGAAAATGGACAAAAAATTATCGAACTGATGCAACGTGCCGCATCTGATTTCAAAACAACCGTCATCCTCGTCACCCATAATCCCCAAATCGCCGCCTGCGGTAACAAACATTTTGAAATTCGCGATGGAAAACTAACCCCCATTTCATCGTGAGCTTTCTTTACTACTTCAAAGACCTATTCATAGCTCTCATTCTACGTCCGCTGATACGCGATCCATTTCGCACCACTATCACAATTTTTGGAGTGGCCGTCGGGGTCGCGGTTTTTCTCAGCATTCGACTGGCCAATCAGCAAACCATGATGTCTTTTACCGAAAGCGTTGATCTGGTTCTCGGGCGTGCAGATGCCGTCATCCGGGTAGAAGGCATAGACTTTGATGAAACTCATTTTAAAAAACTTCACTCCTTGAGAAAAGAAATCAAGGCCTATCCTGTTATTGAAGGATATGGTGTCGAGTCAACCAGCGGCGAGGTGGTAGAAATCATCGGCACCGACCTTTTGCAAGACAGTGGCATTCGCGATTTTTCTCTAAAGACAAAAGATAAAGGTC
>ERZ1048872.3408-NODE-3408-length-10287-cov-3.477912_pt1 | contig 10287 bp, 11 predicted proteins | sample MGYA00383100_ERZ1048872 | MGnify/ENA primary metagenome ERZ1048872 (study PRJEB29581, sample SAMEA5548370) | metagenome | biome: marine; feature: coastal; material: water | depth 50 m | study: Short-term variability in the microbial, nano- and picoplankton... | reverse complement strand
AGCTTGGAATCAGATTGCAACAATTGGAGCTTTTGTTCTCGGTGTTGGCATTGCCATTGGCATTTACCAGTTTGTTTCTTCCTTTTTTAACAAGAAACTTAAACCAGCAGGTAAGAACCCATGGGATGCCCGCACGATTGAATGGACATTATCGTCTCCAGTGAAAGAGTACAATTTTGCTCGAACTCCGATCATTAAATCCCGCGATCAAGCGTGGGAAAATAATTATGGTCCCAAAGAAAAGCATGCACAACAAGAAGTACTTGGAGATCATGGGATTCACATGCCAGACCATTCATGGTGCCCTCTTGTGACTGCACTTGGTTTGTTTGTCATGGTTATTGGGCTGCTCTTTAGACAAACGATAGAATTTGCTGAGTTATTCATAGCCACTCCTTATGAAATTGCGATTGCAGGTGGATCCCTATTTGTTCTCGGTATTGTCATGTGGGCCCTTGAGGGTCCAGGTGGATATCATTTATTCCCCAAAGAGACTGAAGAGTAACTCTACCAACAACCATAGAAGCCTTAACCAATGAGTGAAGCAACCGCCCACAGCATCGAACACCACGAACCAGAAACATGTACCGGTATTCCAAATAAAAAAGTCCTGATGTGGGCTTTTCTTGGGTCCGATTGTATGTTCTTTGGAACTCTTATATCTACGCACCTAATTTACAGGAAAATTTCAGCAACCGTAGGTAGTAATTACTTAGACATACGAGATCTTTTCGATATTGAGCTCACCTCCTTTAGTACCTTCGTACTTTTAGCGAGTTCACTATTCATGGCGCTCGCGGTGTCCGCGATCCATAAGGGGAATCTTACCAGCACACGCTGGATGTTATTTGGCACCATTATCTTCGGTGGCATATTCTTAGCTTGTCAGGTTTATGAGTTCACTCACTTCGTTCATGCCCCAGGAAATGAGCTCACCTTATCTTCTTATCGTGGCGACCCGCATGTGTTTGGTTCGACCTTTTATCTTTTAACAGGCACGCATGGAACCCATGTTGCGATCGGAGTACTCTGGTTGGTGGGGTGGTTAATTTACTCCTTTACCGGGAGAATGAATGTTTCTGACGCGATCGATGTTGAATGTTGTGGACTTTATTGGCACTTCGTTGACATTGTTTGGATCATCATTTTCCCAGTTGTGTATTTAATGGAATACGCATTCTAATCTTTGTCAATTTTCACATTATTATTCTTTTTTTAGATCATTATGAGCGGACATTCTGAAGACACAGTCGCCGAGGAAAGTAAACGGTTTTTTACTTTCTTTAATCTTTCCATGTTTCTTGTGGCAATTACAGGCCTAGAGATTGTGATCATTTATGTTCAAACTTTCGATGGCAGTTACATCATAGGCATTCTTTTCACTACATCTGTCCTGAAATTTATTGGAGTCATTTGGTGGTTTATGCACTTACGATGGGATAAGATATTGAATACTATCCTGTTTCTTATGGGATTAGTCATTTCCGTATTCACCTTTTTAGCAGTTATTTACATGGGTGACACCCATCCCATCATTGATCAATTCGAAGTAACCACACTCACTAACGATTGGAAAGGCAAACAAGATTACGTGAAAGGTGCTTATGTGAAGATTGGTGATGTATATTTCCAGTCCGACAAGAACCACACCTCAGCTGCAAAATTTGATCAAAACAAAAAACTATGGTCAAAAGTAGACGGTATCCCTCATCAATTCACTTGGAAAATTTCCAATGCTGACACAGTGGAAATCCACTCCGAAAAACCAGAAAATCCATTTTTTCTTCAATTCTTTCCCAAGAACAATGAACGAGTTGATGGTTCTCAAATCTCTTTGCTTGCTCAATCTGCCACTACCGATGACTTTCGGATTAAAGTTCGGTCAGAATCTTATTGGGCTGAAAATCAATAGTCTGCCTTTTAGTTTTCTAATTTTCTAATATAATGAGTGGACTTTTATAATGTCCAGCTCCCCAATTACACTTAGCCATTGGCACACAGAGCCTGCCCTTATCGGTGGTATACTCTTTGTATGTTGGGCGTACTTTGTATTAGTCGGCCCCCTACATTCAGACAAGAATCGTTCCATCTCGTTTAGGAAGAAACACGCATATTGGTTCGGAGCCGGAATTCTGAGTTTTTACCTGGCTGTGGGTTCCCCTTTGGATCCTTTGGGAGAAAACTACTTATTTTTCGCTCACATGATCCAACACAACATCCTCATGTATGTGAGCCCCTTGTTTATTCTACTCGGCATTCCTCCACAAATCTTAGATGAATTTCTCGGACGCAATCCGATAACAAGGAAAACTCTGCGCTTTCTTTTACACCCCATCATTGCTGGATTACTTTTTACGATGGTTTTTTCATTTTGGCACATTGGCATATTTTATGAAGCTGCAATTCGGGACAAAACATTGCACATGGCAGAACACTTATCGATGTTTTTTACCTCGATTCTTATGTGGTGGCCGTTGTGTAGTAAATCAAAATATATTCCCGCATTATCTTTTGGTCCTCAAATGCTTTATGTACTCGCCCTGATGCTTGGGCAAACGCCTATATTTGCAATTCTTACCTTCTCCAAGGATGTCTTATATGATACTTACTTTTACGCAGAGAGAATCATGAACATTAGCCCTTTAGAAGATCAAAAGACCGGAGGTGTCCTGATGAAATTAGCTAACATGATTGTATCAGTTAGTGTTCTCTCCTCCATTTTTTACAGATGGTCAAAAAAGCAAGTCGTATAAATCTTCCTCAACTTATATTTATAATCGGGAGACTAATAACTCTCGTTCAAAAAGCATTTCTTTAGGTAAAAACTCAGATAGTTGGAGAAATAATTCTTCGTGTCGAAGTGTTTGCATTCTCAAGCTCTCAGAATCTATTGCCATTAGCTCGTTCCATTGACCATTATCAAAGTCCAAACCCGACCAATCAAGATCTCTTTTTTCTGGGTACCATCCAAGGGGCCCCTCATGGGCACGGCCTTTACCAGTAGATCTTTCAACGATCCATCGAAGAACCCGCATATTATCTTGGAATCCAGGCCAAAGAAAGTTTCCTTCTTTATCTTTTCGAAACCAATTCACATGAAAAATCCTAGGCTTTTCTTTTAAAGCTTTTCCCATCTTCATCCAATGCCGGAAATAATCTCCCATATTATACCCACAGAATGGAATCATCGCCATCGGGTCTCTTCTTAAATTACCCAAAGCTCCTTCTGCAGCAGCGGTTGTTTCAGAAGAAAGGGTTGCCCCTAGATATACTCCATGATTCCAATTGAAAGATTGATAAACCAAAGGAATATCAGACATTCTTCGTCCTCCAAAAATAAATGCTGAAATGGGTACGCCTGCAGGGTTTTCCCATTCGGGGTCAATGGTGGGGCATTGAGAGGCAGGAGAAGTAAACCTTGCATTAGGGTGAGCAGCTGGCCGATCGCTCTCCGGTGTCCAATCTTCCCCGCGCCAATCTGTTAATTTTGCAGGTGGCTCTTTTGTTAAGCCTTCCCACCATACATCACCATCTTCGGTAAGGGCTACATTTGTAAATAGACTGTTTTCCTGCATCGATTCCATCGCGTTGGGATTTGTCTCCCACGATGTGCCTGGTGCCACACCAAAAAACCCAGCCTCGGGATTGATGGCACGAAGCATTCCTTTTTCGTCAGGCTTAAGCCAAGCAATATCATCACCCACGGTTGAAACCTTCCAGTCCTTCATTGATTTTGGAGGGATGAGCATCGCCATATTAGTTTTTCCGCAAGCACTTGGAAAAGCACCTGCCACATAAGTTTTTTGGCCCTCAGGGTTTTCTACTCCGAGAATTAACATATGCTCGGCCATCCATTCATTATCTCGTGCCATACATGAAGCTATACGAAGAGCTAAACACTTTTTACCAAGCAGAGCATTACCACCATAACCACTCCCGTATGATACAATCGTTCTTTGCTCCGGAAAATGAACAATATATGTATTATCTGGATCACAAGGCCATGGCACATCTTCCCTTCCCTCTTTGAGTGGGAAACCAACAGAATGAAGACAAGGGACAAAAAAGTCACGCTCTCCTAATTGATCCAACACTTGTTGACCCATACGAGTCATAATCCGCATATTTAATACAGCATAAGGCGAATCCGTAACTTGTACTCCAAACTGGGAAATCTTTGACCCTAATGGGCCCATACAGAAAGGAATAATGTAAAGAGTACGCCCCTCCATACTACCGCGAAAAAGTTTTTTAAGCCGTGCCCTCATTTTTCGTGGCTCTTCCCAATTATTCGTGGGACCTGCGTCATCTTTCCCGTAACTACATATAAAAGTCCGACTTTCCACACGGGCAACATCACGAGGGTCGGATCGTACCAAATAACTATTTGGTCTCTTCTCCTCATTTAATGCAATCATTGAACCCTGATTGATCATCCGTTGACAGAGCATGCTCCATTCTTCATCAGAACCATCACACCAGTGAACATCGTCGGGTGCACACATTTCCACCATTTTGTCCAACCACTTTAATAAGGCGACATTTTTGGTCTTACTTCGATCAAAGCCTGCGATTGATTTATTCATAGGTTTACCTCGGTAATGATCCAATGAAAGATAGTCAAACTTTCCTCTATTTTTCAATCATTTCAGCGAATTATTGTTGGATACCTGAAATCAAGTTTGCTAATTTTCCCACCAAGCATTACCTCATAGGACAGAAATTCAATTTATGAGTAATCCAAATAAGATACGGGACGCAGTTTTAGCCTTGGAAGACGGAAGTGTTTTTCGCGGGTTTTCCTTTGGAGCAACCGCCACCATTATGGGTGAAGCGGTTTTCAATACAGGTATGACTGGATACCAGGAAACCCTCACCGATCCTTCCTACTTTGGGCAGATCGTTACCATGACTGCTCCCCAAATTGGGAATTATGGTATCAACAAAGAAGATGAAGAGTCTGACGGTCCAAAAGTTTCTGGCTTTGTCGTTCGTGAACTTAGTCCAGTAGTGAGTAATTGGCGAGCCACCCAATCCGTGAATGAATATCTCACCCAACACTCAATCCCTGGGATTCACGGAGTGGATACCCGTGCAATCACGAAAATAATCCGGGTGCATGGTGCTTTAAAAGCCTGTCTTTCAACAGAAGGAATTAGTGATAAAGAAGCACTTGAAAGAGCAAAGGATTGGGATGGGATTGTAGGAAAAGACTTTGTTAAAGAAGTTACCTGCTCTCAGTCCTATACTTGGGATCCCACGGGTGAAAAAAGTAAAGTTTTTACCGTTGAAGGGACAGATCTTAACAAACAAGATTACAAACCAACTGAAATTCATAAGCTCGTAGCATTTGACCTAGGTGCTAAACGAGCCATTTATAAAAACCTTAAAAGACATGGCTTTGATGTCATCGTCTTACCCGCGAATGCGACCGCTGAAGAGGCGAGGTCACACCAACCGGATGCCATTTTTCTTTCCAATGGACCTGGTGATCCCTCCGCCCTTACCTACACTCATGAAACAGTACAGTCTTTGCTGTCAGATTTTCCAATCTTTGGCATTTGCCTTGGTCATCAGGTTCTTACACATGCCATTGGTGCAGACACGTACAAGCTCAAATTTGGGCATCGCGGAGGAAATCAACCCGTAAAAAACATTGAAACTGAACGGGTTGCAATCACCTCACAAAATCATGGCTTTGCATCAAATAAAGAAAAGCTGGAAGAAATGGGTGCGATCATCACGGAGTATAATTTAAATGATCAAACAGTTTCTGGCATGCGACTTAGAGACCTTCCTGTTTTTTCTGTTCAATACCATCCGGAAGCTGCTCCTGGACCCAATGATGCAACCCATCTCTTCGCTACTTTCCATAAACTGGTCACCAAAGAAAAAAAGAAAAAAACATCAGTGTAACCTTCAGAGAAGATGGTTACCACATCTGGAGTGGTTTACGATAAATATTTCGAAAATCATACCACGGGGATAGGACATCCAAAACAGTCGATCCGAGCAACCCGTGTCTACCAAAGTTTACTGCAGGCAGACCTTTTAAAAGATCTGTCCATTCGCGCTTCCTACAGCATTCGTTGAAAGTACCCTCAGCCTTGTTCACCACCTACTCTATCTTTCTCTTACCAAGAAAGATATATCATCCGGCAAGCTTAGTTTATCAACTGGTGACACCCATGTGAGCCGAGGAGAATCATGGTTGGTTGCTCGAACAGCGACTGGTGCAAGCACTCTTGCAGTCAATTATCTATTTTCAGCTAAATTAAAACATATGGTTTGTATTGTCCGATCTCCAGGGCATCATGCTACACCTAATAAAGGAATGGGGTTTTGTCTTTTCAGCCATATTGCAATTGCTCCTCGTTATGCTCAAAAAATATAGTGTTGGTAAAGTTTTAATTGTGGACTGGGATGTTCACCACAGAAATGGAACCTAAGATATTTTTATGAGGATGAATCTGTTTTTTATGAGCGTTCATCAACATCCTTGGCATCCAGGTACTGGAACTAAAGACCAAACCGGTAAGGGAAAAAGCTTAGGTACCACTCTCAATTTCCATCTACCTGCAGGGAGTGCAAGAAAAGAGATCGTTGAAGATGGCTTTGGTATGGAACGAAAAAAGAAAACAAACAAATACAAACCTGAATTACTTATGATTTCGGCAGGTTTTGATTCTTGGATGGGAGATCCCCATGGCAAATTTGCATTGGACGATCAAGACTTTGCCGACCTCAGTTTCATCATCCGGGATCTTGCTGAAGAGTACTGCGATGAAAGAATCATTTCCTTTCTTGAAGGCGGATATAATTTGGACGGACTTACGAAAGCAGCCAACTCTCATTTTCAAGCTCTTTGTGGCTTATAAAAATTTATCTAAAATTTTTGGACAAATTCTAAAAGTAGAGCTAGGATAATTTAAGAAAGATAAATCGAATATGAACTGCGCCTTCGTCAAAATATAATACAATTACCCGTAAAGGGAAGGAATGCAGACTTAACCGTCGTAAAATCTTTTTAAAACACCGCTTTTTTGCGGTGTTTTTTTTTGGTTATTTCTTTGACTCTTTGAGGATGAAAATGAAATAGTTTTGATATGCTTAGAGGTATTTCCCCCCTGATTAGTCCAAGACTATTAGAAACTCTTTACCGGATGGGTCACCACGATGAAATTGTGTTTGGTGATGCTCACTTTCCCGGAGAAAGCAAAAACCAAAATATTATTCGTGCGGACGGGCTTTTAATAAAAGATTTGGTTCATGCCATTCTTCCTTTGTTTGTTCTGGATCATGCCGTCAAACATCCGGTAGTGATGATGGAACCGATACTCGAAGATCGACAATCAAAAACTCTTCTAAGCAAATACAATGAAGTCTGTGATGACTACACCACGACCATCCATGAACACTACCCGGACACTCCATCTATTGAAAAAATGGATAAGTTTGATTTTTATGATCGGGCGTCTAATGCCTTCGCAGTCGTGATGACAGGAGATGTGCGAGTCTACGCCAATTTACTTTTGGTGAAAGGAGTGACTACCTGGAAAGAGTAGGAAGCAAACTGGTAAGATTATCCCCGAGATTTGCCCCCTGAAATATTAACCGTTGTACCATGCAAATAGGATGCACGCTCGGAAGCTAGGTAAACCACTAAATCTGATACTTCAGTAAGTTTTCCACTGCGAGCCAAAGGAATGGAAGAAACCGATCCGTACTTGCTTCGTAACTCATCCACACTTACTCCGCGGGTATAAGCTAAGGATTCTTCATAGGCTAAACTGCGCATTCCAGTCGTTTCCATAATTCCAGGAGCAACTCCGATTACCCGGACACCTGACTTCCCAAGTTCTTTGGCCCACGATCTGGTTAAATTATGATTTGCAGCTTTGGTAGCCGCATAAACACTTTGTCCTTCACTTCCCTCCATGCCTGACTCAGATGACATATTAATAAGGACTCCCCCATTTCCCCCTGCAAGCATTTGACGGGCCGCTGCTTGGGCAAATAAAAACTGTCCTTTCACATTCACCGCAAAAACTTTGTCCCAGACATCTTCTGTTAATTCTTCCTTACCTGCTGGGTCCACCAGCAAACGAGGGATATTTATACCCGCATTGTTAACCAAAACATCAACAGCACCCCATTTCTCAACAGTTTGAGCAATCACAGAATCTACATCCGCCTTACTTGAAACATCACACCTCGCAAAAGCAGCCTCTCCAATTCCAGACTTCGTTGCTTCTGTGGCTGCTTTCTGCCCGATTTCTTCTGCAAAATCTGCAATCATTACTTTTGCACCCACTTCGATAAAACCTTTTGCAACAGCCAACCCAATTCCAGCCGCTCCGCCGGTTATAATAACTACTTTTCCTTCTAAATTTGTCCAGCTCATGTCTTCAATTTTTTGTTAGTGTATTTAGAATTTAGATACTAAATTCTTCTATGTCAGATTAAGAGGGTATGGGAATTCATACCCTTCATAAATTGCTTCCTCTACTTTTCTACTCCATACATCACCTGTAATATCTAAGGCGTACGCCCCAGCAAGTAAGGATTCTTTAACACGACTAGGGGAATTTTCCGCCGCAGCTCGAAATGCAGAGGCCGTAGCTTCGACATATGGCAAATCCACAAGTTCGGCAAAAGCAAAAAAAGAACCAAATGGCTGAGCCGATTCAACTTCGTCCATCATGTTTGGCACATTTTTTAAGCCACAAACTCCTTTTACCATCCAATCAAAAGATACAGGGTTACTCGCTTGAACAAGCATGTCATCGGCATGAGGTTCTGAGGTGTTAGTCATATGCCAAGGCACATTAACGCCACAGATTTGATGACGCGTTACATAGTGAGCGTTCTTAGAGCGAATCTTGAGCTCAACATCTCCATCAATAAAATTAACCGCAGCTGAACGAGCGAGTTGTGTTTCAATATCAGCATAAGCAGAAGCGGCATAATTTCCACGACCAGCAATAAAGACATCTGTAAAACCACCGTCCTTAAGTGAGCAGGGTTCAAACCCATCGCGGGCATTACCCATCAAGGAAAACAACACCGAGGTTCCTTTGGGAAATTGGTTTAGGTAGGCAGCTTCCCGATCGGACCCTTCTTCGAAACCAATCAAGGCAATTTTGGGATCCTTGGCCAAGCCACGATATCGTTTGGGGTCATTTGGAGAAAGATTGTGATGCATCTCTCCTATTTGGCTTATAGCCTCTTCCTCAAAAGTAGAAAAATGAGGAGCTTCGCAGATAGGCATATCAAAGGTAAGTTCGGGATCAACAGCACCCGCATAACTATTTAAATTTCCTCCCTTGGCCATAATTGCACTTGCCTGCTCATAGGTGGCAACTGATGCATAATTCGTCCAAACCACATGGGGTTTACCGAACTCTGTAAGTTTTGTAATGATGCTGGGATCATTACGATCTATTAAAACAACTCGAGTTCCCCGCTTTCGTAAATCCTTGATGAGAGCATAATCTTCCATTTCATCCAGTTTGGACTGAGAACCTGTTATGTAAACGACGGGAGGTAAGTCTTTATCTGGTACACTCGCTACAATCGTCAGGTTGATCATTGCCATCCGAGCCGTCCCAGAAAGGTAAGCTACAATGGAACGAGAGGGCACGCCGTATAAAAATTCTCTATTTTGATCGATCGTGAAGATGTGTTTATTGGTGCCATAATTGCAGGCAAAAGGTTCAGCGTGAGCCAGCGTGACAAGGCTTGTGTTCTCGCTTGGCGAGACAGGGTTGAAAAAGTTCCCAAAGCCCTGAGCCTTAACAAAGGCGGGTGCAGTACCCGGAACAATACTGAATTGCCGAAGTCCGCCAAGGTACCTGTAAGAATAGCCAAGCGATGAAAGAACCCCATCCTTGCTAGGCTTAAAGGTCAGCGGATCAATTGGTTTTGTAGCGTGCCCTGGGGTAACGACAACCACATCCCCAGGCACAACATTTGAATCGGTAGGCGCTTCCAATACAAGCTGTAGGGTTTCATGACCCAACGCAATACGGTCCACTCCTGATGGTACCCTTGCATGGGTATCAAATTGACGAATTGCTTTAGCATCTGACGCACACCTGCAATTACCAAAACTAGCCAGAAGATAATTTTCTCCGTTCAAAGAAGCAACTGGCAGGTCGTCTTCCAATACTTTTACTTCGTTCGGGCCGGTAAGGTAAACCCCGTGATGTGATGAGCGAGCTTTTTTTGCTAGCTCCTGAGCTCTGTCAATTTTGGTAGTTGGCATAAATTAAGATAAGTTGGTTA
>ERZ1048872.3402-NODE-3402-length-10299-cov-5.500879_pt1 | contig 10299 bp, 13 predicted proteins | sample MGYA00383100_ERZ1048872 | MGnify/ENA primary metagenome ERZ1048872 (study PRJEB29581, sample SAMEA5548370) | metagenome | biome: marine; feature: coastal; material: water | depth 50 m | study: Short-term variability in the microbial, nano- and picoplankton... | reverse complement strand
CGATTTTTTCTTCGACCGCGTCCCATTCGTTTGCCACCCGTTCTGCCAATTCTTTGGTTGGTACAGTTAGCGCCGTTTTAAGGGGCGTTTTTACAGGACGTCCATCCAAGGTGATACTAAACCCAAGGTCGTTTTCTGAAATTTCAACTGTCTTCCAAAACCGTTTGGCTGCCCATTCACTCATTTTGATCCCCAATAGTCATTCAATTCTTGGGTAAGTTGGAAAAACTTATCCAGAAAATTCACAATACTTTTGATTTGTTAAATCACGTCCTCAAACGGATCTTCGGGCACGTCGTTTTCATGCCATCCAACCGTCTTCCACGTCGCCGCCATGTGGCGAGGTAGGTCAGCCACCAAATGCAATCGAGCACCGGTTACTGGATGTTTTAACGTCAGAGAACGTGCATGAAGGTGCAGGTTTTTGCTGATATCACCACCCAATTGCGCGCCCCAACCATCGCCCAAGTTTTCTTGCCCAGAACCACCATATTTTCCATCACCGATTATTGGATGACCTAGTTCGGCCATATGTGCCCTAAGTTGGTGCGTACGCCCTGTCACCGGAACCAATGCCATCCAAGCAGAACGTCGCGCAAGCGTCGTCATAACGGCATAATCTGTCGTCGCCCTTTTTGCACCTTCGGTCTTGTCGATGTCGCGCGGGTGGATGCAGATCATTTTTTCCCCACCACCACTAGGCCCATGACCGGGCGCTTTCACCAAGCCAAAACGGATCGTACCCATTTTGGGGTGCGGTACACCACCAACAGCGGCCCAATAAATTTTGCGGGATTCACGAGAACGGAAAACCGCCGTCAATTCAGATGCGCTGCGCTGTGTGCGTGCCAACAGCAAAACACCCGATGTGTCTTTGTCCAGACGGTGTACAAGGCGTGGTTTTTCGTCATAATCAAAACGCAATGCTTCGCTAAGCCCATCGATGTGCCGTTTCTGCCCAGAGCCACCTTGCACAGGAATACCCGGTGGTTTGTTCAACGCGATGATGTAGTCATCCTTGTAGATAACCATATCCATCATCAGCTTGCGATCAGCATCCGATATTTTCGGCTCATCATAATAGACCTTCTTGGGCCCATCCTTCAGTGGCGGAATACGGATCATCTGGCCTTGGCTTACACGTGTATTTGCCTTTACACGGCCGCCATCGACACGAATTTCACCTTTGCGGCACATCTTTTCAACCTGACCTTGGCTAAGATCAGGGAAATGGCGGCGCATCCAACGATCCAGACGTTGCTCTGCTTCGTTTTCGCCCACGGCGATTGTTTGAACAGCACTCACAGGCTGGTCCCCCTTGCAAGAAATACACCCGCGAAAACCGCGGCCAGCGATAGTATCACTGTCCCTACGATATATGCACCGGCCAAGCCCCATTGCCCTTTTTCAACTAACTTTAGTGTATCCAAGGAAAATGCGGAAAATGTCGTGAAGCCACCCAAAACACCCGTCACACCAAACAACATTGCCCGATCAAGCCCGCGCGTTGTTAAATGAACGAATGCTAATCCGATCAAAAATGATCCGACAACGTTGACCACGAGCGTGCCAAACGGAAAGACCACCAAAAGGGTGGTCAGATACCGAAGGCAGGCGCCAACTGCGCCTCCGAGTGCAACGTAAAAAATAGCCATGGCTGCTCTTCTGCCCAAAGGGTCGAATTGTCAAGTTTTCTGACGCTTTGCCCTCAAACCAACAAAGAAATCCTGTCGCTTTTTCAACTCGCGCTCAAAACCACGTTCTTTAGGTTGATAGTAAACCCCACGCTTCATTGTTTCGGGGAAATAGTTTTGCCCCGAAAACCCATCTTCTGCATCATGATCATAAGCGTAGCCATCACCATAACCCTGTTCGGCCATCAATTTCGTCGGCGCATTAAGAATGTGTTTTGGTGGTGGCTCTGAACCTGTTTTCGTCGCAGATGCGCGCGCCGCCTTGTAGGCCACATAGTTTGCATTCGATTTGGGCGCTAAAGCCAGATAGACGACAGCTTGGGACAAAGCCAATTCGCCTTCGGGCGACCCAAGCCGTTCAAACGTTTCCCATGATTGCAAACAGACTGCCTGTGCTTGAGGATCTGCCAATCCAATGTCTTCAACGGCCATTCGCGTTATGCGTCTTGCTAAAAACCGCGGGTCTTCTCCGCCGTTTAACATACGGGCAAACCAATAAAGGGCCGCGTCAGGGTCTGATCCACGAACAGATTTATGCAACGCGGAAATCAGATTATAGTGTTCTTCGCCGTTTTTGTCATATTTGCTGGCCCGACGCATCAGACGTTTGGAAAGGGCCTCGCGATCAAGTGGCGTATCAATTTTCCAAGCGGAAACTTGTTCAATCAAATTTAACAAAGTACGCCCATCGCCGTCTGCCATTTCAAGCAAGGCATCACGGCTGTCGCCTGTCAGGGGCAATTTCTTATCCAACAATTTTTCAGCGCGTTGAGCCAAATGTTCTAGATCGATCAAACTAAGCCGCTCTAGCACCAGCACCTGGGATCGAGACAACAAAGCAGCGTTTAGTTCAAACGAAGGATTTTCCGTCGTCGCCCCAACCAACAGAATTGTCCCGTTTTCCATATAGGGCAGAAAGCCATCTTGTTGGGCTTTGTTAAAACGGTGGATTTCATCGACAAACAAAAGCGTCCCTTGACCATTTTGATGTCGGATAGTCGCCGCTTGAAATACCTTCTTTAAATCAGCGACACCCAAAAATATCGCGCTAATTTGAACAAAGGCCAAATCGACGTGATCCGCCAACAGTCGTGCTATCGTGGTTTTTCCCACACCGGGCGGACCCCAGAAAATTAAGCTGCTTAGATTTTTTGCCCCTAGCATAACGCCCAATGGCGCATCTGGGCCTAAAATATGAGCCTGCCCAATTACGTCAGAAATTTGCGTTGGCCGCAATTTATCCGCCAAAGGTCGATTCGAAATAGAATCGCCAGATTCGTTTTTTTCATGCTCAAACAAGTCATTCATGCGGCAATCAATAGGGATTAAGGCAGAAAAGGGGAAGCCACTTGTGTTTTTGGGCAAAATTACGGCCACAACTAGGCCGCGAGTGACGTTGGCGACAACTCACCTGTCTTTTTAGACAAGTTGTTTGAAAATGCCCAAAACACTAATGTCAACTCATACGATTTCAGTCAAAGGCGAACTTATGGAGATGAATTTAAACCCAAAGCTCTTCGCGCGGCTCATGCTGCTGCCAGAGTCACGGCGTTTAGATATCCTGGGTTTTGCCGCTGCTGCTGCCTTAGAGAGTACCCATCTGGAGAAGTTAATTTCAGATGTTGAAAAGCCTGGTTCGGATTATCTGCTCGTCCCAGCCTAATCAGATAGTTTATTAACGAGTGAGTGAATAGAAAAAGCCCCGTCAGTTTGACGGGGCTTTTTTTAAATCTTCAAAAGAAAAGAGCCGAAAATTTTTCGGCTCTTTCTTTAATTTCTATTCGGCTGCTTCTTCTGCTTCAACGCGTGCAATGTCTGCTGCGCCTTTAGCTGAAACGTCACGATCTACAAATTCGATGATCGCCATTGGCGCCATGTCACCATAACGGAAACCCGCTTTCATGATGCGAACATAACCACCCTGACGGTCTTTGTACCGTGGGCCAAGAACGGCGAATAGTTTCGCAACATCCTTGTCTTCTTTCAATTTGCTTGCTGCCAAACGGCGCGCATGCAGATCACCGCGCTTTGCAAGCGTGATCATCTTTTCAATAATTGGACGCAGTTCCTTGGCTTTTGGCAGAGTCGTCTTGATCTGCTCGTGCTCGATCAACGAGCCGGCCATGTTGGAAAAGAGCGCTTTGCGGTGCTCGTGTGTGCGATTTAAACGGCGATAGCCCCGTGCGTGACGCATGATAGTCTCCTAGGTAGTTTAGCGTTTATACTTTGTCTGACGGTCCGTGCGTGCGGCCGTTCTCCTTGGGGCATTATTGCCCAGATGTTCCCCGCCAAGTGCGGGCATTTAAAATCGGGGGCCCATAGGACCCCCGAAGTATTCTTTACAGATGATCGTCCAATTTCTTGGCAAGATCTTCGATGTTGTCTGGTGGCCAATCAACAATATCCATACCCAAGTGCAGACCCATACCTGACAACACTTCTTTGATCTCGTTCAAAGATTTGCGGCCGAAGTTTGGTGTTCGAAGCATTTCTGCTTCGGTCTTTTGGATAAGATCGCCGATGTAAACGATGTTGTCGTTCTTCAGGCAGTTTGCTGAACGAACAGACAATTCCAACTCGTCCACTTTCTTCAGAAGCAACGGGTTGAATTCCAACTCGTCTTCTTCATCAGCACGTGACGCGCTTTCTGGTTCATCGAAGTTAACAAAGATAGACAATTGATCCTGCAAAATGCGCGCAGCAAAAGCCACAGCATCGTCAGGTGTCAAAGAGCCATCTGTTTCAAGCTTCAATGTCAGTTTGTCATAATCCAAAACCTGACCTTCACGGGTAGGCTGAACATCATAGCTGACTTTTTTCACTGGTGAAAAGATTGCATCGATTGGGATAAGACCAATTGGGGCATCTTCTGGTTTGTTTTTCTCTGCAGAAACGTAACCTTTGCCAGTGTTTACAGTCAATTCCATGAATACGTCTGCGCCATCATCCAAGTGACAGATGACGTGATCTTTGTTCAAGATCTCGATGCCTGCACTGTCTGAAATGTCGCCAGCAGTAACAACGCCTGGACCTTTGGCTGCGATTGAAAGACGCTTTGGTCCCTCTACTTCCATACGGATCGCAACGCTTTTTAGGTTCAAAACGATGTCGGTCACGTCTTCACGTACGCCAGCAACGCTTGAGAATTCGTGCAAAACGTTGTCGATCTGTACCGAAGTGATGGCGGCACCCTGAAGGGACGACATCAAAATACGGCGCAGCGCGTTACCCATTGTCAAACCAAAGCCGCGCTCTAGCGGTTCTGCAATAACAGTGGCTTGACGCGATGGGTCGTTACCAGGTTGTACTTTCAACTGATTAGGTTTGATCAGTTCTTGCCAATTTTTATGGATCATATGTGCCTCCATCCATGTTTCTCACCAGGATCCGGGGTGAGAAACGCCCGAGGTAAAAAAGTCGAAAACCTTGGCGCCTCAGGTGACGCGCCAAGGAAAGGTATTAAACGCGACGACGCTTTGGTGGGCGACAGCCGTTGTGTGCAATTGGGGTTACGTCGCGAATTGACGTAACATTCAAGCCGATTGCTGCCAAAGCGCGCAATGCACTTTCGCGGCCAGAACCTGGGCCCTGAACTTCGACTTCCAATGTTTTAACACCATGTTCCTGTGCTTTCTTACCAGCATCTTCCGCCGCCATCTGAGCCGCGTAAGGAGTGGATTTCCGAGAGCCTTTGAAACCGCATGTGCCTGAAGAAGACCATGAGATTGCATTGCCCTGAACGTCAGAAATCAGGATTTTTGTGTTGTTGAATGAGCTGTTAATATGCGCCACACCAGCGGCAATATTTTTACGCTCTTTTTTCTTTGCGCGAACTTTATCACGTGCCATCTGTCAGTCTCCCTACTTCTTCTTGCCGGCAATAGCTTTTGCCGGGCCTTTACGGGTGCGCGCATTAGTATGCGTACGCTGACCACGAACAGGCAGGTTACGACGATGACGAAGACCACGGTAGCAACCAAGATCCATCAAGCGTTTGATGTTCATTGTTACTTCACGACGCAGGTCGCCTTCTACGTTGTAGTTCGCATCGATGTGCTCACGAACAGCCAATACTTCGGCGTCCGACAGTTCATTTACACGACGAGTAGATTCAATTCCAACAGCTTCGCAGATAGCTGCGGCTGATGTGTTTCCAATGCCTGTGATATAAGTCAGGGCGATGGGTACGCGTTTCCCAGTTGGGATATTAACGCCAGCAATACGTGCCACGTTTCAACTTCCTTCATGTTGCGGTTCCGTAGTTCCGGAACCTGTTTTCACAACGAAGCCCAACGCCTTCTTGGTGTTGGGCCGCTATCTGATTTTCTTTGATTGATTCGGGCACGAATAGCCACAAATCAAAAGATTCGTTCAGAAGGGTGTGAACTACGCGCAGAACACGTCTAGGTCAAGCCCACCCCACTGATTCATTTATTGTTTAGACTTTAAGAGCCGCATTGATTTCGCTGGAAACTTCTTCCATCGAACCAAGACCATTCACAGACGCAAGTTGTTCTTTGGCGTAGTAATAGCCGATAAGCGGTGATGTCTTTTTGTAATATTCCATCAACCGTGTTTTCAGGCTCTCTTCGTTGTCATCTGCACGACGCTTCATTTGTTGTTCGCCGCAATCATCACAAGTGTCTTCAACTTTCGGCTTCTTGAAATCATCGTGATAACCAGCACCACAGTTTCCGCATGTGTAGCGGCCTGTGATACGACGTACCAAAGCTTCGTCGTCCACTTGCATTTCAACAACACTGTCTAATGTTTTATTCGACTTAGCCAACAGTTCACCCAAAGCATCTGCTTGTGGCAATGTACGTGGAAAACCATCAAAGATGAAACCACCGCCATTGTCACCGGCCAGCTTTTCTTCGATCAAACCAATTACGATCTCGTCGGTAACAAGTTCACCCGCATCCATGATGGCAGCAACTTTTTGCCCCATGGCTGTGCCAGATGTGCGTGCTTCACGCAGCATGTCACCTGTTGAAAGCTGGATCATGCCGTGAGCATCAACCAAAAGTTTAGCTTGCGTACCTTTGCCGGCACCTGGTGGTCCAAGTAGAATAATATTCATCGTCTAGCAGTTCCTTTTTTCCGGCGCTTACCGCGTAACTGTGATTTCTCAATCAAGCCTTCGTATTGGTGTGCTACCAGATGTGACTGCACTTGTTGAATGGTATCCATTGTCACAGACACCACAATTAGGACCGAAGTGCCGCCAAAATAGAACGGAATTGCCAACTGACTGCGAAGAATTTCTGGCAAAAGACAAACAAGAGCCAAGTAACCAGCGCCAACAACCAACAGGCGTGTCACCACATAATCAAGGTATTCTTCGGTCTTTTTACCGGGGCGAATGCCCGGAACAAAACCATTTTGGCTTTTCAGATTGTCGGCAACTTCGTCGGTTTTAAACGCAACATTAGCTGTGTAGAAAAATGTGAAGAAAACGATCATCGCCGTAAAGAACAACAGATAAAGCGGTTGACCTGGACCAAAGTAGGCCAAAATCGTGCTCATGATTGGGCCAGTTTGGGCGCCAGAGAATGTCGAAATGGTTGTCGGCAACAACAAAAGTGAGCTGGCGAAAATCGCGGGGATAACACCGGCTGGGTTCACTTTGATAGGCAAGTGGCTGGAACCGCCATCATATACCTTCATGCCAACTTGACGACGTGGGTATTGGATATGGATTTTGCGCAATGCGCGCTCCATGAACACCACAAAGCCAATAACGGCGATTACCATAACAATAACGAATATTGTGGCAAACGGGCTGATAGAACCTTCACGACCCGAAGCAAAGAATTGCGCCAAGGCCGCTGGAATTTCAGCAACGATGCCCACAAAAATGATCAATGAAATGCCGTTACCGATGCCGCGTGCAGTGATTTGTTCACCCAACCACATCAGGAACATTGTACCGCCAACCAGTGTGATCATACACGCGATGCGGAAATACAGGCCTGGCTCATGCGCCAAATCACCTGCCTCTAGGCTAGCCGCCAAACCATAGGCTTGGAATGTTGCCAACAGGACCGTGCCGTAGCGGGTATATTGGTTGATCTTCTTACGGCCTTGCTCGCCTTCTTTTTTCAGCTGTTCCATATATGGAACCATTGCTGTCATAAGCTGAACGATAATTGAGGCTGAAATATAAGGCATAATGCCCAAAGCAAAGATGCCCATCCGACCGATGGCACCACCGGTGAACATATTCAGAATGCCACCTAGGCCAGAACTGGCGCTTTCAACGAATTCACGAAGGGCCGATGCGTCGATGCCAGGTACAGGAATATATGTACCCAAACGATAAACGATCAACAAACCAAGTGTGAAAACGATACGTTGGCGAAGCTCGGTGGCCTTACCAAAGGCACCCCAACTCAGATTGGCCGCCATTTGCTCTGCTGCAGATGCCATTCAGGCCCCCTTTAGAAAAAAAACGCCGCCTCGGTCTTCCCGTAGCGACGTTTTGGAAAACATTAAGAATATGTAGGGGGCCGAAGCCCGCCCCACAAGGTCTTATTCAGCCGCCGACGCAGTTGCTACTGAAAGAGAGCCACCAGCGGCTTCTACTGCAGCAACAGCTGATTTTGATGCGCCAGTCACTTCGATCGTAACCTTGGCAGAAAAATCGCCCTTAGCCAAAATACGAACGCCGTCCAATTTGCGACGAACCAAACCAGATGCGATCAATGCATCTTCGGTGATCGCTGCTTTGGCGTCCAATTTTTTGTCGTCGATGAACTTTTGGATAAGACCAAGGTTCACAACTGAGAATTTCTTACGGTTTGGTTTGTTAAAACCACGCTTTGGTAGACGTTGGTACAATGGCATTTGACCGCCTTCGTAACCATTGATCGATACACCTGAACGTGACTTCTGACCTTTGATACCACGACCAGCCATTTTACCGGTTCCAGAACCTGGACCACGGCCAACACGCTTGCGTGCTTTGGTTGCGCCTGGATTGTCGCTTAATTCATGTAGTTTCATATCGCTTCTCCTTATACCGGATATACCCAACGAAGCGAAAAGGGTAACCACGGCGTTACATCAGATTGATTCTTGCCCCAAGTGGGACACCGGCTGCGTATAGCCGCTGTTTTTCCAGCAATCAAGCCTTTCTGCTTATGGTGATTTCAATTTTCACATCGCGAGCGGCTCACGCTAACATTTACCTAAATTCTTCCTACATTTCGACACAAGTTTTGGAAATACTCACCCGCAACGTTCTGACCGTCAAAAGTCAGAGACTTTGGTTATTGTAAGAAAATCTTTATGAGTGGAGAAATAGGTATGAGTACGCAATTTGAGGTCACAAGATGATCCGTTATATTATCAGCAGCTGCATTGCATTGGCTTCCATGATTTCCGTGGCGTTTAGTCAAGAGTCACCACGTGTTTTGTTTATTGGGGATTCATTGATGGCGGCGCACAAGCTTTCTGCACGCGCGATTTCCCACGCAACATCGAAAGTTATAAAAATCCAATCGACAGACCGATCGTTCTTGGGCGCACGGATGATCTACAAATTGCCGATTACAGGCAGCATCGGCCTTAGCATTCCCAAACAATACCGGTCCGGTGACTGGGATTGGGTTGTTGTAAACGGCGGTGGAAACGATTTGGTTTTCGGCTGTGCGTGCAATCGTTGCGATCGAAAAATGAACCGTTTGGTTGGCAAGAACGGTAGCGGCGGCGAAATTGCTAAACTCATCAAAAAAATTCGCTCGAACGGATCCCGCGTTGTTTATATTGGCTACCTTCGAAGCCCAGGACGTGGCTCGCCGATAGAAAGTTGCAAAGATGAAGGCATCGAGCTTGAACGTAGAATGACATCGCTTGCATCAAAGGACGAAGGGGTTTTCCACGTTTCATTGGTAGATCTTGTCCCGCACGGCGATCGTTCATTTCACGGCGCTGATATGGTTCATCCGTCATTCAAAGCCAGTCGAGCCATTGGGCTACTCGTAGCGGATGTCATCCGCAAAAATCATTAATCAAAGGAAAAGGATTTAACTTTTCCCTATCCGAAAAACCAACACTAACAATAGAAAACGCCCCGCAGAAAACTGCGGGGCGTTTTAACTTACGGTCTAAGAACTTGGTTCTTAGCCTTTTTCTTCGATTATCTCTACAAGGTGAGAAATCTTGTTCACCATGCCGCGAACAGAAGGTGTATCTTCTAGTTCACGTGTGCGGTGCATCTTGTTCAGACCCAAACCAATCAACGTTTGACGTTGAATGGCGGGGCGACGGATTGGCGAGCCAACCTGTTTTACAACGATGGTTTTTGCCATGATCTTAGGCCTCCACAGCTTCTGCTTCAGCTGCAGGAGCAGCCGGCGCATCGGTTTTGGGCAGGATATCTGCAACCTTTTTACCACGACGTTGTGCAACGGCGCGTGGGCTTGCACCCTTAACCAAAGCATCCATCGTAGCGCGGATCATGTTGTATGGGTTTTGGGAACCAATTGACTTGGATACCACGTCTTTAACACCAAGCATTTCGAACACGGCACGCATTGGACCACCGGCGATGATGCCTGTACCCTCTGGTGCTGTGCGGATCACGATCTTGCCGGCGCCG
>ERZ1048872.3397-NODE-3397-length-10307-cov-4.644069_pt1 | contig 10307 bp, 7 predicted proteins | sample MGYA00383100_ERZ1048872 | MGnify/ENA primary metagenome ERZ1048872 (study PRJEB29581, sample SAMEA5548370) | metagenome | biome: marine; feature: coastal; material: water | depth 50 m | study: Short-term variability in the microbial, nano- and picoplankton... | reverse complement strand
TTGAAAAGGGTATTCTTTTGTAAATCCACTAAAACAGAATTAAGCTACTTAGGAATATTAGCATACCCACAAGCATGATAAGAAGCGTATAAGGTAAAATCTCTTTTGCTTTTAACCCGGTTATTCCAAGAAGTGGAAGTGCCCAAAAAGGTTGCAGCATGTTTGTCAATTGGTCTCCATAGGCCATGGCCATAATGGCTTTCCCTAAAGGGATGTTTAACTCGGTTGCCGTTTGAATGATGATCGGCCCTTGCACCGCCCACTGGCCACCACCGCTAGGAATAAAAATATTAATGAGCCCAGCGGAGAAAAATGTAATGATTGGAAAACTTGTTGCATTTGAATTAGAAGCTAAAAATTCGGCCATCATGTTGATAAGGCCAGAATCTTTCATGACACCCATAATACCGAAGTAGAGAGGAAATTGAATGAGTATTCCAGCGGCACCGCCAATGGCATCATCAACAGCAGAAAGGAATGTACGTATGTTTTTGTGCATGAATAATGCTCCGCCAAGCAAGCAAAGGTTAATGAAATTTGGCGTAAGAAAAGAAAGTCCACCTCCGGGATTGTTGATTGCAGAATAGAATGCAAAAGCTAAAATAAGTCCGCCAATACTTTGGCTAATTCCAAAGAGTGTGTCGAGTTTTTCTGCGCCTTTCGGTTGTTCTTCCGCGCTATCGGCTTTAAATTTAGAAGCCAATGCAAACGCTTTATTATTTGTATTTCTCCCAATAAGGTAATACGCAAAAGGAACGGTGGCCAAAAGGAGAATGGTTGTGGTAATATTCATAGATCCGAATAGCGTATCTGATGCAGAAACCATTTTAGGCAATTGAGCAATTAACACATCGTTTCCGGCAACCAACTCTTTAATGTGGCCAGCATCATTGGCTTTAACAGGAGCAGATCCTGATAACCCTCCGTGCCAAACCATTAAGCCGCTATAACCTGCCGCGCCTATCAATGGGTAGTTAAAAGCCTGGCCTAACCTCAATTTAGATTCTGCTACTTTCCGCGCGAAGAGCGCACCAAAAACTAAACCGAGCCCCCAATTTATAAAAGCCACGCATAGGGTTAATAGGCAAACCCAAAACGCTGCTTTGGCTGTGCTGTCAAGTTTAGGAATGACCTTGTCTAGTCCTTTGCTTATGGGTTCTGACAACGCCAAGGTGTGTCCTAAAACCAGCATTAACATCATTTGCATGGCGAAGACCATAAGCGGAGCATTCCACAATCCGTTTTCCCAATGTTTCCCTAATTCTAAAACATAACCGATTCCCTCACCGACAGGTTTAGTGAATAAAAAGGCCATTATAAAAGACACTATGGTCAATACAATGGCGATTGAAAAAGGAGAGGGAAGGAGTTGCTTAAAAGTTCGTTCGAACGATGATGTAAAGCTCATTGACGTTTTTGGAATTCTGTGGGTCTAAAATAAAAAATCCCATTTCGGAAAAACCAAAATGGGATTTTAAAAATTTTACTTACCTGCTTAGAACGGTAAATCGTCTTCGCCCATTGCATCGTCAGCTGTCGCTGTATCCATTGGTGGCATTTCTGCTGCTCCGCCTGCGGCTTCCATTGCAGAAATTCTCCATCCTTGAATAGAGTTAAAATATTTTACTTCACCTTGTGGGCTCGTCCATTCTCTACCGCGAAGGTTAATATTTACTTGAACCTTATCTCCTTCTTTAAATTTATCAAGCTCGGTTACTTTGTCTTGAGTAAATTCCATGATAATGTGCTGAGGATACTGCTCCTCAGTAGTTACCACTAATTCTCTTTTTTTAAATCCATTAGAACCAAACTCTTTGGTTTCGTAGATTTTCTTGATCCTTCCGCTAACGTCCATCTGTTATATTCTATTTAATTTGTCCGATAATAATACATTCCAAGCGTTTATCACTTGGTCTTTTTCTAATAATTCTTTTGCATGTTGGTGCAATGCTTCGCGCCTTTCCATAGCATCGGCATGCATCATAAAAATGTGTTTTATTTCTGGGTGCCCATTAATGTCATCTAAAGGTTCAGGAATGCTATCCACATTTCCTAGCTTTCCTAAATCGTTGCCACTTAAAATAAAACTGTTTCTAATGTGTTGAGGTATAGCATCTACGCCAACGCCTAATGTTCGCAGTGGTTTTTCAACTTCAAACAAAGCCTCGCCCGAAGCACGCACGTACCAGTTTTTACCAAGGCGACCTACAAGGTCAATCTTCTCTTGGTCAATTTTTCCATCTTCGCCCAAAACACTTTCGTCAATGTGCATTAAAACGATTTCGCAGATAACCAAGTTGCCGGCCCCGCCTTCGTTGCCTAATTCTACAACATCACGCACTTTACATTCCAGTTGCACTGGAGATTCTTTCACTCTTAGTGGAGCAACTTTTTCTGAGCTGATTGGCGTGAGCCCTGCTTTGATGAATTCGTTTACGCTATTTCCATACTCTGTAGAAGACAAAGATGTTTGCTGCACTAAGTCGTAATTCACAACATTGATGACAACTTCGCTGTTTTTCTTTACGTTTTCGTAAGTGTGTTTTGTGGTGTTATCTCGACCTCTTCGCGCAGGCGAAAAAATGGCGATGGGAGGATTTGCAGAAAAAACGTTGAAGAAACTAAACGGACTCAAATTCGGGTTGCCGTTTTCATCTAATGTACTTGCCAAGGCAATTGGCCTAGGTGCCACTGCACTAAGCAGGTATGAATGTAATTCGGGTGTAGAAATTGTTCCAGGTTCAACCTTTAGCATCTGCAAAAATTTAAGTGTCAAATGTAAAAATTTACTCCTCTAAAATTCATAAAAATCACACTAGGTTTTTGACGAATAATAATATATTTGCCCCGCTTTTAAACAAGCAGTCTACACGCGGGCGTGGTGGAATTGGTAGACACGCTAGACTTAGGATCTAGTGCCGCGAGGTGTGAGAGTTCGAGTCTCTCCGCCCGCACCGAAGAAAAACCCAGTCTGACAAGATTGGGTTTTTTTATGTTTAAAAGTTTCAAGCAGAATTTCCCTACCTCTTCTATCAACTCAAAATGAAAACGCATGAATACTATTCTACTTTATCTTCTCGTTGCTATCGCTTTAGTTATGATTTTTCTAGGGATAAAAGCCAGTATGTTGCCACCGGCTTTAACAGGAGTTGGTTTTTTACTTATTGCTGCATTGCTTTATAAGAAGGGGTAGCGCTTACAAAGCGGAAATATTACTTCATTTGTTGAATGGAAAGAACTAGCCAAGATGTATTGGATACTGTAATAATTAAACTTGGTGCCTCATCCATTTTAAATGTCGAAAAAATCCAAACACTTTGGAGTGGCTATGGCGGAATTTTCAGACTGCAGTTAAAAAGTTATCTCAGTGAGTCGGTTATTGTTAAGCTAATCGACCTTCAAGACTCTAAAAATCACCTACGAGGATGGGCTACTAACAATTCTCATCAACGTAAAGTAAAGTCTTACGAAGTAGAGCAAGCTTTCTATCAGCATTACGCAAGTCGATTAAAAGGTGTAGCTAAAGTTGCTGACGTGCTTTTTACGGAGGCCAAAGGGATTACTAAAGTGATTGTTTTAGAAGACTTGAGTATTGAATACCCAGTGCTTAAACAATCTTGTACCTATAAAGAGTTGCTAACCGTTATAAAATGGCTAGCTCGTTTTCATGCAAAATTCATAGGAACTCTTCCGCAAAACTTGTGGCCCATTGGTAGCTATTGGCATTTAGAAACGCGACCTGATGAACTCAAAGCTATGCAGCCTTCCTTGTTAAAAGAGAATGCAGAAGCCATAGATGCAGCTTTGAACAACGCCAAATTCAAAACCATAATTCATGGGGATGCCAAGGTGGCTAACTTTTGTTTCAGCGAAAGCGGAGATAAAGTAGCTGCTGTAGATTTTCAATATGTTGGAGGAGGAGTAGGGGTAAAAGATGTGGCTTACTTTTTAGGAAGTTGTTTAACCAGCGATGAATGTGCGCTTTATGAAGAGGAGGTTTTGAATGTCTATTTTGATAAATTGTTAAAACACGTTGATCTTGAATCTCAGGACAAAGAAGCTTTAGAAAAGGAATGGCGAAGTTTGTACCCTTTAGCTTGGGCCGATTTCAACCGTTTCCTTTTAGGATGGATGCCTGAACATAGAAAACTGCACACTTTTGCTTTGTCTAAAAACAAAAAAGCCCTAGAATTTTTGAAATCCTAGGGTTTTAGTGAGGGTATTTTTTTATTTAATTAATTTCTGACTTCCTAAGAACTTACCGGATTGGCTTACGCTAACCACATAGACCCCTTGAGGCAGAATTAAATTTTCAATTTTTATTTCATCTGACATTTCTAACTGAGTGGAAATTACAGTTCGTCCCTGAATGTCTGTTACAGAAAGATTAACAGGAGCCAAAGAAGAAGTGTTGATAGAAACTACGAGGTTGTTTTCGTTTAAGTATGCAAAAAACGAATCTCCTGATTCCAATGGAATTTCTGATCTCGTTTTACCGAAATGAAGTTTGAAACGCCCATCCTTAAAGTTGATGTCATTCGTGAATGTATAGCTTCCTTCGTTTGAAAGTTCTGCTATTGTTCCAGTTTTTATGTCTTCTATGTAGACGTAATTGTGCGAAAGCAATGCATCGTCATTCAAAGAGAAAAAGAGCTGTTGCCCATCTTCCTCATCAGAAAAATTAAGCGTGTATGTTTTGTTTTTGTCTGATGTAGCAAATGTTGAAAAGTGCCCTTGCGCCCCGAGAATGGACAAGTTTGGAACCATAGGTGCATTCATCAAATTCACGGCATCGTAGCCTCCTTCAAATTCGTCAGATAAAATTGTACTGAACTGCATAAAGACTTCGTCTTTGTATGGGCCGTCTAACTCTGAAACCTGAATAGAAACAAAATCTTCTGTTCCATTAGTTTTTAAGAAGGACCCTGAACCTGTTGGGTCAATATTAGCAATGTCTAAAGGAAATGGATCTCCAGAAGTCCAGGTTGCATCCACTTGAATCCAAAAGCCCTGCCCAGGGGCTATGTATTGCCCTGCAGCACCCACTCCCGCAGCATTGCGATTAACATAATTGGTCCCATTCCAAACGTAATACACCTTTCTTATTTCTGCATCAAGAGAAGGGAATGCTGCATCCCAATCGTAATTGGCTAAAAATGGGTTTGCAATAAAATTCCAGCCCTCTGTATCACTCAAAGCGGTGCCACCAACAAACGTTGCAGTGGTATTTTGACCATCATTGTAATACATGGCGCGCGAAGTACTGGCTGTTTGAAAGTCGGTTGTATTTTCACTTACCGTTCCAGAGCCATCTCGTAAAAAAATATCAGATCCACCTGCTCCTCTTGTGCCTAAATAAATTCGATTTCCATGAGTGGGATCATTTCCTGAGGCGGAACTTTGCACCCAATTTGCAATAGAGGCGTCCCATTCAAAAGCGCTACCAATGCCTTCAACGTCAAAAACGATACTTGCTCCGGGTTCTGCCAAATTCGATAGGTTAGCACCTGTCAAAGCTGTACTCATATCAACCCATCTTTCACTTGGATTAGCATCGATATAGAGCTCTTTAGTGACTTTAGGATTGACTTTGTTACTTGTGAGAAGAGGAGTAAATAGCTGCCCGTAACCTGTATTGTCTGCAAAAATAAACAGTTGCCCGGCACTGGCTGAAGTACCTTCTAATTTTAATTCATTTGTTATGATATAATCTCCAGGCATTATTTCAAGATCTTCATTTACTGTTCTAAGTTCGCTGCATTCAATATTGCCTGTGGTAAAGTGATTGTTTCCTTGTCCATTTAGAAATATTTTACTAAACGTGCCGCCCACAAGACGTTCCGCGTTATTGTCGTAACGCACAACATCTAAACTACTCCAGTTTAACCCTTGTGGAATAGGATCTTTTATCCTGTCTGGAGAATCTAAATACGTAGTGCTGAACGTTCCTCCTCCGGCAATTGTAAAATTACCAAGGAGTTGGTATGAGTCGGATATATTGTTCATTCCAGATTCGAGCCAACAATTGTTCTCAATAGTCAATGTACCTGAAATTTCTGCTTCTCGAGTGAGTGTTTTTCGTTTATTAAAGCCCGTTCCTCCACCAATAGTGAGATTCGTGCATTTGCCTACATTCACTTTCTGAAGGCCATCGGCTTCGAATATCATGTTGAAAGCGGTCCAATTTTTATCTTCGGGAATAGGAAAATCTCCAACGAAAGCTGTTCTTAAGGTTGGGTTTGCCCCATTCACTACTAAATCTGTAAACCCTAAAGCAGCTGGTATCAACTTAAAGGTTTTCATGTCGAGTGTCACATCGTCAAAAATCAACCCAATAGAAGTAATGTTGCCAGCTGCACTTTTAGTGCCAGATCCCAATAATTCAATTGGGCCATTATAAGTTCCAATAGGTATTGTCTGATCTGCATTGGCATTAAACTCAATAATGATTTCAGCAGGCCAAGTTTCTCCAGATGGAATTGGCGTAGATGATGTGTTTTGTGTACGAATAGCATGTGTAGAACCAAAGCTTTTGGTTATCGGACCACCTAATAATTGAAAAGTAGACAGGTCTAAGTTATTTGCTGAAGTGCCAAATGCCAGAAAAGTATTAACGGTTATATTTCCAGATGCTGTTTTTGTACCTGTGCCGTCTATGTTCAATGAAGCGTACGTTCCTCCTGGAATGGTTTGATCTGCCGCAGCATAAAAACTCACCTGAGATCCAGCTCCAAATGTCTTTCCATTTGGAAATGGAGCAGACGAAACGTTGGCCGTTCTAAACTTCGCAGCTATCCCAAAGTTGTTGAATGTAAAAGTCCCAGACAGCGCGTGTGTGCCCATGTCTATAGTTCCATTTAAATCTGCAAATTGACTGTTTACAACAAGATCTGCTCGAGCTTCAAGTATGTTCGTTGGAACAACTTCACCAATACTGTGGTATGTTCCACCAGGAATGTATTGTGTAGAACCAGCACTCGCATTAAACAGAACTATAATGTCACCCCAAGTTTTACCAGACGGAAAAGGTGTAATTGAAAGATTTTTTGTTTCAAATTTTCCAGATCCCGTTATAGTTGAGATTGTTGTTGAACTCTCAAGTAACCGATGAGTTCCCATTTCTAAGAGCCCGTCTATGTTTAGGCTTGTGCCTACTGTCAAATTTCCTGATATCGTTTTCGCATTTGATGCATTTCCTTCGATAGATAGGCCACCTTCGTATTCTGCTGAAGATGGAACCGTTTGAGTCCCATTGGCATTAAAGACAATGAGTTGTTTCCAGCTTCCACTTCCCAAAGTAATGGGGGCAGCCGATGTATTTTGCGTTTTTATGCTGCCGTTATTTCCTGAAATAAGGTTATCATTAGTTACGTTTAATGTAAACGTTGCCATGTCTAACACAGCAGATGAATTTGTCGTTTCAATATCTCCAGCACTAATATTTCCTTTGGCAATTCCTGTTACACCGTTTCGTATGGCTAATGCGTTGGTGTAAGTTCCTGGAATGACATCTACAGAGTTTGAAGTGAAGAAATAATTGATAGAAGCACAATTGCTACAGGTCATTTTGTCTCCATTTTGAACATCACCATTAAAAGCCATCCCCGCTGTATTAGTGACGTTAAAAATGCTAGTTAATACACCTGTATTTACTAGTGTTCCCCCTAAAGTCCAAGGTGAACTTACTGATATTGATGCCTTGCCATTTAAGTCAAAAACGTCCGATGCAGTTGAGAAGTTAGTCGGATTGGCTCCACCGCCTGGGTCAGACGTCCAGTTCGTTAAAACGGCAGCATTTCCAGACTGGTAGTACCAAGTGGTTGCAGAGAGGTTAATAGAGGTAAGGATAAAGCAAATAATCGTAAGAACTTTCTTCATAGAACAGTTATTAAAAAGTTAGTCAGGAATACATTGATAAATCGTGAGAAATATACTACTTTTTGAATAATATTCAATAGGCTAACGGGCCCACAGATTAAGCGTGAATACTACCAATCAATCGGTTTGTAATCTTTTAAGAATTTACCGCACCAATGTTTTCCGGTATTTATTCCATCAATCAATGGATCTAAAACACGTGCCGCGCCATCTACAATATCTAAAGGGGGTTGAAAATCGTGGACTTCCTCTTTCTTTTTTGAAAGTTCAGCAGGGTCTTCATCGGTTACCCACCCAGTGTCTACTGCATTCATATAAATGCCGTGTTTAGCTAAGCTAGAAGCAGAAGTATGCGTCATCATGTTCAGGGCTGCTTTGGCCATGTTGGTATGTGGGTGGCGGTCTTCTTTCTTAAAACGGTGAAATTTACCTTCCATGGCTGACACATTAATAATGTGTTTTATACCTGTTTTCTCTTTTTGCATTATCCGCGACAAGCGGTTGCATAAAACGAACGGAGCAATGGAGTTGACCAGTTGTACTTCTACCATTTCTGGAGTTTCTATTTCGCCCATTTTTAAGCGCCAAGAGTTTGTTTTACGCAAGTCTACTTGCTGTAAATCGGCATCGAGTTTTCCTTCTGGGAAGACTTCTTTTGTTGGCAGTGAATTGTCGAAACTGTACGGGATTTGTGAAAGGCGTGCACTTGCTCTTAAGCCGATGCCCGGTTCACTGCCATGCCAAGTCACGGCTACGGCACTATTGTTAGTGCCAGGTAATTTTGGAGCCAGAGCGTTTAATTCATGTAAACAGCTCTCGTGGTCTTGCAGTAAATCTTGCGCTTTAAACGTAAGTTCAGAAACAGGTTTCTCTTCATTAGCCATGAGATGGGCATAAAAGCCCGCTGGTCTTCTAACGGTTTGCGCAGCGTTATTAATTAAAATGTCTAGCCTGTCGTATTTCTGCTCTATGTAATTGCAGAAAATTTCCACACTAGGAATATGTCGTAAGTCTAAGCCATGGATATGAAGACGATGCGACCATTTGTTATAATCGGATTCTTTAGAAAAACGAATAGCAGAATCTGCAGGAAAGCGCGTTGTAGCAACAACCGTTGCTCCGGAGCGCAGCAAGATGAGAACAATGTGATACCCGATTTTTAGACGCGAACCAGTTACTACGGCAACTTGTCCCTGAAGGTCTGCTTCTTGAAATCGTTTTGCATAATTATAATCACCACAATCTGGACACATGGCATCGTAGAAATGGTGGAGCTTGGTATACATGGTTTTGCATACATAGCAATTTCTACCTGACTCTAATTCAGGAGTGTCAATCTCTTTTGGAAGTTCCAAGAGTTTTGGGGCTTCGAAGATAACTGCTTCACGGGCACTGCGAATACCAGTTACTTTTCTGGCGTGTTTATCGCGTTCTTGCCGTTTGCGCTTCGCTGCTTTTTTTGCGTCTTTTCTACGCTTTGTTTGTTCGTCTTTGTCGGGTCTAGACAATTGGCCAGCAGCTCTCATTAGAGCTACGCGTTGTTCTTCGGGTAAGTCAAATAGTTGACTGGCGTTCGCGTTTAACGCTTCTAACACAGCAACACATTTTGCGATTTCTTCTTTGCTTAAAGCCTCTTTATTGTCCTCTTTCATTACCTTTTTCTCAAGGTTGCAAATATTTGGCTATTCCTGCAAAGTTTTACAAAGGATTAGATTTTTAGTTGGAGTCCTTTTCCTCGCCAAACCATACACAAGCGGCTCCATTGTAGATGCCGATGCCAATGGCCTGCCAACGCTTACTCTTCCATTTGGAAATATTGAGAATAACCTGTTTGTGTCCAGAGCTTTTCTTCCATCCATCTAAAGCTTCTTCTGCTGTGATTTTAAATGTTTGGTCTTTTGTTAACAGCCGTGCGGCAATTTCGTAGCCTGCGCTTTTGTAACTGGTAAGCTCTGCAGGTTTATCCCACATGCAATTAGAATTGTTGTGGTGAGAAGTGTAACAACAAACTTCCCAATCGCCTTGATCAGACCAACTGTGGGCATTGCATTTTCCTTTTAAAGGAATATTTAAAGCAAGATCTTTGGCATGGGTTTGCGCGACAAATGTCAGCGAGGGCGACAATGAAATTTCTTCTAGCCCTTTTGATGCTCTGTAGTTTGAGATGAGCTTGTACAATTTCGCCTCTTCCTCATGCAAATTATTTATGCCGGAGGAATTGAAACTTGAAAGTAACACTAATAGAATAAATCCAAAAAGCAATTTCATGAATGGTAAACGGAAATTTTCTTGTGCTTATTATAATGCAATATGATGTGTTCAGATAATAATTAGAGGTGACCGAATAAAGCATAACTTTCGCAACATGAACAGCATCATTTCAAAATTTTATTCGGCATTTACTTCTTTAGATGCGGAAGGTATGGTGG
>ERZ1048872.3392-NODE-3392-length-10325-cov-5.348296_pt1 | contig 10325 bp, 9 predicted proteins | sample MGYA00383100_ERZ1048872 | MGnify/ENA primary metagenome ERZ1048872 (study PRJEB29581, sample SAMEA5548370) | metagenome | biome: marine; feature: coastal; material: water | depth 50 m | study: Short-term variability in the microbial, nano- and picoplankton... | reverse complement strand
AAACGGAGATTTTAAACCCTATGTTCTCAAGAGTTCAAACAAAGGGAAGTCCTGGACAAATATTACGAACAATTTACCAGAAAGAGGGTCGGTCTACAGCATTGTTGAGGATCACAAGAATCCAAATTTGCTCTTTGCAGGAACGGAGTTTGGACTTTTCTTTAGTTCTGATGGAGGATCTAGTTGGATGCAATTAAAAGGTGGAATGCCAACAGTTGCTGTTCGCGATATTGAATTGCAGCGCAGAGAAGACGATGTTGTGTTGGCGAGTTTTGGTCGAGGCTTTTATGTGTTAGATGATTATTCTCCTTTAAGGGAAATGAACGATGAGGTGCTTAGCAAAGAGGCCCATATTTTTAACATTAAAGATGGTTTGGTATATATAGAAGCCACTCCATTGGGTTATGGCCCAGGCGGGTTTTTAGGGGCGTCGTATTATAGAGCTGACAATCCAGAAATGGGAGCAACGGTAACATACTTTATAAAAGAGGCACCAAAGACAAAAAAGGAAATCCGCAAAGAGAAGGAGAAGGGGAGTGATAATGCTGTTTATCCCTCTTTAGAGGAAATACGTGCAGAGGACAACGAAGAGCCACCTTATTTGATTTTTAGTATTAGCGATGCTTCAGATAAAGAAATTAGAAGAATTTCTAAGAATTATAAGACTGGAATAAATAGATTGACTTGGGATGGTAGATTGACAAACACCACTTACATTGATAAAAAAGGAGAGCCTGCAACAAATAACAGCGGTTCTCTATTGGCTCCAGAAGGTACGTATAAAATTTCGATATGGAAGAGCGAGAATGGGACAGTGTCGCAATTGGCAGCGGAGAAAGAGTTCCAATTAAACCATTTGAAAAACAATACGTTTAGAGCGGAAGACCAGCCTGGTCTTGTGAGTTTCCAAGAAGAGTTGAATGGTGTGGGTCGAGAAGCAAATGCTATTGACGCAAAGTTTAACAGCTTGAACAAAACATTGGATGAGTTGAAAGCCGGCATGAGAAATACTCCTGGTGCAGACTTGTCTAAATTGGCTGAAATTCGACTGCTCGAAGAGCGTATGATGCAATTGGATAGAAAGATCAATGGTGATGCGAGTATTAAAAAACGCGAATTTGAAACGCCACCTTCTTTAAATGACCGTTTTGGTGGTACAGTTTGGAACAGCTGGTATAGCACAAGCGCACCAACGGCAATGCAAAAAGAGAACTTAGAAATTGTGAAACAAGCCGTACCAATTATTAAGCAAGAATTAGAAAGCATAGAAGCTGAAGTAGATGGACTAAAAGAATACTTATACAGTGTTGGCGGACCTTTTATTGATGGCGATATGGAATAAGTGTTTGAATGGATAGTGTTATTTCTTTTAGAATAAGTCTTTTAGGCTCAATTGTCTTTCTCACATTAAGGACGAGTTAATTTAAATTTCTAAAACAGCCTAACACTATTACTGAAATTAGAGGAATGTTTATCCTCATTTAGCCATTTTTTTTGGTTTGAATTTTAAATCATATTTATCGAAGAATATCCTCTACAATTAGTTTGGAGTTTTTATGAATAGAATACAAAACTCCTCCATGGTATAAATCAAATCCAATAAAATACAAACCTTTATTCTGCTCAATGATTGGGGCTCTAGGTTCACCAATTGTATTGTAGATGTTTTCCGTATTATCCAAAAATTCATCAACGTTAGATCTATAGCCTGTTGCCAAAATCACTGCATCAAAGTCTTTTTCTTCACCGTTTTCAAATGTCACACCGTTCGGTGTAAACTTTTGTATGCCAGGTTTTATCAACACCTCACCTTTTTTAATTAAATCAACAGTTCCTAAATCAATAATTGCTGTTTTTCCTAGTTCACGTAGTTGTGCAGATGGAGAAATTTTAAGGCTATGTAAACCATATTTTGATAAATCGCCTATGGTCAGTTTCTGCACCACATTCGCGATGATGTCATTAAGCCATGGTGGGAGCTTCTGTAGTTTTATAGCCGTATGTTGTGTCGGTCTGCCATTAAAGTCTCTTGTAATAATATTTACGGGTCCTCGCACAGAAATACATGTTTTGGCACCATTCTCTTGCATGTCGATGGCAATTTCTGCACCTGTGTTTCCCATGCCAATAATAAGTACATCTTGATCTTTAAATCGTTCCCCATTTTTAAAATCTGCTGAATGCTGAACAAATCCCTTGTATTTATTAAAGCCTGACCACGTTGGGCTAAAAGGAACACGGTTTGAGCCAGTTGCAATGACAACATTGTCAGAATGCCAAACTTTATTAGAGGCAGTTGTTGTTTTCCAGATGCCATTTTCTTTTTTTATTGAAGCGACTTCTTCGTTGAAATGTGGTTTGATGTTGAAGTGATTGGAATACTCATCCATATAGGTCACAACATCTTTTCTGGAAACGTAAACGGGGTAGTCTTTTGGAAACTTAAGATGAGGTAAATGAGACAGCTCTTTGGCTGTATGCAAATGCAAACGATCGTAGTGATTGCGCCAAGTCGAAGCTACATTATCTGTTTTCTCGATTATTTCGTAGGGAATATTGAGTTTTGAAAGACGTCCAGCAATAGCCAAACCGGCAGGGCCTGCACCAATAATCAGATTCTGTATTCTCGTCATTTTTCCATTTTGTAATGCAGCAATATAGCCATGTATCTGTCTAATTTGGTTTTGGAAGAGTTACAGTCCTAAAAATTCTTTTTTGCTTTTTGAAACAGAGGGCATTGAGGTTATTAATCCTTGCGTATAATTGCCAACAGTTTGAAAAAGTAATATGCGTTTAATCAAAATCTGTTTATTGGTAATTGGTATTGGAGCTTTTGGTCTTCATGAATATTACATTTCAATATTTAGACTAACATTCAATCGCACTGAAAAACAAATTCAAGGTGAGCTTAAAGTATTTACAGATGATTTAGAGTTACTCTTAAAAACTAACGGTCATGGTGCTTTGGCTCTAGACGAGAACACATTGAAAGCTGAAATAGAAAGCGGTTTGAGTGTGGAGTTGCCAAAGTATGTAAAGTACTATGATATCAAAAAACGACCTAAAGAGATAAGTTTGGTTGGCTTTGAAAATGAAGGTGACCTGACTTGGATTTACTTTACGATAGATAATGTGAAATCTATTAAAGAACCAACAATGGAAATAAATTGGATGGTTGACCTTTACTCTGACCAAGTGAATATTGTCCATTTTTTTGATGGGATAGATGAACTTTCTGAATTTTTCAGTCGATCTAAGTCTAGGATTCAATTTATCTTTAGCGAATGAACAGTTTTAAAATGTTCACTGAACTTGGATTTCGTCACATAACTGACATTCATGGTTACGATCACATAATTTTTCTTATTGCCCTTTGTGGAGTCTATACGTTCAGAGATTGGAAAAAATTACTAGCAGTAGTAACCATTTTCACAATAACACATTCGTTGAGTTTAGCATTAGCTGCCTTCGATGTTTTAAGACTAAAAGGAGATTATATTGAATTTTTAATTCCGGTAACAATATTATTTACCGCACTATTTAATGTCACAAAACTTGGCTCAAACAAAGCCGGAAATGCTAAAGTTGCAATCAGTGGATTGTTCGGGCTTGTTCATGGCTTCGGGTTTTCAGGTTTTTATCGCATGATAATGCTTGATTCAAAACCATGGTATACGTCTTATTTACCGTTCAATTTAGGTATTGAAATGGGTCAACTTGTAATCGTTTTGGTAATTTTATTAATCTCCTTTACTTTTCAGCAAATTTTTAAAGTCACCCTTAAAAGTTGGAACATTTTTATTGCCGGAGGTGTTTCGTTTATCAGCATAACATTAATACTAAAGAACTGGCCCTTTTAATAGTTAAGAGCATGAATAAAAAATACGCTTTCGCGCTTGTTGCGCTTTTCTCATTTGGAGTAATAATCGCTCAAAATACGAATGAGAGTAAATTTAAACAGTTAGGACAGGAGCTACCAACACCAAATGTCTATAGAACAGCTTCAGGTGCTCCAGGCCCTCAATATTATCAGCAAAAGGCAGACTATACTATTAGTGTAGAGCTAGATGATGAAAATCAAAAAATAACGGGTTCTGAACGCGTAACTTATACAAACAATTCTCCAGATCCACTGAACTACCTTTGGCTCCAACTTGATCAAAATAAGCGTGCGATAGATTCTGATACGCGAAAAATTTCTAAAGGAACTATTCCGGCAAACCCTTCGCCAAGAGCCATAGAACGTTTTTTCTATGATTTTGATGGTGGTTTTAAAATTGAAAGGGTAACAAATACTTCTGGTAAGGACTTACCCTATACCATTAACAATACCATGATGCGTATTGATTTAGAGAAGCCGTTGTTAAAGGGGCAAAAAGTAAGTTTCGACATAAAGTGGTGGTACAACATTAACGACCGAATGAAAATTGGTGGTCGTTCTGGTCTAGAGTATTTTGAAGAGGAAGACAATTATTTGTACACCATTGCCCAGTTCTTCCCGCGCATGGCGGTTTATAATGATGTTGAAGGCTGGCAAAACAAACAGTTTTTAGGAGGTGGTGAGTTTGCTGTTCCCTTTGGAGATTATACCGTTAATATCACTGTGCCTGCAGATCATGTTGTTGGTTCAACAGGTAAACTTCAGAACGCATCAAGCGTATTAACCTCCGAGCAGCGCAAACGCTGGGCTAAGGCGCAAAAATCGTACGATACTCCGGTAATGATTGTAACGCCTGAAGAAGCTTTGGAAGCTGAAAAGACAAAGTCTGCTGAAAAGAAGACATGGACTTTTAAAGCAACAAACGTTCGCGATTTTGCTTTTGCATCCAGTAGAAAATTTATTTGGGACGCCATGGCTGTTGACATCAACGGAAATAATGTAATGGCAGTGAGTTACTATCCAAAGGAAGGAAACCCACTTTGGGAGAAGTACTCTACGCGAGTTGTAGCGCACACAATTAAAACGTACAGCAAGCACACAATCGACTATCCGTATCATAAAGCTATTTCTGTACATTCCAATAGAATTGGAATGGAATACCCTCAGATTTGCTTCAACGGTGGTCGTCCGGAGGCGGATGGAACGTATTCGTCTGCGACAAAGCACGGAATGATTTCGGTTATAATACACGAGGTCGGGCACAATTTCTTTCCTATGATTATTAACTCTGATGAGCGTCAATGGACTTGGATGGATGAAGGCTTGAATACTTTTGTACAGTATTTAACTGAGCAAGAATGGGATGTTGACTACCCGTCTCGAAGAGGACCAGCATATAAAATTACAGATTACATGAAAGGTGATAAAACGAGGATATCTCCGATTATGACCAATTCTGAAAGTATTATCCAGTTTGGAAACAATGCCTATGGTAAGCCCGCTACGGCTCTTAATATTTTGAGAGAAACGGTAATGGGTAGAGACCTATTTGATTTTGCATTTAAGGAATATTGCGAACGTTGGGCATTTAAACATCCTTCGCCAGCAGACTTATTTAGAACAATGGAAGATGCAAGCGCAGTTGATTTAGATTGGTATTGGAGAGGTTGGTTCTACACTACTGATCATGTTGATGTTTCCTTAAATGGTGTCAAAGAAATGGAAGTCAAGTTGCCTTCTCCAGAAGATATTTCAGAGGCAAGAGAAGACAAGAAAGAAGATTACAAACGACACATTGGCTACCAAAGAAATAAAGATGTAGAGACTGTTGTTAAAAAGGATTCTACAATGAAAGACTTTTACAATTCTTATAACCCGGATAAGCCAACTAAGAAACAAGAAGAGGCATATGCTAAACAAGAAGAGAGTTTAACTCTGAGGCAAAAAGAAATACTGAGTAGCGGAAAATATGCTTACGAGGCTGAATTTGAAAATATTGGAGGCTTGGTAATGCCACTAATATTGGAAGTGACTTTCGAAGATGGTTTAACAGAAGTTTTAAGAATACCTGCCGAAGTATGGATTAAGAGCGAAACAAAGTTTTCTAAAGTAATGGTGTTTGATAAAAAAGCTGTGAAAATTGAGTTAGACCCTTTTTATGAAATGGCAGATACAGATAGAAACAATAACTTCTGGCCTGCAGAAAAAGAAGAGAGTCGATTTGAGGGCTACAAACAGCGCAGACAACGCGGAAATCCAATGCAGCAAAATCAATAGGGATTACTTTCTAAAACTCAAGAAAGTTTGTTAAAAGTATAATTTACATTTGCGCGCTTAACCTATTTTTTAGTGTCAACAGGTAGAAAACAACAAAGGAGAAAGATAAGTCTCATAATTGCGCTTGTATCGCTAGGTAATTTCATCTTGCACATGGCGGTGTCTGGTAATTGGGAATTGCATAGAGATGCGTATCTGTATCTTAATTATGCTGCGCATCCTGCGTGGGGATACATTTCTGTGCCTCCGTTTATCATGGTAATTTCAACTTTTGCGGTTAAGCTTCTAGGCGGTTCTGCTTTTGTTGTTCGTTTATTTCCGGCTTTAGCCGTTGGTGTTGGCACGGCCTATGTTGGTGTTATTACCAAAGATTTAGGTGGTAAGCGATGGGCTGTATTGATAGCTACTCTGGCTTATGCTTTGTCTCCTGCATTTCTGAGAATGGGTAGCTTATTTCAACCTGTCGCATTTAATCAGCTCTTTTGGCTGATGTTCTTTTACTTTTTTGTTCAAATGCTAAGAACTAGGAACCTGAACTACTGGTACCTTATTGCGCTCATATCAGGTTTGGGGATGTTGAATAAATACACAATGCTTATTCCTATTGGCACTGCAGTTTTAGGGCTCTTGGTTGGAAGAAGGTTTAAGACTCTTTTTTGTCGTCAGTTTTGGATAGGTCTAGCAAGTATTGTCCTTTTAATCACACCGAATATAATTTGGCAACACAACCACAGTTGGCCGTTGTTTTATCATTTAAATGAATTGAGTACCAAACAGCTTGTTAATTTCGGGCCAATCCATTTTACCAATATGCAGTTCTTAATGAATGCCCATGGTATATTCATATGGCTGTTCGGATTCTTATCGTTCTTTTTATACAAGCCTTTTAAGCCTTATCGTCCCATTGGCTATGCGTTTTTATTCATGTGGTTGTCTCTGGCACTGGTTGGTGCGAAGCCATATTACATGCTCGGTGTATATCCAATACTTTTTGTTTTTGGTTCTCTTATTATTGAGTTTAAAACTAAGAAAGCCGAATGGTTAAGACCGCTGTCAGCCTCAATGATTGCTTTAGTTGCTCTAATGCTTCTTCCATTGTCATTGCCCTTCTTTAGAGTCGATACTATGGTCAGTTATGGCAAAGTTCTTAAAAGCTTGGGTATCGTTTCGCCGTATATGTGGGAAGATGGGACTTACCATGAGTTGCCACAAGATTTTGCGGATATGCGCGGTTGGAAAGACTTTGCAGGTTTGGCAAAAGAGGCCTATGCTGGTCTAACAGAAGATGAGAAGAGTAGACTTGTTGTTTTTGGGAATTCCTATGGTAAAGTAGGCGCATACAATTATTACAATAGGGAAGAAGCCTTGCCAGATGGTTACTCTTTTGAGGGTAGTTATATGTTTTGGGCACCTGAAAGCATACCACATAATTGTGTAATGCTGTTTTTAGATAAGCCTTCTGAAGAATTGGCTTCGCGATTTACGAGTGTAAAAAAAGTAAAAACTCTAAATGTGGAACTTGCGCGAGAAAATGGATCAGAGATTTATATCCTAAAGAACCCCATTGAAAATTTCGATGAGGATTACAAGGCCTACAGAAAAGAAACCGTACAACCTTTTTACAGAAAGCCACTTTGAAAAGCCGAGAAGAAAAACTCATTGCTTTGAAAATTTTATTGAGCGTTCAAGATTTAACAGAGCTTTCTAGCCAATCTAAAAATTTTAAAGCCAATGGTGTTGCAGTTAAATTGCCAAGTACTCGAGATAAGGAGTATAGCATTGAAATAGTGACTTCATTCATAAAAGAAACGAGTTGGCTATTGTTTCAATTCAAATATATATTTCAAGATTCATTAGAAGATTTCTTACTTCTGTGCGATGGATTAGCTCTTAAAATAAAGGACCTAAAGAATCCGCAAGAAATTGTGGATTATCTAATCAAGAAATCTGGTAGATTATTGAGTTAACGATTGGCATAATCGAATATGGCTTTCCATTCGAATTCACAATTCCCAGTTAAAGTATCATCGTTTAAAGCTTTTATCATGCATTTTGCTATAAGTTCTGCAGGCGCTGGTTGGTATTTGTTTAGTCCAGGAATATATTTTAGTGCATGCATTGCTTTGAGTCCAATTGTCTCTCCTAATCTGCTTTCAGGTCGCTCTCCTTCTATTACAGATGGCTTGACAATCACTCTTTTATTGAAACCTAATTCGGTAATGTCTCGGTCTAGTTCACCTTTCATTCTGCTGTAAAATACTTTACTTTTTGAATTTGCACCAGCGGATGAGACAAGAGCATAGTTCTTCACACCATTATTTTTAGCCCAAGTGGCGACCTGAAGTGGGTACGAATGATCAATTAGATATTGAGCATCTCGAGAACCGGCTTTTTTTATAGTCGTTCCCATTACGGAAAACAAATCATCCCCCACAATGCGTTCTTTCCAGCTTTCAATTTTATTGAAATCAATAAGGTGTACTATGAGCTTGTCGGACTTAATGTTTAAGGGACGCCTCGAAAATACATCTATTTTAAAATAAACAGAACTTTTAAGCAGTTGATCTAAAATGTGTCCTCCTACGAGCCCAGTTGCTCCTATGAGTAGTGCTGATTTCATTGTATGATATTTAGTTTGAAGTTACAAAGAATTGAATTTTAATAATTAACAAGAGCTTGAAATAAATTAACAGAAATAAAAGATAATATTAGACTGAGATAACGTTATAAAAGAGTAATCAAATTTTGTTTCGTAGCTTTATATAAACCATCAAAAGTTTTTACCATGAAAAGCTTATACCTAAGTGCCACCGCAATACTGTTAATGTTGTGTTCAATTATGCCCGCTCAGCAGTTCGATGATTGGAAACAAATCAGCGAAAAAGACGATATAAAAGTTTTTACAAAAGAAATTAAAGGCCATAATGTGAAATCCATGAAAATGACTTGTCAAATTGACGGAAACTCACTTTCAAGTTTTGTCGCGGTCTTTCAGGATATGTCATCTTATCCAGATTGGGTTTATAGTAGTTCAGAGCCGAGTCTACTTGAGAAAGTATCGGATCAAGAGATATATTATTACGTTCGTTCAGAGTTTCCCTGGCCGATGTCAGATAGAGATTTCGTCGTACATAATAAAGTCTGGCAAGATCCAGAAACACAAACATTTCATTCGAAATCTACTGTGTTGAACGACTATATAGATGAACTAGAAAGTGTTGTCAGAATTAAGGAATTCGAAGGGTCTTGGAAAATTACCCCGTTGCTAAATGGTCGCTATGATCTCGAGTATATTTTTTATACAGATCCAGGAGGAAATATTCCGAATTGGATCGTAAATCGCTTTTTAGATATTGGCCCTTTAAAGACCATAAAAAGCCTTGAGGCAGAAGCCCAAAAATCCAAATATTCTAATGCTTCGTTTACATTTGTTCAAGAACTAAAGTTTTAAAGTCATTGAGTAAAGTAATGTTGAAATGGGCGAACTCTAAGAATTCAGAAGATATTGCTAATATTTACAAGCCAATTGTAAGAGATACAGCCATAAGTTTTGAAACTGAAATGGCTTCTCCGCATGTCCTTGCTCAACGCATTGAAAAGATAGGAGAAAGCAACCCCTATTTGGTAGCTACAGTTGATGGTAAAGTGGCGGGATATGCATATTCAACAGATTTTAGGGCACGGAAGGCTTATCGTTTTACAAAAGAAGCGACAGTATATGTTCATGAAGACTTTAGGAAAAAAGGTATTGCCTCTCTTTTATATAATAAGCTTTTTGAAATATTGCTGGTGCAAGGAGTGGTTAAAATCATGGCGGTAATTACTATTCCTAACGACAAAAGTGTTCTTTTTCATGAGAAATTGGGGTTCAATTTATCTGGAATAATTAAAGCATCTGGATATAAATTTGATCAATTTTGGGATGTGTGTTTCCATGAGAAAACGCTTGAAAGCAATCTAGTTAATAGCCCAAAACTAAAAGATTGGAAAATTGTCAAGGCTCAGTTTCCTGAGCTTATTGAGTAATTGTCACGGTCCCGCTATTGATGGTGTTACTTTTATTCCCAGCTCTGTCTTTCACATAGATTTCAAAATTTACAGTTTGCTGAGCACTTCCATCCGTAATAAAAGCGTTTGGTATGCTAAGAACTAAAATTCCAGAAATTGG
>ERZ1048872.3389-NODE-3389-length-10331-cov-5.472849_pt1 | contig 10331 bp, 10 predicted proteins | sample MGYA00383100_ERZ1048872 | MGnify/ENA primary metagenome ERZ1048872 (study PRJEB29581, sample SAMEA5548370) | metagenome | biome: marine; feature: coastal; material: water | depth 50 m | study: Short-term variability in the microbial, nano- and picoplankton... | reverse complement strand
AAACCGCGCTTTGGGAATCCCCTTTCGATTCAGATCAAACGCAAAATGCTTTAGGCGAACGCTTGACCCGTAAAAAAATCACAGTTGGTCTCATCGGCTTCGGCGGCGCTTTACTGGTCGCCCAACCGGCGTTGTCGGGGCTGGGGTTTGGGGTCATAAGCGCCGCGCTTGCGGCGATTGGTTTTGCGGGTTCAATTGTATTGACCAAGAAGTTAACGCAAAGCGAAACAATTCTAACCGTGCTTTTTTATATGACGCTTTTTCAACTCGGCTTTGGGGTGGTTTGTGCCGGCTATGATGGTGATATAGCTCTGCCATCCGCGCAAAACCTGCCTTGGGTGATCCTTATTGCCTGTGCTGGCCTGACCGCCCATTTTTCATTGACCACCGCGCTTTCGCTTGCACCTGCCACGCTGATTGCTCCGATTGACTTTATTCGTTTACCGGCCATCGTCGTGATTGGATTCGTCGTTTATTCTGAACCTGTGGATGCGCTGGTGATTTTGGGGGCAGGGATTATCTTTGCGGCCAACTACATTAATATCCTAGGCGAACGGGACCTATGATAACCCCATCCCTATTAAACAGAGTAAACTGCTTATAACCCCTTGCGCAGCGCGTCAAAGGCCAACAAATCGTCCATCAAAGCCCCCATTTGGTCTATTGCGATCATATTTGGGCCGTCGCAGGGCGCATTGTCAGGATCTTGATGGGTTTCAATGAAAACACCGCTGACCCCCATGGCGCAGGCAGCGCGGGCCAATCCTGCCACAAACTGCCGCTCACCACCAGATGTATTGCCTTGCCCGCTGGGCTGCTGCACCGAATGGGTGGCGTCAAAAATAACTGGATACCCTGTTTCAGCCATGGTTTGCAGGCCGCGAAAGTCATTGACCAAAGTGTTATATCCAAATGATGTGCCCCGTTCGCACAGCAGAATGTCCCGATTGCCGGTGCTGGCAATTTTTTCCGCAACATTCCACATATCCCAAGGGGCCATGAACTGACCCTTTTTGACATTGACGGGCTTTCCCGTTTTCCCAGCGGCCAGCAGCAGATCGGTTTGCCGGCATAGAAAGGCCGGTATCTGCAAAATATCAACCGCCTCACTTGCCGCCTGGCATTGGCTTGCCTCATGCACATCGGTAATGACGGGGCAGTTAAATTCGCGCGAAATATCGTTTAAAATCCGTAAGCCTTCATCCATGCCGATCCCGCGCGCAGATGAAATCGAAGACCGGTTGGCTTTGTCATAGCTGGCTTTAAAGATATACTGCGCGCCATTTTTTGCGCAAAGGTTTGAAATTTTATCAGCCATCATCATCGCATGATCGCGGTTTTCAAGCTGGCAGGGGCCAGTGATAAACGCAATGGGATGATTTTCACCAATTTTAATATTACCAACTTTAACAGTTTTTTGTTGCATGCCTATGCCTTTAAAACCTTTTCAATGCGGGCGATATCTTCTGGGTTGTTTAACTCCCAAAAGACCTTGCCGCGGGCATCTACTTCAACACATTTAACCTGTGCGGCATTTTCCAAAAATCTGAGCTGTTCGAGCCCCTCGAGTTTTTCCAAACGGCCCTCTGGCCATTGCATATAGGCCTTTAGAGCCTCGGGCCGATAGGCGTAAACGCCGACGTGATGGTAGACCGGAATATCGGCTTTATCGGCCAGATGATCAAGCTGTAGAAACGGCAAAACCTCTTTGGAAAAATAAAGCGCGTTGTTGCTGCGATCAAAAACTGCCGTTGTGCCGCCAACGCGGCCATTGCGGCGATCTTCGGTGAACAGCCCATAGGTCATGGGATCAACTTGCAGCACAGGCGTCGCCATCTGAGCCGCCGGATCATTGCGCATGGCATCAATCAGCGCCTCAATAAACCATGGCGGCGTCAGCGGTGCATCACCTTGCAAATTAATCACCAGATCAGCATCAAGTTTTGCATTCTCAAGCGCTTCGGCGCAGCGTTCTGTGCCATTGGCGCAGTTTGAACTGGTCATGATCACCTCGGCGCCGAACTCAATCGCCGCATTACGGATGCGATCATCATCCGTTGCCACATAAACCTCCGAAATGCCCTGAACTTGCTTTGCAGCTTCCCAACTGAGCTCAATGAGGCTTTTGCGCGATCCATCGGCCAATTTCAGCGCCGCCAGAGGCTTTCCCGGAAAACGGCTGCTGGCATAGCGGGCAGGGATGATGATGACTGTTTTCATACAACACCTGCACGTAGTAAATCTTGAATATGGAAAATGCCTTGGGGCATGCCGTCGATATCGACCACCACCAGAACGCCGATTTTATGATTGTTCATAATACGCAATGCATCGGCGGCGAAAAGATCGGGCTTAACTGTGATCGGGTCCGGGCTAGCAATTTCAGAGGCTGTTTTCTCCATCAGATGATGCATATGGCGGCGCAGGTCGCCGTCTGAAATAACACCTGAAACAAGGCCGTTATCTAAGACAACCGCAACCCCAAAGCCTTTCGAGGTCATCTCAAGCAACGTATCCTGCATGGAAGTATCTGGGGCGACAAAAGGCATTTTATCCCGGCCATGCATTAAATCGCCAACACTGGCCATTTGCGCGCCAAGTTTGCCGCCCGGATGAAATACCGAAAAGTTCTCGGCTTTAAAATTACGCTTTTTCATCAAAGCGACTGCCAAGGCATCCCCCAAGGCAATCATCATTGTGGTTGATGTGGTAGGGGCCATGCCAATGGCGCAGGCTTCCGGTGCATCGGGCAGGCACAGGGCAAAATCGGCCGCTTTCATCAAGGTGCTGCCAGCTTTGGAAGATATAGCGGCCATGGGAATTGAAAACCGGCGCGTATGGGCAACGATGTCACGCAGTTCAACAGTTTCCCCTGAGTTGGAAATCAAAAGACATAAATCCCCTTCGATAATCATTCCCAGATCGCCGTGGCTGGCTTCGGTGGCATGCACAAAATAAGAGGGCGTTCCCGTGCTGGCCAGCGTGGCAGAAATTTTGCGCCCAATGTGCCCAGATTTTCCCACACCCGACACAATCACCCGCCCGCTGCAGGCCAGAATTGCTTCGGTAAGCGACGAAAAATCATCCGGCAAATGATTTGCAAGTAGCTGCAAAGCCTCCGCTTCAATGGTCAAAACGCGGCGGGCGTGATCAATTGTTTCGCTCATTGGTACAGTTCCTGATATTTGCGCTCTCATAACCTGTTTGGCGAGGCTTTGACCAGAGCTTAACCATAATAGCTCTGATACCAATCGACAAAGGCTTTGACACCGATCTTGATATCTGTGCGCGGAACATAGCCGGTTAAAGCCTCTAAAAGCGCGGTGTCAGCCCATGTGGCTGCAACATCTCCGGCCTGCATCTCCATGAGGTTTTGCACCGCTTGTTTACCAAGAGCCATTTCTATTTCAGAAATAAAATCAAGAAGTTCCACAGGTTTGTTATTGCCAATATTAACAACGCGAAAGGGTGCCACAGGCGACAGGCTATCGGCCACATCGGCAATCGGTGTTTGGGTCGGGGCCTTGTCAAGCAAAAGTGTCAAAGCCCGAACCAGATCATCCACATAGGTAAAATCACGCCGCATATTGCCGTGATTGTAAACATCAATGGGTGTCCCATCTAAAATTTTGCGGGCAAATTTAATCGGTGCCATGTCCGGCCGGCCCCAAGGGCCATAAACTGTAAAAAACCGAAACATTGTGATCGGCAGAGCGTAAAGATGCGCATAGGAATGCGCCATCGCTTCTGTGGCCTTTTTGGTGGCCGCATAAAACGACATTTGATGGTCGGCCTTCTGCACTTCTTGATAGGGCATTTCGGTGTTGGCGCCATAGGCAGAGGAAGTTGACGCCAAAAGCATATGTTTTGGGGGATTGGCCCGCGCTGCTTCCAAAAGCTCAAATGTGCCAACCAGATTGCTGTCCAGATAACTGCGCGGGTTGTCAATGGAATGGCGAACGCCCGCTTGCGCGGCCATATGGATCACCGCATCAAAGCCGCCATCGGCAAAAAGGCCGGCTAAAACACCCCGATCTTGGATGTTGCCTTTGACAAATTGGAACTTATTGTCTCCTTCAAGTCGTTGAAGGCGGTCCTTTTTTAACTGTGGATCGTAATAATCATTAAGGTTATCGATGCCAGTGACCCGATGGCCGATTGCCAATAGCTGATTTGCGGCATTTGCTCCGATAAAACCCGCTACGCCTGTGATGAATATATGCATGAATAAAACTCTTATAGGGTCTTTGTTTGGCTGTTAAGCCATCTTTGTTTCTTTGTCACCTGCCCATTGTAGGGGTGACAAAAGGCAACTGAGCTGTGTAAAAGAGCTAAATCCGTAAAAAAACCGCTGTTTACAATGAAAACCACCTCTACTTTAGCACCCAACGCCCTTCAACGTGCGGCCCGATTATCCGTGGCGCCGATGATGGACTGGACGGATCGCCATTGTCGGTACCTACACCGTTTGCTGTGCAAAAACGCTCTGCTTTATACCGAAATGGTCACCGCGCCCGCGTTGGTGCGCGGCGGTGCATTGCATTTGCTTGACTTTAATGCAGCCGAGCATCCGGTGGCCCTACAGCTTGGTGGCTCAGACCCTAAAGAGCTGGCGCAAGCCGCGCGCCTAGGGGCCGAGGCCGGCTACGATGAGATCAATCTCAATGTGGGATGTCCATCGGATCGGGTGCAATCGGGCACTTTTGGCGCCGTATTAATGAAAACCCCTGCACTGGTGGCAGAGTGCTGCGCGGAAATGATTGCTGCCGTGGATGTTGAGGTGACGGTAAAATGCCGCATTGGGGTTGATGACCAAGAGCCGCAGGAAATATTACCCGAGTTTTTGGCGCAGGTGTCTGCCGCAGGTGTGGGGCGTTTTGCAATTCACGCGCGCAAAGCCTGGCTTCATGGGTTAAGCCCTAAAGAAAACCGTGATATTCCGCCACTTGATTATCCGTTGGTGCAACAGATGAAGGGCTTGTTTCCCGCGCTGCACCTATCGGTCAATGGCGGTATTACATCGCTTGATCAGGCGGCGTCGTTTCTGGAGGCTGGCATGGATGGTGTGATGATTGGCCGTGCAGCTTATCATCAGCCGAGCGATATCCTGGCCGCCGCCGACCAGCGCATTTTTGGTCAGGGCAATGCGGTCAATCCGGTGACAGTGGTGCAGCAAATGCTGCCCTATATTGACGCGCATCTTTTATCGGGGGGCAAACTAAATCAAATTACGCGGCATATGCTGGGGCTTTTTGCCGGCCGGCCCGGGGCACGGGCTTGGCGGCGGATTTTGTCTGAGCGCGGCCATATTGGCGGTACTGATTTGGTGGAAGAAGCGCTTGGTCATGTGACGGGGCAGGCGGCTGCATAATAATGGATTTTGTTACAAAAGCCGCTCTTGATGCGGCAATTACACAGATTAAAGACGCGCCAAAAGATGACGTGCCTATTGAGACTTTGTGTTTTCGGCCCGGGTTTGGCGCGCGCCAGTTTCCCAACCAAATCGTGGTCACGCGCCGCGGCGGAATTACCGGCGAGCGGTGGCTAAAGGCGCCATGGATGAAATTGCCCGATGGCGCGCCCGATCCGGCGATCCAAGTTTCTATTTTGGGGCTCAGGGTACATGATGCGGTGCGGTTTAATCCGCAAAACATGCTTCATCCGGGCGATACCATTATAGCTGATCTAGATTGCTCTGAGGCCAATATGCCCACGGGAACTTTGCTTAAAATTGGCAGCGCTGTGTTGCGGGTGTCGGGCGTGTTCAATACCGCCTGCGTCAAATGGAAGGCGCGCTATGGTGCAGAGGCTTTTGAGTGGATTAATACCCCTGAATACCGGCCCCTACGGCTGCGCGGTCTTTTGTGCAGCGTTTATCAAGATGGGGAAATTTCAAAAGAGGATCGCATTGTAAAACGCGGCGTTGAAAGCCAGACTTGATTGATATTTTCCCTGAGTGCCGATACTCAATGCGGTATACCCACAACAGATTTAACTGGTATTTAAGGTGACGGCATTGGAAGAAAATGAATTTACGACCATAGGGGAATGGCAGGGATACAGCCAAGAGCGCGTCGCGGCGCTTTTGATGATGGACCAAAGAAATCGGTTATTACTTCAGTTCCGCGATCCCTTTCCGCATATTGCACACCCCGGCAGATAGAGCATGTTTGGCGGTCATGTAGAGGGCAATGAAGATTTGCGCCAAACCTGTGCGCGGGAAATAAAAGAAGAGTTGGGGATTAACTTAGACCTTCAAAGCCTTGTACCTTTTGTGAAATTTGTTTGTGATCCACCGGAGCTGGTGGATCAGATTTATGTTTTTACCACCCGTGAACGCATTCAGGTCAGCCAAATTTCACTTGGAGAAGGCGCAGGCTTTGCGGTGCTTACCCCTATGCATTTGAAAACGCTTGATATTCCCCGATCTGTCAGGCCTGTGATCGAGCATTTTATTAGTGAATATATGTCAATTTGAACTTTTGAGTGCTGCACTGAAAATAGCGATGTTCATGCCCCATTTCTGGGTTTGGCGACGATAGCCGCCTCAATCTCTGGACGGCGCTCATAAAGCCCCAATACCGCGCCCTGCAACCGCACCAGTGCAGCCAAAGCATCAAGCGTTGGGGTTGCAATATTCAACCTGCGCGCCAATTCCAACACGCTGCTGGTCAGTGCGTCAAGCTCCATTGGTCGGCCTTGCTCAACATCTTGGCGGGTAGAGGGTTTATGGCCAATAATTTCAGCCGCTGCATTGATCCGTCTTTCAATATCCACGTTAAAACGCGCGCCAACCGCTTCGCCCACGTGCCGGCACTCGGCCATGGCATCCCGGATGACCGCTCGGCAGGCGGGGTCATTACCAATCAGATCCAAGCTCGCACCGGTTAGAGTCGATGCTGGATTAAACGTGGCGTTGCCCCAAAGCTTGATCCATATTTCATCGCGCAAGCGCGGCTTAACCGGCGCGCGCAAACCGCCGTCGCGCATTAATTTCGATAGTGTCATAGCGCGTTCGCTGCGCTGTCCGTCAGGTTCGCCTAAGCTAAATCGATCGCCGGATTTATGCGCAATAATACCCGGCTGCACAAGTTCGCAAGCTGGATAAACCACACATCCTATGGCGCGTTCAGGCCCAAAGCCTTTCCATTGCACGCCGCCCGGATCGACGGTTTCAAGCCATTTATTTTCCAGCGCGGTGCCGCTGCCGGCTTTGTGAAAATACCACCATGGGATGCCATTGACGGCGGGGACAAGGGCGGTGTGATCGGCCAGAAGCGGCTTGAATAAATCCATTACAGGCGCCACGGAATGGGCCTTTAGGGCAGAAATGACATAATCTTGGCGTCCCATGCTGTGTGGGTCATCGGTTGCGGCCAGTTTATAGGTTGTTTCGGAGCCATCTTTGATCACGGTGATGCCGTTTTGCTGCATTGCCGTCAGGTGACCGCCGCGCGCAATTAACGATACCTCGGCGCCGCCTTCATGCAGCGCATGCGCCAGATATCCGCCAATGGCCCCTGCGCCGAAAATGCAAACCTTGGTCAACTCACAGCTCCAATCCAAGTTTTTTGTGCAAGCCTATGCGTTGCAGCTTGCCTGTAGCGCCTTTGGGAATTTCCTCTACAATGACAATTTTGCGCGGCACTTTGAACCGCGCCAGACGCTCTTGTACAAAGCCGCTTAGCTCTTGTTCCGAAGCAGTTTCATCCTGTGCCAAGACCACAGCAGCCGCCACATCTTCGCCCAGCTTGTCATGCGGGACGGCAAAGGTAACGGCCTGCGCCACTGCCGGATGATCCATTAACACTTCGTCAACCTCACGCGGTGAAATTTTTTCGCCGCCCCGGTTTATAATCTCTTTCAGCCGCCCGGTGATGGTCAAATAGCCCTCAGAATCAAGCTGCCCCTGATCGCCGGTACGAAACCACCGATTGCCACCGGCTTCGAAAAAGCTTTGGGCATTGGCATCCGAGTTGCTTTCATATCCGGGCGTCACGTTTGGCCCCGAAATGACAATTTCGCCCAACCCGTCCATAAGCTTGTTGTCGCTCTCATCTGCGATGCGCACTTGCGGGCCGGCGGCAATGCCCACACAGCCCGGTTTGCGCGGTTTTGGCGGCAGCGGGTTTGCCGCCATTTGATGCGCCGCCTCTGTCATGCCGTAGGCTTCGATAACAGGGGCCTCAAAAGCATCCTCTAATGCTGCAAAAACCTGCGGCGGCAAAGAGGCAGAGGACGACCGCAAAAACCGAAGCGGCACATCGGCAATGACACTTTCATTGCGCGCTGCCCGCGATAGGATCGCCTGATGCATCGTTGGCACAGCCGTATACCATGTGGGTCGCTGTGCAGCCATCCAGCCAAAAAACTTAAGCGCATCAAACCCCGGGGTGCAAAAAATCTGAGCGCCGACGGACAGCGATGCCGAAACCGCCGCCAGCAATCCGTGAATGTGGAACAGCGGCATCACATTGAGACAACGATCCGAAGCTGTCAGGGTCAACGAGGCGGCTATATGCTGCGAGGATGCGCAAATATTACGGTGCAGAAGCGGGACAATTTTGGGCCGCGATGTGGTGCCAGAGGTGTGCAGAATAAGCGCGGCGTCCTCGGCGTGGGGCGCGCGGGTGTCTGCCCCGGACAGCCCAGGGCCTTCGGCGCTAAGCGCAAAGCCACCTGCGCCGATTTCCGGTGTGGGTTTTAGGCGCAAAACAATGGTGCCCAACGCCTGTGCAGCGCTCAAGGCAGGTCCGCTATAGCCTTCTGGCAAAACAACAGCTTTGGACTTCAAGTCCTTAAAGTAAAATGAAAATTCATCTTGTGTATAGTTCGGGTTAAGCGGCGCCGTGACCACCCATTGTGCCAAAGTAATAAAAGCCGCCGCCATTTCGGGCCCATTTGGCAGCACAATGGCAACCCGATCTGTGCGCCCAAGACCGCAGCTGTGTAGCTGATGGCCGATCTCAACGCTTAATTTCCGCAATGCGCCATAGGTCAGCCAATCTGCTCCAACGCCGCCCAGCGCCAGGGCGGTATCTGGATGCTGCAAGATCATTTTTGAAAGTGTGTGTGTCATTGTTTTCGCAGTCTGCTCGTGCCTAGGGTATTCTATAGCACGCTACAGCCAAAAAACGAGCAACTTCAATAGGCGAAAGCGCAGAGCGCCCAAGAGCGTGGGCCTGCGCACGTTTGGTTAATCAAGTTCTGAACCCTTGCCGCCAAAATAGCCGCAGCGGAATTTGGAGGGTGCATGAAATATTTGCTGATGATTTGGGTGATGGTGGCGCCAGCATTTGCCTGTGACACGCGACAAATGGTGCTTGAAAAAACCAAAGCCTATCGGGTTTTATTTCGTGGCCTATCAAAAAGTGGCCATCTGGTGGAAATCTACCGCAACGAAAAAACCCGCGCCTGGTTTGCGGCAAGGACCGATCGCAAAGGCGTGATGTGTGTGCTGATGCAGGGGCGTGGGTTTGAAACCATGCCGCTTGGCGCGCCGGTTGCATGGCGAATAGAAGACTAAACATTCAAAATAATGTAAACCTTTTTGGGCCTTCTGTGTTGCTGAACGCGCAGCCCCTGCGCTAGGCTGCGCCAAACCATGGCTGGAGCGCAGGTGTTGACAACAAAAGGCTGGAGGCGGTTTTCCTATGACCCGGCTATAGCCGCTTGGGCGCAAGCGGCGTTAAGACAGGCAAAAGCGGTTGTCGCACAGCCTGAAATGCGCAAAAAATGGCTGCAATGCCAAGGCACATGGTTTGTCGGGGTCGATGCGCTGGCCTCGGACGGGCAGGGCGCTTTGGGCGGGGTTTCTTTGGCCGGTGAAGTGATCGATTGGCTGTCAGAAATGGATTATCTGCCGTTTCACCCGGCGCAATTGTCAGTGATCTATCCCGGCTATCCCAAACCCCGTATCGGCGATACAGAAGCCGGCTTTAGATACCGTAAAAACCGTGATGCGGCGCATGTGGATGGGCTTTTGGCGGTGGGGCCGGAGCGGCGGCGTATGCTCAAAGAACCGCACGCCTTTATTTTGGGTTTGCCGCTCAATAGCTGTTCGCCCGCTGCCAGCCCGATGGTGGTTTGGGAAGGATCACATCTGATTATGGCCGAGGTCTTTCAAAAGGCATTTGCCGGTATCGACGCTGCAAGCTGGGCCGAGGTGGATGTCACTGAAGTGTATCAAGCCGCGCGGCGGCAGGTTTTTGATCGCTGCAAAAGGGTCTTGGTGCATGCAGCGCCGGGCGAAGCCTATGTTGTGCACCGTTTGGCCATGCATGGGGTTGCCCCCTGGCAAAGCGGGGCCGATGCGCCCGAAGAGGGGCGTA
>ERZ1048872.3387-NODE-3387-length-10337-cov-3.421805_pt1 | contig 10337 bp, 8 predicted proteins | sample MGYA00383100_ERZ1048872 | MGnify/ENA primary metagenome ERZ1048872 (study PRJEB29581, sample SAMEA5548370) | metagenome | biome: marine; feature: coastal; material: water | depth 50 m | study: Short-term variability in the microbial, nano- and picoplankton... | reverse complement strand
CACACTGGTCATTTTCACCTCAGACAATGGGGCGACAACGAATGCCGGTGGAGTAGACACTCAGTTCTTTAAATCCGTTAAAGACCTCCGTGGCCGCAAAGGCTCCGCCTACGAAGGTGGTCTGCGCGTCCCACTGATTGTTCGTTGGAAAGGCCACATCAAAGCGGGAACCACTAGCGACACGCTCAGCTATTTCCCTGACTGGTTCCCCACTCTGACTGCCATTGCTGGTGGTGATGTTTTAAAAGCACCGAAAGATGGCATCAATCTCGTACCAGCCTTTTCTGGCAAGCCAGTAGCCATCCGGGACGAACCAATGTTCTGGGAGTTCCACGGCTACGGTGGCATCATCGCGGTCCGTGACGGCAAATGGAAAGCCATCCGCCGAGGAATTAAATCCCAAAAAACTAAGAACTGGGAGCTCTACAATATCGAGGCTGACCCACAGGAAAAATACGACCTCGCGAAACAAAACCCAGAGCGCGTCCAACTGCTCGAGAAATCTTGGCTCAGCAGCCGCAGCGTGAACAAAAATTTCCCCCTGCCTCTAGCAGATCGTAAAAATTAGAATCCTCCTATTCTCCCGGTCACGTTAATGAGAGTGAAGAAGGAAGAACGATGCTTTACGCAAAAAGATTTTCCAGCCTGAAGCGGTTCAGCTTCATGGCTGAAACCGGTCGAAATCCACTCGCTTTCGTCTCTTGAAATTCATTGCTGACTTGGGGTCTTTGATTTGGGGAAATTGGGCAATCATCAAAAAGATCATTTTCCCTGCTTGTCATCATTCTAACCAACCCCTAGGAATACCACCCAACAATCGCTATGAAAACTGATCATTCCCACGCACACCGGCACGCATGCCTTCGCCTAGTCATTATTTTGTTAGCTATCTGGTTTTCTGTGAGCCTCGGCTGCGGAGTCCTTTTCCGTGATTGGTTAGATGTCAATGCGCCTAACGTAGGCACAGCACCCTTCGGTTTCTGGATGGCGCAACAAGGATCTATCATCTGCTTCTTTCTCATTCTCGTCGTCTATGCTTGGCAAATGAACAGGCTCGATACCAAGCACGGATATTCAGAAGAGTAAGCATTACTTCGTTCCCGATTCATCTCCATTCTCAACTTCATTAAAAAATGAGCCAAAACCTACTTAACTTTATCTTCATCGGCATCACCTTTGCCGTTTATGTGACCATTGCACTGCGTTCCAGAGCTGGATCAACCAAAGAATACTACACCGCTGGTGGTGGAGTATCGCCACTCGCCAACGGTATGGCTACGGCTGCCGATTGGATGTCAGCGGCCACCTTCATCTCGATGGCTGGAGGAATTGCAGCATCCGGCTATGACGCCTCGCGCTTCCTCATGGGCTGGACTGGCGGCTTCGTATTGCTGACAGTCCTGATGGTCCCCTACCTGCGTAAATTTGGTAAAGCGACGGTTCCAGACTTCATTGGTGACCGCTACTATTCTAAGCTAGCACGCGGCGTGGCCGTGGTCTGTGCTATCTTCATCTGCATGACCTACATCATGGGTCAAATGAACGGCGTGGGCGTTGTGTTCTCTCAGCTTTTTGGCATATCGCTCGCTAAGGGAGTGATCATTGGCGGCTCTATCGTCTTCTTCTATGCTGGCCTCGGCGGTATGAAAGGCATCACCTACACTCAGGTTGCTCAGTATTCTGTCATGGCATTTGCTTACACCATTCCTGCAGTTTTCATCGCCATCGCGATGACTGGCGAGGTCATCCCGCAGCTCGGACTGATTGGCGAATACACCGCCGGCGGTAGTGGCGAGGCTGCAATACCATTCCTCGATAAGATCGATAACATCAACGACGAGTTGGGATTCACCAGGTTTACCGACGGCTCAATGAGCACCATCGATATGTTCTGTGTCACGGCAGCTCTGATGTTCGGTACTGCTGGTCTGCCACACGTTATTGTCCGATTCTTCACTGTGAAAAACGTCAAAGCGGTACGTAAGTCTGCTTGTTGGACGCTTCTCTTCATCGCGGTAATCTACCTCACAGCACCAACAATTGGAGCATTCGCACGGGTCAACTTGATCGATTCACTCCACGACAAACCTTACAAAGATGCCCCAGCTTGGCTCGGCGACTTTGAGGAAACTGGCCAAATGGCTTGGGTGGACAAGAACGGCGACGGCAAGATCCAATACTTTGGGCCAAAGCACAAAGACGCAACATCCAACACCAACGCGGTATTCCAAGCTAAAAAGCCAGTTTACCCACCATTTGAATCAGCTGCTCACCAGCTTACCGGCATCCACGGCGAGCGTTTACTCTCGGTCAAAGCCGACATGTCTAATCCAAATGAACTCTGGTTTGGTAAAGACATCATGGTCATGGCAAACCCGCAGATGGCTGGTCTACCAAAGTGGGTGATCGCCCTGCTGATGGCTGGTTGTATCGCTGCTGCGCTATCCACCGCTGCTGGATTACTCTTGGTTCTTTCCACTTCCATCTCTCACGACTTGATGAAGAAGATCATCAAGCCAGACCTCAGTGATAAAGAAGAAGTCAGATACGCTCGCATGGCCTCGTTCGTCGCACTTTCAGTGGCTGCGTGGTTCGGTATCAACCCGCCATCCGAGTTCATTGCAGAAACCGTCGCTCTGGCCTTCGGCCTAGCTGCTTCATCGTTCTTCCCGACTTTGCTCATGGGCATCTTCTCCAAGCGCGTGAACAAGCAAGGAGCAATAGCAGGCATGGTCTGCGGAATCGGATTCACCATCAGCTACATTGTTTACTTCCAGTTCCTCGATGGTCCTAAAGACCAACTCCTCTTAGGCATCAGCCCGGCTGGTATTGGCTTCGTTGGTATGCTGGTTAACTTCGCTGTCACAGCAGTCGTCAGCGCCTTCACTCCAGCACCACCAAAAGAGATTCAGGAGATGGTTGAGTCGATCCACATCCCATCGGGTGCTGGTGACGCATCTCACTAACACTCATTCATAATAAGAGCCGCGCTGGTCATCGACTAGTGCGGCTTTTTTTATTTCAGCCATTGACGGCTGATAGAATGAGGCAGCTGTCGCTGGTCAGAATGTCTTAAAGTCCAGTGACCCTTTCGTCTCTATCGCTCGATTAGAAATTGCTCTAGCATCCCCACCCTTGAAATTTACGGCAAAAAAAGAGCCACTAGCCGAAGTGAGTAATTTACTCACCTAGCTGTGGCTTGCCCCTCAATACTGATTTTACCTACCGCGGTTTTGCTTAATGTCATCGGTCACGCGGCCGAGTTTTTTATCGATATCTTCGATAAATTTCCACGGGCAACGCTTGCGCTGGTACTTGCGGAAAAGAATGTCCCTGAGTGCTTCCCAAAGTTCGGGAGTCACATCGTGAATATCTCTCCAATCAGCTGGATCGCGACGCGAACCTTTCATCGAAGTCGCAAAGCGCCACTCTTTAGCAAAGTACACAGCCTTGTATAAGCGTGTTCCTTCTTCCGTGTCCTCATTCCAATCGTGTCGCTCGTGTCCAGCCATAGGCCGATTGTCAGTATTTAGAGCACAAAATCAACATCAATCGCGCTTGGTCAGTATCGATAGCTGGTAGAGAACTGGTTCGAATCAATCCGGCGAAACCCACGACAGAGTTCAAGCTCAGGATTCCAATAGATCCCGCACTTTATAATTCCCATAGCAGCACTAGTTTGTTTCTCTTTGTGACCACTGGGAGAGCTTTCTGCTTTCCTTTCTATTATGCCAAGCACGCGCACATCTGGATGGGTCCTCGCAATCACTATTTTCATCATGGGTGGCTGTGGATTGGCCTATGAATACACGTTCTCAAAGATTGCAGCCGACTTGCTAGGTAACTCAGTTCAACAATGGGCCATTGTGATCGCTGTGATGCTATTCTGTATGGGCATGGGTGCTGAACTTCAAAAGTGGGTTTCTGATAAAATCATCCTCCAGGCATTGCTGGGCTCACAATTAGCCTTAGCGCTTTTAGGGGGCTTTGGTCCGCTCCTTATGTTGCTGAGTTTCGCCCACTTCCCCTACCATTTTGGGCTCATTCAATACTCACTCATCAGTATTATTGGCATACTCATTGGCTTTGAAATCCCGCTCATCTCCAGACTCAATGAAGCCTATAGCTCGGACATCCGGGCAAACCTAGCTCGGGTACTCAAAATGGACTACATTGGCGCCCTAGCTGGAGCTCTGGTCTGGGTGTTTGTGCTGCCGCGCTTCTTCACCCTGCACCAAACTGCCTACATCCTAGCCTACCTCAGCATCGCCACAGCAGCATTTTGCTGGTACTACTTTCGCACTAGGACACGTTCTCGGGTCTTCCCCATAGTGGCTATCATTGCCACCACTGTTGCGATCACAGCAGGATTTTCTCAATCTGATAAGTGGGCCATCGACTCCGAACAACAACTCTACCAAGACCGCGTCATTTTCAGCACCAGCACCCGCTACCAGCACATCGTGCTCACCGAAAGCCTGAGCGGTAACTTTCGGTGTTACATCAATGGTCACATCCAATTTTCTTCAACAGATGAACACATTTACCACGAGCAACTCGTGCACCCAGCGATGTTAGCCAGTAATGCGGCTAAGCGAATTCTCATTCTGGGCGGTGGTGATGGCATGGCCGTGCGCGAGGTGCTGAAATACCCACAGGTAGAAGAAATCATACTTGTCGACCTCGACCCAGAGATGACCAAGCTCGCAGCCGAGCACCCGATCATGAGCCAACTCAACGGCTCTAGCCTTGCCGACCAACGACTGAAATCAGTCACCAGCCAAGGGATTTCATCTGACGGTTCTTACCAGCTAGAAACCCAGCCACAGCGTCGGCTCAAGCAGGTTACCAGCACTGCGCCAAAACTCAATGTCATCAACATCGATGCCGCGAGCTACATCAAGTCAGCTGAAGGGCTTTTTGATGTGATCATCCTCGATTTCCCAGACCCGTCGGGCCCAGAACTAGCCAAGCTCTACAGCATGCACTTTTATGGTGAACTAAAAAATAAACTCACCGCGGATGGCATCATGATCCAACAATCCACCTCACCCTACCGGGCTAAAGAAGCATTCCTTTGCATCGGAAGAACGATGCGGGCCGCAGGGTTTTCGACAATTCCAAGCCACGATCACGTTCCCTCGTTTGGCGAATGGGGTTGGTGGATTGCCAGCCATGCGGAACTCACCAGTGCTGAGCAACTGCGCCAGCGCATCCAACAGATTGAAACAATTCCAGTGGCTACAAAATATCTTACTGCGGAACTGATCCATGCTAGCCTACTCTTTGGCAAGGATCAGCTCAGCTCAGATTACTCAAATATCACAACCATCTCAAACTCGGCAGTGCTTGAGCACTACACTTCGGGATGGGAAAACTAATGACAATTACCATGCTCCATTACCAACGAAAACTGCTAGTCATCGTGACTCTTCCGCTGGCTCTGCTGCTGAGCCAGTGCAGCAGGAAAACCGAATATGTCACCACCGTTGTCCAATCTGCAGCTGACGGCTTGGACCTCAAGGCCGTCACTGACCTAGCCACCAAGTCAAACAGTGCTGAAGCATTTGAAAAGAGCCTCAACACACCAAATAACAAGATCAACAATCTCGACCTCAATGAAGATGATAAGGTCGACTACATCAAAGTCACCGAGATTGTAGAAGGTGATCAACGCGCGTTTTCACTCACCACAGAGATCGCTAAAGGAGAAGAACAAGAACTCTGTACTATCCAATTTGAAAAGGATCCAGACGGTAAGAGCGCCAATGTGCAAACCCACGGGAATTCGCAGATCTACGGGAATAACCACTACTACCATCACCGCACCGGTATCGGTGAAATCCTACTTTGGAGCTACCTATGGAATTCTCATTCTCCCTATTACTCTAGGTGGGGCTGGAACAGATACCCGTCACACTACAGCGCACACAGCCCACGTAGCTACTCCAATTACCGCGGCATCCACAAAAATGCGGACTACTCAAAAAACGTAAAACAAAACAGCTACTCGAGTATCTCTAAGCCGGTTAAATCCCCCAATTTCGGCAAGTCAGCCTCCAGCATCAAAGCTCCTCTCAAAAACCCCAGCACCAGCCAACGAAGCTTTCAGACTCGCAACCCATCCAAGACAGTTCGAAGGTCTGGGTTTGGCTCCAAGAGTGCTCGTTTTGGTTCCTCATCGTCCTCCCGATCCGGCAGCTCATTCGGTGGCGGTAAATAAATTTTTAACCCCAACTTCCATGTTAGAAAACATCACAAACCTCGAACCGCTAGAGGAACTCCTAGATTGGCGCATCCTCGTTTACCTCACGGTAAGTGCTCTGATCTTGTTGTTAGCAAAGCTCGCGAACCAATTATTAGCGGGCTACAAGCTCAACCAGCAGATCACACAGATTGACAACAAGGCGATCGCGGTATCCTTCGCTGGCTTTACCCTCTCGGTTTGCATCATTATCAGCGGGGTTTTAAACTCACCGAGCTCAGCAGCAATCGGCACTCCCACCTGGTCGATTACCGATGTCGGCAGCACAGCGCTATGGGGAATCATTGGAGCGGCGATGCTTCTGACAAGCCGCTGGTTCAATGACAAGCTAGTGTTACCTAAATTCTCAACCAAAAAAGAATTACTCGAAGATCAAAATGTGGGAGTAGGCGCTGCTCAAGCAGGAACCTACATCACAACTGCTCTGATCATTCGCTCAAGTATTGCGGGAGCCGACCAATACGGACTGGCGATGGAGATCGCTCTCTCGCTCGTTTGGTTCAGCCTATCTCTGGCGCTCATTTTCCTCTTCAGCAAACTCTACCAGAAGGTAGTGAACTTCCAATTCCATGAGGAATTAGAGCGGGACAATGCTGCTGTAGGCGTCGCCTTCGCTGGCTCACTTGTGAGTTTTGGTCTACTCCTTTCCTTCTACATTCACCGCTGCGATGGTCTACTAGGGCTGCTGCTATGGGCGTTCATTTCAGCCGTCTTGCTACTCATCGTGCGCTGCCTAGTCGACAAGCTTTTGCTGCCATCCTGCAAACTTGACCACGAAATCTCGGAAGATGCCAACTGGGGCGCTGCAATCATCGAGGTCGCCACATCTATCGGCACAGCACTCCTCATTACTGGAGCATTTTCCTAAGTTATGACTACTCAGACCGCTATAACCCCAGAGACCCAGCAGCTCTTTTCAGCCACGTTTTTGCTCGATTACATGGCAAAAAATAAGGCGACATTTGATACCCTGGCTACCGACGGATCAGAGGATTTTAGCTCGACTCTGCAGTGGCTGCTCGCGCGTGACTATATCGCTTTTGATAACAAGCATTGCTATGCTATAGCGACAAAGGGCCAACAAGCAGCTGAGCGTTTCGCCAATCGCTACCAAACAATTCTCACGTATTTCGACGTTTTTGCCCACGTCGATCTCGAGGCGGGATGCTTCGCCTACCAAGAATACCAAAACTTCAGCTCGACTGCTCAATGGCAACGCTACATCCAACAAGAGCAATGGGAAGACATGCGCATCCCTCTGATCCAGCAGCTTGGCGGATCAGCTATCGAACTCGTCTTCTGCCAATTTGTTAAGGAAGATAGAATCGACACATCGACCGCTGGCTGGCAGTACGAAATTGCCAATGGCATCCCCTGGGCGGAAATCCTCGCTATTTGCAATTCCGCACTCACTGCCGAACAATTGAACTATGACGACGGCTCGGAAATGATCTCAGGAGAACACATCCTCGATGACATTACCAGCCAGGGCTTTGCGCTGCTTCGTGATCTCTATTCAGATGATATCGAGATCCATTCTGACCTAGCTGCTTGGTATCCTCAGCACGGAGTGCAGAATCCATCGCTCCAAGCCCCGAGCTCAGACAAGCCAATCTGGCAATCCCCCTGGAACCTCTAACAACGTATGTGGTTAGTCGTACTCAAACGCTATTTTAAGCAAACCAACAACTCATTGGCGGGACGAGTGGCCCGCACCCTTTTAGCGACCCTTGTTCTCAATTGCCTGTTTGGCATTGGTTTTTATTGCGCCGAGTCGTCGGTCCAAGATGGCCTCAGCTTGGTCGATTCCATTTGGTGGGCTATGGTGACGATGACCACAGTCGGCTATGGCGACTATTTCCCACAGACATTCATCGGCCGCTTCTTTATTGCCTATCCCTGCTTTCTGCTCGGCATTGGCCTGATAGGTTACCTGCTAGGTTCTCTCGCAGAAAGTTTCATCAACATCACAGCAAAACGTCGTAAAGGCCAACTCCACATCAGCATGCAAGACCACATACTCATCTGCCATTGCCCGTCCGTCAATAAGCTCCTCAACATGATTGAAGAACTCCGCGCCACACCAGAATCGGCAAAATCAGGCATCATTGTCATCGACGACACACTTGAAGAAATCCCTCCTCAATTTCTCAAAAATGACATCCAATTTGTCAGTGGCGACCCGACCGACGAAGAAGTTCTCAACCGAGCCTCGGTGCGCAATGCCAACGGAGCCATCATCTTGGCAAAAAATCCAGGCTCGGCAGACAGCGATAATAGTTCATTCACCATCGGTACCATTATCGAGATGATTGAGGAAGAGACCGGCCGTTCTATCAGAACTATCGTTGAAGTCGTGAGCCCACGAAATCAAAAGATGTTCGAGCGCTCAGCCGTCGATGGGCTCATCGTCGTCGAAGGCGTCAGTGACAAGATGGTGGTTCAGGAATTCTTACACCCAGGCATTCAGAAAACCTTTGGCCAATTGCTCACCAACACGCATGGCAGCCAGTTCTACAACTGTGATACCACCCTTGTTGGCCACACCTTTGTAGAGCTCCAAATGGCCGCTCTCCACTTCCGGGAAGACCTCCAAATTATCGGCCTCAACCGCAATGGCACACCGATGCTCAACCCAACAAAAAAGATTAAAATCGAAGCTGACGACCAATTGTTAGTCTTGGCCAACTCGAAGGCTGAATTTGAAAGGTTTCAACTCAGCCAAACATAGAACTTTTATGGATAGCACCTCACATTCAGCCCTCGGCATCCACTACCTCTTAGAGTGCTCAGCCTGTACTCCTGAGCTCCTCACTGACAAAGAGCTGCTGATTTCCACCATGGAAAAAGCTGCGAGTGATGCAGGTGCCCACGTGGTAGAGACTCTGATCCACCGCTTCAACCCGCACGGACTCAGCGGAATAGTTGTCATCGCCGAGAGCCATCTCGCGATCCACACTTGGCCAGAACACAACTACGCAGCGATAGATATTTTCACCTGCGGCATGCCCGATGTGGCAGAAAAGATCTACCAGAACATCCTCAGTGCCTTCAAACCTGAAACACAAACCTTAAAAAAAATCGAGCGCACACCACCCAAAAATGGGTAAACCTAGACTCTAGCATAAGTCGATGCCCTTGGTTTCACCTGCTTCCTCCTTCATAAATTCTTAATGGGAGCGAAGCGACATTGGACTGCGTGTGGCTCGACACCGCTCTGTGGCGGGCTCGGCTTGACGAGCGTGGTCGGTAAATCACCTAGAAGTAGAGCACGACCCAAACTCCAGCTCCGCACCGCATGTGTCGAGCCACATCTATCCGCAACAGCGGTGTCGAGCCACGCGCAGTCCAGAGCCCCAACGGGGCGTAATATGTCAGACCTGGGCAACGCCCAGGGGGGCTTCGATTGAGGAATAATCGAGCCCTGTAGGGGCGGATTACTATTCCATCTTGGACGATGGAACGAGTTTTACCCACAGAATTTACAGAAAGGACGGAATTGGGCTAACCTAGCTTGGCTTGATGAAGCTTGCTCTGAGCCAACTCCGCCGGCCGGCTCTGTGCGCCAGCCCTGCCAATAAGACATAAAAAAGCCGACCACGCGTGAACGTGACCGGCTTTTAAATTTTGGAGCTTCTAAGTAAAAGTTTTCATCGTGCTGGCACTGAAAACTGCCAACTGAAAACTTCTAACTTAGGAGCGGAGCGACGACTACATCATTCCACCCATTCCGCCCATGCCGTGGTCGTGGCCACCTGCCGCAGCTGCTTCAGGCTCTGGGATGTCTGTGATGAGGGCTTCAGTAGTAAGAAGGAGACCTGAGATAGAACATGCGTGCTGGAGAGCTGAGCGTGTGACCTTAGTAGGATCAACAACACCAGCTTCGATAAGGTCCATGTACTCGTCAGTTGCTACGTTGTAACCGATGTTGCCTTTAGCAGCCTTAACCTTGTCAACGATGAGTGCGCCTTCGCGTCCTGCATTTGTTGCGAGCTGACGAAGTGGAGCTTCGATAGCACGGTGAACGATCTCTGCGCCAGTTGCTTCGTCACCAACAAGAGTCAATGTGTCG
>ERZ1048872.3384-NODE-3384-length-10345-cov-6.688921_pt1 | contig 10345 bp, 10 predicted proteins | sample MGYA00383100_ERZ1048872 | MGnify/ENA primary metagenome ERZ1048872 (study PRJEB29581, sample SAMEA5548370) | metagenome | biome: marine; feature: coastal; material: water | depth 50 m | study: Short-term variability in the microbial, nano- and picoplankton... | reverse complement strand
AATCTGGTATTTCGCCATTGATGTACACATGTACGTCGTTGTTTTGGATGTTGGTAATGCCACCCGTGTTTAATGGGTCTGGGTCGTTTTGCAGGGCATAGGTTGCGTTAAGTTTCGCTCCAGAGGCATGCACGTAGATGTTGATTTTACCACTTAACCGGTAACCAATCTTTTCTTCGATTTGATTAAGCTTATGAATAGAGGCCGGTAATATAGATTTGGCCAATCGGGTAGAACTGTCAAAAAAATAGAAATTGAAGTGATCGGATTCAAGAAGCCACCAATCTTGGCTTTCTACTGCAACGCGCTGATTTCCTAAGTTTTGTCCGTAGATTTTGGATGCACTCAGTAGGCAAAGTAAACAAATCAATTTTCCCAGTCGCATTGCATCAAAATAACGAAAAAATGTTGAAAGTGTTACGCTTAGCCATGTATTAAATTGGTAAAAGGATTTGCGTACGATACATTTGCGATATGATTAAGCAAGACACGTATTTTACGGATTTAGAAGATAAATATGGCGCACACAATTACAAACCATTACCGGTTGTAATTGATAGAGGAGAAGGCGTTCATGTTTGGGATGTGAATGGAAAACAGTACTACGATTTTCTTTCTGCCTACAGTGCATTGAATCAAGGTCATTGCCATCCAAGAATCATACAAGCATTAAAAGATCAGGCCGATAAATTAACGCTAACGAGTCGTGCTTTTTACAATAGCGTACTTGGCGAATGTGAAAAATACATCACCGGAATATTTGGTTACGATAAAGTACTGATGATGAACTCTGGTGTTGAGGCTGTTGAAACGGCCATCAAACTTTGCCGTAAATGGGCGTATGAAGTAAAGAAGCTTCCTGAAGGCCAAGCGAAAATCATTGTGGTAACAGAAAACTTTCATGGCAGAACGTTAGGCGTTGTTTCGTTTTCGAACGATTCAGATAGTTACGATGGATACGGACCTTTTCTCCCCGGGTTTGAGTTAATCCCATACAACGACCTAAGTGCTATGGAGCAAGCCATCAAGCAGCCAAACGTTGCTGGTGTTATGGTAGAGCCTATTCAAGGAGAAGCAGGTGTAATTGTACCAGACGAAGGATACCTAGAAAGCATTAGCAAATGGTGTAAAGAGTCAAATGTTTTGTTTATCGCCGATGAGGTACAAACCGGTATTGCTCGAACAGGTAAGATGTTGGCTACCGATCATGAAGATTGCAGACCAGATATTATCGTATTGGGTAAGGCATTATCTGGCGGCGTGTTACCCGTGTCGGCAGTTTTAGCCGATGACGAAATTATGCTCACCATCAAGCCAGGTCAGCACGGTTCTACCTACGGAGGTAACCCATTGTCGTGTGCCGTGGCTATGGAAGCCCTTAAGGTTGTTGAAGACGAAGGACTGGTTGAAAACGCACAACGATTAGGTGAACTATTTAGAGAACGCATGCGCGCGATAAAGTCTCCTTTAGTTACTGCGGTAAGAGGCAAAGGGCTATTAAACGCAATCGATATTACTCCGTTTGGTGATGGTAAAACAGCCTACGATGTTTGTTTACTGTTGGGCGATAACGGATTGCTTGCCAAGCAAACGCACGTACATACCATCCGATTTGCACCTCCTTTGGTAATTACCGAAGAGCAAATGCACGAATGTGCCGACATCATCGAATCCACGATTATGGGTCTTCAATAAGGCTTGTTAACCAACAACAATACTGTTGTAATTGAGATTGGACTTCTCGGGTTACGTTGCTTTATGCCGTCGCAGAGGAGCTCTTGTTTGAATCTCCCGCGCAGTTTTTGGCGGAGTTACCGCATTTGTATATTCGTACCTGAGAGCTGCTCAATCAAAATCCGTTAAACAACGCAAACGATTACCCGTTTGACTGGGCCGATTTTGAAGCTTACCGCGGCAAACCAATTACCTACTAAGAAACAGATTACGTGAACATAAGAAAAGGAACAGCAGACGATATACCGGCACTACTTGCGTTAATTCAAGAACTCGCCATTTTTGAGAAAGAGCCCGATGCGGTGGTGGTTACAGAAGAGGAGTTACGTGCCGATGGTTTTGGCCCAAACCCATTGTTTGGCTTTTTTGTGGCGGAAGTAGACGGACAGATTGTCGCCATTTCGCATTACTACTATAGATACAGCACCTGGAAAGGCAAGTGTTTGTATTTGGAAGATTTGATCGTTACTGAATCGCATAGAGGAAAGGGCATAGGCAAGGCATTGTTTCAAACCACCTTAGACAAGGCCAAGGCCGATGGGTGCCGTAAAATGAACTGGCAGGTGTTGGATTGGAACACACCAGCCATTGAGTTCTACAAAGACTTTAATGCGGGTTTAGACGGGGAATGGATAAATGGGTATCTAGACTTGTAAATGAACGTCCTGAAAACACCTCGACTTGATCTTCGAAAATTTGAAACAGATGATGCCGCTTTCTTTTTCGAAATGAACAGCGATCCTGACGTATTACGTTTTACCGGAGATGTACATTTTGAAAGTGTATCCGATGCCAGACAGTTTATCGAAAACTATGACCACTATTCGAAACACGGGTATGGCAGATGGACGGTTGTGTTGCGTCAAACCGGAGAACCTATCGGGTTTTGCGGACTAAAAAATCACCCAGACGAAGGCTATATTGATTTGGGGTATCGCTTTGTACAAAAACATTGGGGACAAGGCTATGCCACAGAGGCGGCACAAGCTTGCGTGTATTATGGTTTCCATCATCTAGGACTGAAAGAAATCGTTGGTCGTACGGCAGAAGACAACCGGGGGTCAATACGTGTATTAGAAAAAATTGGGATGAAGTTTTGGAAGCATGCGCCCTGTGAAGGCATCGAAAATTCGGTCTATTATAAAATAACCAAGACATAAAAAAAGCCGCATCCTAAAAGGAAGCGGCTTCAATTTTTTTATTGCAATTATTAAGAAGTTGCAGCGTATACAGACTCTTTCTTGTAATGCTTTACAAGTAAGTAGTAAAATATAGCGCGGTATTTATTTCTGTTTGAAGAACCCATTTGCTCACATACTGCGTCGCATGCTGCAGCTAATTTATCTCCATCACCTAAACCAAGTTTCTTCTTTAAGAAGTTGTTTTGAACAGTTTCCATTTCGCTACCTTGAGTACACGAAACAGTACTTGCATCTTTGTTGTAAATAGAAGGGCCTAAGCCTTTGGCTACCGCGGTTAATAACGCGTCGTCATACTTGATTCCCATTTTGTCCATTGATGCCTTGTAGGTTGACATTGCTTCGTCGAATTTGCTCATTGCTTTGTATTATTTAATGTTAAAGATATTTCCCACAGTTAAACAATTTCCGTACCATTTACCCAGATGTAGTGGGCAAAGTGGACAAACTGTGGGTCGAAAACCAACTTAACTAGTTAGATGATTTGTTCTGTAGAATTTTTTCTAACTGCTCTTCAGCGGTTAGCCCAACAAGTTCGTTGTCTATCATCGACTTAGCTGTTGCTGCCTGCGAACTTTCAGGGTACTGGCTCATGATGAGGTTTAACACCGATTTTGCTTCTTCAATATCACCATTCTTTTCTAGTTTATCAGCATATACCATCATCACAGAAGGACCTATGGTAGACGCTGGATACTTCGCGTGAAACACCGACAATGCATCAATAGATGCTTGCATGCCTTGGGTTTGTTCCAAAATGGCAGCGTGCTTGAAGTAATACACGTCGTTTCCATCTATATCGTCGTCTTGGGCAAGGGCGAGTAATGCTTCACCTAACGAACGCATGTCTGTTACGCTCAGCATGGTATTTTGTTGAACACTTTCAAAAGCTTCTACTGCTACTTTATAATTCCCCTCCTTAAGCTCAGCTTTAGCAACAACAAGCGCAATGTCGTTGGCGTTTTTATCTTCTGGATATTGAGATAGGTATTGGTTGGCATATTTTTTGGCCAAAGCCGTTGAATCTACCATCAGATAGAAAAAACTGATGTTTTCGAGGTACGCCTTACTAACACTATCTGTAGGATAGGCATTCACATAGGAAGCTTGTAGGTTGGCTAATTCTGCTCTGCCTTGTCCAGACTGATTCTCGCCCAACTCAGTGGTTAAGTTTTCAATCTTACTCAGTAAATCTGTTTTTGGGTTGCCACAGCTTGATAGCAAGAATAGGCCTATCACGAAATAGTAGGTATATGATCTCATTTGTGTTTTAATAATTACCAATGCTAAGCATAACCAGCGTGCATGCTTCTATGCATTCAATTCCTTTTTTTTCTAATCGCTGACAGAGCTCATCATTTTCGGCACCTGGGTTAAATACTACTCGATTTGGTTCTAAGGCAAATAGATATTGATAGTATTCGGTTTGATGTCGGGCACCCAAATACATTGTAACGGTATCGATGTCGTCATACATTTTTGGTGACTTGTCGATTTCTTGTCCATTGATTTCACCATCTTTAATCCCCAATAATTCAACCGGGTGTTTGTAATGCATTAACTCTGATGCTGCACGATTAGAATATCGCTCTGTATTAGGACTTGCACCCAATACCAATGTTTTTTTTGCTGTGCTCATCATATACCTGTGTAATTAAATGGAGTTATTTCCTTCATCTCGGTTTTAATCGAATCTTCGATCTCTAATGTGTCGATAAAGGCATGCATACTTGACTGATTAATTACGTCGTTTGTACGGGTCAATCCTTTCAGTGTCTCGTAAGGGTTTGGATATCCTTCACGTCGCAATATGGTTTGGATAGCTTCTGCAACAACGGCCCAGTTGTTTTCTAAGTCGGCTTTGATTTTATCTTCATTGAGTAACAGTTTGCCAACACCTTTTAAAATCGATTGAAAGGCAATCATCATATGGCTCAATGGCACACCTACGTTTCGTAGTACCGTAGAGTCTGTTAAATCTCGCTGCAATCTACTTACAGGTAGTTTTTCGCTTAGGTGGTTTAACGTCGCATTGGCAAAGCCTAAATTACCTTCTGCATTTTCGAAATCAATTGGATTTACCTTATGTGGCATTGCAGACGAGCCCACTTCATTTTTAGCGATTTTCTGCTTGAAGTAGTCCATGCTGATGTACGTCCAAATGTCTCGACAAAAATCAATAAGGATAACATTGATACGGCGCATACAATCAAATTTGGCCGCTAAGTTGTCGTAGTGTTCTATTTGTGTTGTTGGTGCTGATCGTTGTAAGCCAAGTGACTCAACAAACGCGTCACCAAAGTCTGACCAGCTTAATTCTGGGTAGGCAACGGCATGTGCGTTAAAGTTACCGGTAGCACCGCCAAATTTTGCAGGCCATTTGATTTGATTCAATTGATCGAGCTGCTCTTCAATTCGCGCAACAAATACATAAAACTCTTTCCCCAATCTTGTTGGAGATGCCGGCTGACCGTGTGTTCGCGCCAGTAAAGATATGTCCTTGTATTCCTCTGCTTTGGTCGCAATAGTTTTCACAACTTGTTTTATCATGGGTAACACCACTTCATCGGTACTCACTTTAAGCGAATATGGTATGGAGGTATTGTTGATGTCTTGCGAGGTTAACCCGAAATGAACAAACTCTTTGATGTCAGACAAGCCAAGCGTATCTAATTTCTCTTTAACAAAGTATTCTACTGCCTTTACATCATGGTTGGTCACTTTTTCGGTGTCCTTAATTTGTTGTGCATCAGATTCCGAAAAATCAGAAACAATTTTACGTAGTTCGGCAATGGTAGATTTGTCTAACAACGGCTGCAGTTTAGTAATACCCGTGCGTCCCATGGCAATGAGGTATTCCACCTCAATCATCACTCGGTATTTTATAAGACCAAATTCTGAGAGGTGTGGTGCTAAATCTTGTGTTTTAGATCTGTAACGCCCGTCTATCGGACTAATCGCGTTTAAACTGCTTAATGGCATAGGGTAATTGTGTGGTGCAAATTTAATGTTTAGTGTATTTATTTTGTTTTATTTCTTCTCCTTGGGACTTGCTAGTCCCAGACTCTGGTTTTTATTTTTTTCCTGATCTCTACGAGAGCTTTTTCTTTGATTAGGGCTTCCGCCCTATAACCCGATGTTGTTTTCTTCTTGAATTCTGTTAAGTCCTTTTTCTTCGCTTAGGGCTTCTGCCCTATAACCCGATTTCATTTTTTCCTTGATGAAAAAACGAAACAAAAAAATCAAGACTTCTGAAGTTTTCTTTGAACTCTACGAAAGTCTTTTCTTCCCCGCAGCCAAAGCCGCTGCGCTTTTCTGCCTGCTTAGCGCAAGGCCATCACACAAAACCCTTTCTTGTTTTCTACAGAAAACTCCATAGGTCATCTTAAATCATGCACGGATTAATGAGCCATGGCCCACCAAAAATGCGGGGGTCGCGCTGGCCTGTGTAGAGGAGCATATTTTTGGGAAGACTTTTTGTTTCGTTTTTGGTCTCAAAAATGAAAATCGGTTATAGGCTGATAAGCCTAATGGAAGAAAGTCAGAAGGCTAATAAGCCTAAGCGAAGAAGGTCAGAAGGCTGATAAGCCTAAGCGAAAATCTATCAAGGAAAAAATGAAAACTGGGTTATAGGGGTGGTAACCCCTAACAATTTTTAATTATTAATTATTAATTATTAATTGTCAATTACCAATTACCCTATTTTTGCTCCCGTGAACAAAATACGACTAACCCTACTCACTTTGCTACTTCCAATCGCTGGATTTAGTCAGATTACCATTTCAAATGGCACACTCACTTTTCCTAAAACGGAATACAACAAAGTATCGGATCAGTTACTGAATATCGTTAACGATTATGCTGTAGCGGTAAACGTAACCATACGTTCACATAACAAAGATTTTTATGTCGACGATTCTATCGTTGAGGTAAAAGCCAATTCGAGATCGGCGGTAACGGTGCATTTTAAGCCAACACATAACATCAATTACAACTCAGAAATTGTTGTAGTGTCGTCAACAAAAACCGGTTCAATCGCTGTTGATGTAAAAGGAAGTGGGCAGTATTCATCATACTATACCAGCACTTTCGATTTGTCTGAAGAGGATTTGAAAAAAGAGTTAAAATCGATTGTTTCCAGTGGATATAAAAACTTGGGATACAATGGTGCGCGTGATGCCATGTACGGTTCTATTGACAACAAAAGTGGTAAAGTAGAATGTGTGTATACGGGTCGGCAAGCGACGTTTAATACGCGCTCGGGTGCAAACAGTAACAGCTTTAATTGTGAGCATACATGGCCACAAAGCTTGTTTAATAAAAACGAACCAGAACGCGCCGATATTCACCATTTGTTTCCCACCGATGTGAATTCAAATAGCCGAAGAAGTAACTATCCATTTGGAGTGGTAACAAGTGCTTCATGGTCGGAAGGTGGCTCTAAACAAGGGGGCGGAAAGTTCGAACCACGTGATGCACACAAAGGCGATTGCGCAAGAGCAATGTTCTATTTCGCTATCCGATACCAGAATTATTCGTCTTTTCTAAACAGTCAAGAAAGCATCCTGCGTTCTTGGGCCACGTCACATCCACCAACGCAGCATTCGATAGACCGTAACAACGCCATCTTTACTTATCAAAAGAACAGAAACCCATTTGCAGATTATCCTGAGTTTATGGATCGCATAACGTCAATTAGCGCCAATTCTAGTGCATCGACTAAACACGTGGTGGTGCCGTCGGTGCCGGCTATTACGATATCGTCATTAAGTACTGCAGCACAATTTGAGTATAATTTGGTGCTGACCAATACCGGAAACCAAAGAGAACTTTTTACCGGATTTGGTAATGGAAACGCCAATGTCACTTTCCCCAAAACGGCTTTTGAAATTGCTCCAGGAGAATCACATACCTTAAAAGTATCTATTACACCAACGGCAAACGCCATTAACGATGAAATACAAATCACATCAAGCGATGTTACACTCAAAATTCCGGTAATGATTACGGGCTTGTCTAACATCGATCAGATTAGTCGGTCAAAAATGGTTGTTAGTCTATACCCTGAAGTACTGCGGGTGTCTGGCGTTGCTGGTTCTAAGTTAACACTATACGACGCTAAGGGTAAGATTGTGTACTTCAACGAAATTCAATCCGATTTTACCGAAATAGAGACGTCAAGTTTGGCAGGTGGACTTTACTTCGTGGAAGCGATTGGAGGAAACCTTGTGCCGCAGGTACAAAAGGTTCTGATTCCGTAATCGCGGACCCAGAATTTAAAATTATCACACATGAAGCAATTTTTGAAGTACGTATTGGCTACCATCACCGGTATCTTCCTTTTAATGTTTATCTTTTTTATCGTATTCGCCAGTATGGTTGCGAGTTCGTCCAAAAAGCAAACAGTTAAGATAGAAGACAATTCTGTACTACATTTAAAATTAAACTATCAAATATTTGATAAACCACAGAATAATCCATTCGATGCATTTGCTGCATCATTAACGGGCGACGTGAACAAACCTGTTGGTCTTTACGACATTGTAAACAGTATTGAGCACGCCAAAACGGATGACGACATCAAAGGAATATTCTTAGATGTTAGTGTTTTAGGAGCAGGGTATGGTAAGTTAAGCGAGATACGCGCAGCCCTGGAAGACTTTAAGTCGGATGGTAAATTTGTATATGCGTATAGTGAAATGTTGTATAACCAATCGTATTACTTTGCTTCGGTAGCAGATTCTGTTATACTAAACCCAAGTGGAACCATGTTGTTTAACGGTTTAGCCGCAGACATCACATTCATGAAGGAGACTTTGGCAAAAATGGGTGTTGAAATGCAGGTGGTAAAGCGTGGTAAATTTAAAGGCGCTGTAGAACCATTTGTACTTGATAAACTGAGCCCAGAAAATCGCAGACAAATTACAGAATATGTAGAGTCAATTTATGGTGACTTACTTTCTAAGGTAGGTGCTTCAAGAGGTATCGACGATGATGAGTTAAGAGCCATTGCCAACGAGGTTCGTGTAAAAACTTCAGCCGACGCGGTAACACATAATTTGGTTGATCAGCTGGCCTATAGAGATCAGATGATGGAAATGATCAAATCAGCTACAGGTGAGGATGAGGTGAACCTAATTACTTTACCAAAATACAACAAAGTAGTAAACCCGATAGGTAAGAAAAAGTCGGGCAAAAAGATAGCGGTTGTGTATGCCGATGGTTCAATCGTTTCGGGTAACGGACAGAGCAATGAAATAGGTTCCGACAAGTTTGCCAAAGCATTGAAACAAGCACGAGAAGATGACGATGTTAAAGCGGTAGTTTTAAGAATAAACAGTGGGGGTGGAAGCGCACTAGCCAGTGACGTGATTTGGAGAGAAACACAATTGTTAAAAGAAAAGAAACCATTAATCGTTTCTATGGGCGACGTAGCTGCAAGTGGCGGTTATTACATTGCTTGTTTAGGCGATACGATTATGGCAATGCCAAATACCATTACGGGCTCTATCGGTGTGTTTGGTTTGTATCCAAATGCCGAGAAACTGTTTGATAAAGTAGGTCTTCATTCCGAAATTGTTAAAACAGCAGACATGGCTGATTTTGGAAGCATAGACAGACCGTTGAACGCCAAAGAGCTTGGCTTCTTAGATGCGATGATTGGTCAGATTTACGAGCAATTTTTGAGTCGTGTAGAAACAGGAAGATCGTTGGATAGAGCACACCTAGATACGATTGCAGAAGGTCGTGTATGGACGGGTACATATGCCAAAGAGCTCGGCTTAGTTGATGCTTTTGGTGGATTGCATGATGCGATAGATGTTGCCGCGAATAAAGCAGGTTTAGACGACTTCAAAGTGTCGGCTTATCCAAAATCAGATAACCCATTTGAAGCCATATTTGCAGAGTTAGGCACGGCGTCTATCAAAGACAGATTGGTGAAACAAGAATTAGGTACATACTATCCAATTTACAGCAAGTTACAGCGCTTGAAAAACTTATCAGGCATTCAGATGATTATGCCGATTGAGGTGGATCTTAATTAATTTATAATTAACAATTAATAATTAAAAATTGTTAGGGGTTGTTGCTTAGGCTTATCAGCCTTCTATCACTCTGGATTTTATTTTTTCTTTGAACTCTGTTAAGTCCTTTTTCTTCGATTAGGGGTTACCACCCCTAGAACCCGGTTTTCATTTTTTCCTTGATGAAAAAACGAAACAAAAAAATCAAGACTTCTGAAGTTTTCTTTGAAACCTACGAAAGTCTTTTCTTCCCCGCAGCCAAAGCCGCTGCGCTTTCCTGCCTGCATACCACAAGACCTTCCCACATAAGCCTTTCTTGATTTCTACAGAAAACTTCAAAGGTCATCTTAAATAATGCATGAATCAATGAGCCTTGGCCCACCAAAA
>ERZ1048872.3381-NODE-3381-length-10354-cov-4.497427_pt1 | contig 10354 bp, 11 predicted proteins | sample MGYA00383100_ERZ1048872 | MGnify/ENA primary metagenome ERZ1048872 (study PRJEB29581, sample SAMEA5548370) | metagenome | biome: marine; feature: coastal; material: water | depth 50 m | study: Short-term variability in the microbial, nano- and picoplankton... | reverse complement strand
AAAGCCTTTAAGGAAGCTGCCAAGGACAAGCGTTCTAAAAAGTACGCTGACCAGTGGGTGAAGTATATGAACAATGAGATAGAGCGACAGAAGAAGCTGGAAGAAGATCTCTGATAGCAATATGTTCTATCGAATTAGAAAAAGGAGCGCTTGTCGCTCCTTTTTTTTCGCTTGTGGAGGGTGCCTGTGAAAAAGCTCAAAAATGAGGCCGAGTTGGTGCGCGAAGCATTGCGCATTGGTGCAGTTTACGCCAGTAAACGTGGGGTAGGTGAGTTCGAAGCCACAGACTCTGCACAGGAGAAGGTTACCTACCTTTACCGTCTGCTCGTGCATGACAAATTGATTCAGCCACTGGCGAAGGATCAGGTCAACGAGCCAAATATGAAGCACAAACTGGCGCTATGGATTTCCCGGCAGTTGCCCGAGGGACACCCTCTGTTGAAATAGTTCTTTTGTACTCGATCTCAGTAACCGGGATTACCTCGATTACGGATGTGCCAGCTTAAGAAGCCCATCCAAAGTGCCACCAGTAGGCTGCCGCCGGCCTCGCGGGCCTCTTCCACCGATTGAGTCTTCATGCTCAATGACGCAAAAATATCAGCCGGGCTGACATTGCCTATGAATTGTGGCATCAACCAGATACATACCGCAAAGCCCAGGCCGCCAATAATCACGCTGAGCTGCCAGTGCAAGTGACCGAAGTGAAACCCAAGGCAGGCGATGCAGGGGAGTGCATAGAAGGTTGCCCACAACCAGGGGTCGGGGTCGTTGTGTTGCACTGCAACCGAGAGCCCAAACGCCAGCAGCATGACTAAGTTGAGCCCGCCCGCAATGGGGCCTACATCGTGGTGAAACATCTCAGGGTACCGGTAGAATTTTCATGATATTGGTCTGACCACGTCTGCCCATGACCGCCCCCATGGTAAGGATAATCTCGTCATTTTTCTTAAGGTACCCGCAGCTTTTGATGTACTCAATCGCCCGGGCGTCTACTTCGTCGTGATCGAACGCTGCGGCATCGAAATAAAGGGGGATTACGCCTCGGCACAGGGTCAGCTTTTGCAAGGTTTCCAGTTGACCACTGAGGGCGAATATTGGCCTGCCTGAACTCAGGCGAGACATTAGTAATGGTGTCGTGCCTGACTCGGTGAGGCAGGCGATCCCGCGTACGCTGCGATGGTGATTGGCAGCGTAGATAGCCGACATCGCGATGGTCTCCTGGGCGGAGTTGAACTCCCTGTCGATACGATAACGTGAACTGCGCGTACTGGGGTGCTCCTCGGCACCCAGGCAGGTATCGGACATCGCGCGCACTACGTCTACAGGGTATTTGCCCACGGCGGTTTCCGCTGACAACATGACTGCGTCAGTGCCGTCGAGCACCGCGTTGGCGACATCGAACACCTCTGCTCGCGTCGGCATGGAGCTGTTTATCATCGACTCCATCATCTGGGTGGCAGTGATGACCACGCGGTCCATCTGCCTGGCCTGGGAGATTAGTGCCTTCTGAATACCGATCAAAGATGCATCACCCACCTCAACACCCAGGTCACCCCTGGCTACCATGACGCCTGCGGAAGCGGAAACAATGCCCTTGAGGGTAATGTCATCGGCCACTACCTCGGCCCTCTCGATTTTGGCGATGATAGATGGTTGCAGTCCCTTTTCAGCGAGTAAATCCCGAGTCTGGTAAATATCCTCAGCACTGGAGACGAAAGAGACGGCGACAAAATCGGGCTGGATCTTGTCCAGCCCGGAAATATCGGCCATGTCCTTGATGGTCAGGGCGGGTGCAGCGAGGCCGCCGCCGAGTCGATTTATTCCCTTGCGCGAGCCCAGGGTGCCGCCGACGATGACGTGGGTATCCACGCTGGATTCATTGACCGCATCTACCTTGAGGCGTATGCGTCCATCATCCAGTAGCAAAATGTCGTCCCGGTAGACCTGATTACAGAGCTCTTCGTACTCCAGCCCTACGCCTCTTTGATTGCCTTCGCCGTTGGCGATGTTCCGGTCCAGGCAGAACAAGTCTCCTTCGGCGAGTTCGATATCGGAATCACGGAAGCTGCCAATACGGATCTTGGGGCCCTGCAGATCGACAAGTATGCCCACATACTTTCCCAGTAGGCTGGCCTGTTGCCTGATACGTTCGGCCACAGCGAGGTGGGTCTCGATATCACCATGGCTGAAATTCAGGCGAAACACGTTTACGCCGGTTTCAATCAGGTCTTTGAGAATGGCCTCTGATTGGCTGGCGGGGCCAATAGTGGCGACTATCTTGGTACGGCGCATGGTTTAGGTGTCCTGTTCAGGCAATGGCGTGGTGCAAAACCTGGTGGTAGCCGTCGAAAATGGGCGTGTCGTCATAGGCTCCGCGTTGCTTGAGCAGCTCGTGGAGTTCTTTTAGCCGATAACAGGGAACACTGGCCATGAAATGATGCTCCAGGTGGTAGTTCACGTAGTTGGGGGCAAATATCATTCGTTCCCACCAGCGCGGCACCGTGGTGCGTGTATTTTTGCGTGGATCATCATCATACAGGTCCGGTACAGCGGCGTGTTCCGCTACCTGGCGGATTCGCACCACCAACATATAGGTTGTCATATAGGACCCCAGCCAGAGCAGGTAGGCCCAGGGACTGAACAGCAGTGCCAGCATTATCGCCAGCGCCAGGTTTGACAGCAGCTGTTGAGCGAAGGGCCAGGCTCGACGCCTCGTCTCGGCATCGCTGGAGAAGACCCTGGCGGCGCTGGTCACGACAAAGCGCATTAACTTGTAGCCTGTCTGCCCAGTCAGGTCACGAATGACCTTGCGCTTGAAGCTGTCTCGCGAAACCGGATAGGCCTGGTAATTGGGTAGATCAGGATCTTCGCGGGTACCTGCCGACTGGTGGTGCCGGGTGTGGCCTCTGGCATAGGCGAACATGTCGGTGAAGTTGGGTTGGGCTGCCAGATACTGGCCGACAAAATCATTGAGCCGACGGTTTTGGAAAAAAGTCTTATGGCCACATTCATGCGTGACTACTGCCAGGCCGAGTTGGCGACCGGGCAGCAGGATCAGAGCGGCGAGTATGGTTAGCGGATTGGTCCAGGTGTCGACCATCCAGAAGACGGCAAAGATGCCCGCCCAGCTGATCAAAACTGTTTGCCAGGCCAGCGTGTTGCTCTTGCTGGTGAAATAGGCCAACTCGTTCTTATCCAAATACTTCTGCCTCTCCATAAGCCAGTAATAGAGCCTCTCTTTCTCGTTTCTTCAGACTTTTCACGATGAGCGTGTAGGAACTATCCATCATACGCTCGATCTCACCACTTGGCACATCGCTATCCAGAATCACTGTGTTCCAGTGAACCTTGCTCATGTGATATCCGGGAATAACGCCCTCAAAGATATCGCGGAGAATAAATGCCTCTGGCTTCGAAAGCAGGTAAGTTCGTGCTTGCTGATAATCCATAACAGGGGTCTAATTTACCACTCAAATTTGAAGCTGACATTACCGTGAAAAAAATTGTCTACAAGCCGTTGGGATTTTTATTCCTGGGATTGGCGGGGCTAGGGGTCGTGTTGCCGATACTCCCGGCGACACCCTTTTTGTTACTGGCAGCATGGTTCTTTGCCCGTTCTTCGGAGCGTTGGCACCAACGCTTGCTCAGCAGCGAATTATTCGGACCGATGATCCGCAACTGGGAGCAGCACCGTTGTATTACCCGGCGTACTAAGCTGGTTGCTCTGGTCAGCATGGTAGTAGCCGGTGGCGCTTCATTGATTTTTGGCGTTGAGGACTGGCAGCTGCGAATAGCTGGCTTACTCTTTATGACCGTAGGTTGCGTAACGCTGCTAAGTATCAAGACCTGTGATTGTAATTAATTAGATTAAAATCTATTTTTAGACTAAAATCTAATTAATGGGTATGCGAGAGCAAAAAAAGCGGGCCACGGCGGCCCGCATTCGGTCGGTTGCTGGCGAGTTGTTCCTGGAAAGTGGCTTTGAGGCTACCAGTATTGAAGCTATTGCAGAGGCAGCCGGAGTTTCGAGAGCGAGCCTGTTCAATTACTACCGCGGCAAGCCGGCCATTCTTGAGGCGATGGCGGCGGAGCTAGAACCGCGTTTATTGCAGTTGCTGGATCACTACCTCGCTAAACCGCTGAGCAGTGCTCAACGTATTGCACAGCTGTTTGGATATGCTGGGCGAGTCTTGAGTCAGACGGCACCCTTGACCCGGTTGATGTTCGTACACGCCCAGCAGGGGGCCGATTTTGTGTCGCTGCAGGGGGAATTTACCCGCCTTATGATAATTGGCCAGCGCCAGGGAGATGTTCGGCAGGATTTGCCGGCAGCGGAACTGGGCAATGTGGTGTATCTCAGCTTCGTCGCTGCTTTGCTGGGCTGGTCTGTTGGCGACATTGACCTGGAGCAGCAACTAGAGCACCGCGCTCAATGCCTGGTGCAATTGATAGCGGGAGCAAACCCATGACAGGAGAGAGCGAATGATCCATCCACAGCTGCTGGCGGACTGCCACGTCTTAGGGACAATGCCTTCAGGGGTGTTGTTGTTGAACCAGAATGCGATCGTGCCCTGGTTTATTCTCGTGCCGGATTCGGATCTGGAAGATGTACTCGATCTGAGCCCGGGTCAGCTAAAAACGGTTCTGGAAGACTGCCAGGCGGTTTCCAGTTTCGTGAAACAGCAGCTGGGCTTTGCCAAGGTCAATTTTGCCGGTTTGGGCAACGTGGTGCCGCAAATGCATTTGCACATCATTGGCCGCGCCGAGGGAGATGACTGTTGGCCACAGCCAGTGTGGGGAAACCTGAATGAAGTCGGTGAGTACGCACCGAAACAATTGATCGAATGGCGGCGGAAACTGTCGGCTGCCGCCAACCTGGTTGTGGTGTGAAAATGGATGAATCCATCAATGTATTTGGAGAAGTATTGGAATCGTGCAGTGAGGATCCGGTGACGGGGTTCTTCCGCGATGGTTGCTGCAATACCAGTGATGATGATCATGGCTCACACACGGTGTGTATAGAAGTCAGCGAAAATTTTCTCCAGTTTTCGCGCTTTCGCGGGAATGATTTAAGTACTCCAATGCCTGAATTTGGTTTCCCCGGATTAAAACCGGGCGATCGTTGGTGCCTATGTGCAGCGCGCTGGATGGAGGCCTACCAGCACGAGATGGCGCCACGGGTGTTTTTGCGACGTACTCACATACGAGCGCTTGAAATTACCCCACTGGAAATCCTGCGGCAGTTTGCCGCAGACCTGAACTAACCACTGCCCCGGCTCTTTTGCATGAACGGGACAACAAAACCGTCAAAGATGATTGTTTTCACCCGGGCAGTTTGCTAACTTGCGGAATTGATTTTTTGGCTGTCCCGCTGTGGTGGTAGCTAAACCAGAGGCTTCTATGGACCTATCTCTCAGTGACGAGCAGCAGATGCTCAAAGACAGTGTTGCAAGGCTGGTGCTGGAGCAGTGCTCTATCGAAAAGCGACGCGAGTGCCGGGACTCTCAAGATGGCTTTGACCGTGCGCTGTGGAGCCAGTTGGCCGAGTTGGGTATTTTGGCTCTGCCTTTTGCCGAGGAAGACGGCGGCTTTGGCGGTAGCGCCCTTGATGTCATGGTGGTGATGGAAGAATTGGGGCGCGGTCTCGCACTTGAACCTTATCTGATTAATGTTGTTATTTGTGGTGGTCTGCTGCAGTGCGCAAGTGCCGACGCAAGAGCAACGCACCTGCCCACCCTGATAGCCGGCGACAGCCAATGGGCATTTGCGTTTGCCGAAGCGCATAGCCGTTTCAATCTGTGCCACGTAGAACTCGCGGCGACTGCCAGTGCCGACGGTTTTCTGCTCAATGGTGAAAAAACTTCAGTCCTCAATGGCCACTGTGCTGATCAGTTGATTGTGAGTGTGCGCACAGCGGGGGCGACACGAGACAGTGAGGGCGTAAGCCTGTTAGTGGTCGACGCATCTGCACCCGGTGTCGAGCGCACCTCTTACCCTCTCGTTGACGGCACCCGGGGGGCAGATATTCGCTTTACTGATGTTGCAGTGCCAGCTCAGGCCTTGATCGGCGATGCCGGCGGTGCGGCGGTGTTAATCGAAGATGTGGTTGCCCAGGCCTTGGTGGCCATGGGTGCTGAGGCGGTGGGCGCGATGGACGCGCTGTTGGATCAGACCACCGAGTACACCAGAACCCGGGAGCAGTTTGGCCAACCGATTGGCAAATTCCAGGCCCTGCAACATCGCATGGCAGATATGTACCTTCACTGTCAGTCTTTGCGTTCATTGCTGCTGTACGCGGCCATTGCGCGCGATGAGCAACGTCCTGATATGTTGCAGGCCGCTTCCGGACTCAAGGTTAAATTGGGTGAGGCGGGGCGCTTTGTTTCGCAGCAGGCCGTACAGTTACATGGTGGTATTGGTACTACCGATGAATTGGGAGTGGGTCACTACTTTAAGCGGCTGTTGCTACTCAACACTTTGTTTGGTGACGAAAAGCATCACCTGGAGCGATACGTACAGCTGCAGGCTTAAACTACTTCTTACCCTGTTTGCCGCCAGAATGACGGTGGATGGCACCCTCTTCGTCATCCGCGTGGAAAATCTCTTCCAGTCGGTCTCCAAGATAATCGATCATTCGCTGAATGCGTTTCTCCCGCTGCCCGACGATCTGTGAAACCGCCATGCCTTCCATCAGGAACTTGGTGATGTCCATGGCCAGCTCGAACAACTCGCCCTGCCTGTCTGACCATTCGGGGAACAGTTCTTTGTTGGCGTCGAATACCGCATTGTCGAAACGTTTGACGGAATCTTCCAGGATCGTTTCCAGCTCTGGATCATTGCGCCCGGCCACACACAGTTCATGATAGGCTTTATACAAATCTGAACTCAGGTATTTCCAGTAACCTTGCAAGCCAAGTCGGTTGCGCTCATCTACCGGAAGGTCGTGGGTGATTTCGTCGATGCTGCTGGCGTAAAGATCAACCAGCTTGGTGTGAAGGTGTTCTACGGCCGCCTGGATCAGCTCAGACTTGGAGGGGAAATGGTGCAACATGGCGCCACGTGACACGCCCGCTTTATCGGCGATCTTGGCCGTCGTAGTACTGGCGTATCCGATATTGATAAAACAATCGAGGGCGGCATCCAGAATGGTGTCGCGCATCATGGCACTCTTTTGAGCCTGCCATCCTCCTTGCTTTTTATCGCCGCTGGCAGCTTTTGCCATGTGGAGCTCCTTGTTACTGGCCGGCAAGTTTAGCAACTACCGGTGCAAACTGCTCGACCATATTATTCTCACCGTCATCGAGTACGGTGATATAGGAGATGCCGTAAATTTCGCGGCGCCTTTGTAGTTCTTCGCAGATGTAGTCGACGCTGCCGATCAGGTTATGAGGTCCTGCCAACAAGTCTTCTACCGGCAAGCCAAAGGGATCTGCGATAGCGCCCGCGGTGGCATCCTGGTGATCGGTGACGACCGTCAGGTAGGCTCCTATTTCCAGTTCCAGCTTATCGAAGTGATCGCCAGCTCCGTCCTTAATCCATTCTATTTTCTTTGCTGTTTGTGCGGCCATGCCCGACATCATGCCGTCGGGGCCGAGCACACCGGCCCGGTTGTTGAAGTTCAGGCTGACAATATCGGCTTCTCTACCGGCAATGGTCAGGACGCGCTTGCTTCCGCCGCCAATCATGATGGCTGGCCTGTCAGGGCGGGCCGGAATGCCGCTAAAGCCTTCCCAATTTATATGCTCATTGTGGATAGACAAGGGTTCGCCGGTCATGAATGCCTTGATGCCATGCACCACGTTTTCGAATTTGTCGAGTCGTTTGCCGATAGGTTCAAAGGGTATGTCTACCGCATCGTATTCTGCTTCGATCCAGCCAGCGCCCAGCCCCAGTTCCAGCCTGCCATCAGAGAGGTAGTCCATGGTGGCTGCTTCTTTGGCGAGGATCACCGGGTCCCGGTAGTCCATGCAGAAGACCCGCGCGCCCACCTTGATATTGTTGGTGTATTCCAGCGCCATTGCCATGGCCGGAACCGCCGCAAGTAGTTGCGGTGGGTGGGCGGTGCTTTCTATCGCCGGACCAGGACCGAGAATGTGGTCGGCCAGGTGATAAGCGGAATAACCCAGATCCTCAGTCTTACGCAGCATTTCGCGCCAGGCCTGGGGAGACTTCGGATTAAAGGCCTGCAGGCCAAAACGAAAGGGTTTGTGGCTCATGCCACTTCCTCCTCAACGGGGTTAAGGTATACCGGAATGGCACTTTGTTGAGTCATGCCGGTAAAGGCCTGGGTGTTGGTCAAGTTGTCGATGAGTCGATTGGTGTTGGCGCCCACCTCACGCACCTTGTCATCTGCCTCGCTGCCCGGTGCCGCGCCCCAGCTGTGATGCATTGTAATCACGCCCGGCTTGATGCGGTCGTAGGCTTTGACAACGCCGAGTATCTTGCCTTCTCGGGAATGCACCTCGACTACACCGTCCTCTTCCAGACCGCGGGCCTTGATATCGTCCGGATGCATCATGACAGGGTTGGTAGTCCCCATTTTTTTCTTCAACAGACTGAGATTGAGCCCGGAGGAATTCAAAACATACTTGCTGCGAGAACTAATCAGGCGCAGATCGTAGCGCCCATCGTCTTCCTGTGCAGACTCTTGCGATGACAAGGCGGCGGCAAACTCTTCCGCCACGCCTACCGGCCAAAACTGTAGCTTGGGCGCATCGGGGTCAGCAGCCTCCACCGTAATCTTGTGCTCGGGAAAGCTGTGTCCGCCAGGGTTGTCGCGCAGCCAGCTTAGAGGCACTCTCGAACCCGCTGTGATGGCGCTCAGTACATCAAATTTGCTGGGTCGGGTATCGCTTGGCAAAGTGCTTTCGCCAATGTTGATCTCCAGTCCAAGCCGTTGCGCCAGTTCCCAATACACCACCCACTCTTCGATAACATCTTTGTCCGTGGCCACAATCGCGTCGCTGTACTGGCTGTAGGGTTCTTCGTACCAGGGGTCAGCCAGCAGAGTGACATCGGCGCGCTCCAAAGTGAGTTTGGGCGCGAACACGTAGTCTGCCAGCTTGGCGGTTTCAGACATGTAGGCGTCGAGACAAATCAGCAGATCCAGATCTTTCATCGCCTCGAAGGCTTTTTCCTGGTGCGGAAAGGCCAGTAGGGGATTGCCGCCGACAACAATCAGTGCCCGCACCTGGCCATCACCAGGCGTAAGGATCTCATCGCTGAGCAGATTGGTTGGCATTTCCCTGACCGGCCCCATCATGCCCATAGCTGTCAGCTCGCCCAGTTCGGGTTTGATGCGTGAACTAATGCCCTGGCCCCAGGCAAGAGGAATCGGTAACACCTGAGCTTTGCGCGGACTGGCCGGGCTGAGCACACCGCCGTTGGGTACGGTGTCGCCCTCGCGGTAGTAGCGGCCGCAAATCGAGTTTAGACTGATGATCAGGTGCTGGGTCAGGTTGGGGTGATCGGACATCTCTGGTCCGGTTCCGCTAATCGCAACGCCGCGGGGGCCCGCTGCAAACAGCCGGGCCGCCTCTTCAATTTGTTCGCGCGGCAGCTGCGTGCGCTGGGCGACGTAATCCAGGTTATACGGCTCCAGCTGGTCGCGTAGTTGGCTCAGCCCCTCGGTGTTCTCGTCGCAAAACGCTTTGTCGTGAAGCCCTTCATCTATGATAAGCCGAATCATGCCCGCCAGCAGCGTGCTGTCCTCGCCCGGCTGTATCTGCAGGTGTAGGTCCGCGCGGCGGCTGAGCTCGGTGGAGCGTGGGTCTACTGCAATCAGTTTCTGGCCGCGCTTCTTGGCTTCGCGCAGTTTTTCAAACGGACTCACAGATGGCACACCACCGGGGGGTGCGTACTGGGAAACCATAGGGTTGTTACCCAGAATCAGGGTGACATCAGAATCATTGTAAAAATGGCCACCGGCGCCCCACAAACCATGACGAGTACCCACGAAAACCTTGGCGGGCTGATCGATGGTAACGCTAGTGTAATAGGAGGGTGACCCCAGAGCATTGTGCCAGGCCCGGCTAACCGCCAACTGCGCAGAATTCTGGAAGGCGTAGGTACCATTGTAGGTGGCTACTGCCTGTGGGCCGTGCTCAGCGATAATGGCCTGCAGTTTTTCAGCAATCTCGTCCAGCGCCTGTGTGCTGCTGACAATCTCGTGGCCATCTGCGGACTTCTTCAGGGTGCTGGTGAGGCGCTGTGGCTGGTACATCTGCTCCACCAGCTGGCGACCCTTGATACAGGTATAACCACCGTACATGGCGTTATCCGTATCGGGGTGAACGGCTTTCACCACACCATCTTCGACATCGACGTTCATCGGGCAATAGGCGTGGCAGTAACG